>Ga0180432_10003760_pt1 | contig 21388 bp, 17 predicted proteins | sample SS_ome_10_FD_132414 | JGI IMG/M metagenome (GOLD analysis project Ga0180432, IMG submission 132414) | Hypersaline lake sediment archaeal communities from the Salton Sea, California, USA - SS_1_MS_2 metaG | ecosystem: Environmental > Aquatic > Non-marine Saline and Alkaline > Hypersaline >...
AGACCATGTCCGGCAGCTCCAGGATGTCGGCAACCCGGTCGATGTGGTTCCTGACGCCCCCGATCATGCATATACCGTATCCGAGCGACTCAGCTGCGAGCGCCGCTGTCTGTCCGGCAAGGGCCGCATCCACTGCGGCCATGAGGAATGATTCGAGAAAACGTTTCTGATAGTACTCGTACCCGGCGGTTTCCGTGACGATATCCATCTTGTGGAGGTCCGTGCAGATTACGAAAAAGAGACTCGCGTCACATATGAACCACTGCCTGCCCGCAAGCCCGGCGATTTCTCGTCTCTTTTCCATATCCTTTACCGATATAAAAGCGTAGGATTGCAGGTTGAACGAGGAGGGGCTCTTCTGGGCGGCTTCCACGATTTTTCGAACGTGCTTTTCAGGTATTGAGCGGTCCGGGTCGAAAGATCTGACCGTGTTCCTCTCCGTCAGGAGATCGAACAGGAAGTTTCCCGCCGTATTTTCTTCAGCCATTGCGGATTCCCCCTCTTTGCGGTATGTGCGATTGCTTCGCCGTTTGATTGAAGGTTTAGAATCTCTTGACATCGAGATTCGCGTAGAGTTTCTTCCACAGCTTTACAAAGGGAGGCGTTTCGGGCATTCTGGGAATGCCCATGGGATTCTCCTCCAATAACTTGATCCGTGCCGGCAGTTGGGAAAGCACGATGATCTTGTTTCCGAGTATGATCGCTTCCTGTATGTTGTGGGTGATGAATATGATCGTACTGCCGGTTTTTCCCCATATCTGCAGCAGCTCTTTCTGGAGAATGGTGCGCGTCTGCGCGTCCAGGGCGCCGAAGGGCTCGTCCATGAGCAGGACCTTGGGTTCCATCGCGAGTGCGCGGGCGATAGCGACCCGTTGCCGCATACCCCCGGAGAGCTGGTTCGGAAAGGCGTTGAGGAAATCTCGCAGGTGTACCATGTCCAGGTATTTTTCCGCGATGCGGACGCGGTCTTCATGGTTTTTTCCGATATGGTTCAGCTTCAGCGGATACACGACGTTGTCCAGCACGGATTTCCAGGCGAAGAGCTGGTTGAAGTCCTGGAATACCATGATACGGTCGATACCGGGTTTCCCGATCGGTTGGCCGTCCAGCAGTATATTCCCTCGATTTACGGATTCAAAGGAGCAGATACACCTGATCAGGGTCGATTTTCCACATCCTGAGGGCCCGAGGATGGTGAGAAAATCGCCGCATTCTAGCGAGAAATCCAGCCCGTCGAGTACCACTATCTCTTTTTCGTCGAGCATGAAATTTTTATAAACGTTGTCCACAATGAGGTGTGCCGGCATGTCAGAGGCTCATCTTCCATTTTTGTACTGTATTTTTTTCTATCCGGTAGAGAACGAGCTCGTCCACGATGTAGCCGATGATGATGATCGCGAGCAGTCCCGCGAATACCTCGGGTATTTCCATGAAATAACGCTTCTTGTAGATGAACCACCCGAGGCCTCCGATTATACCGGAAGCTCCGAATACCATTTCAGCCGCAACCAGAGCGCGCCAGCTCCGCGACCAGGCGATCTTCAGCCCTGACAGTATGTAGGGAAAGGCATTCGGGATCATGACCGAGTAGATAAGCTTGAACTCACCCATGCCGATGTTCCTTCCGAGCTCCAGCTGTATCTTCGGCACCGCCTTGAATCCCGTAACCGAGTTTACGATAACGGGCCAGATAATCGAATGAATGATAATGACGATGATGGCCTTGGCGCCGAGTCCGACCAGGAGCATTACGATGGGAAGGAGGGCGATACCGGGAAGGGGGTGCATGATGGAAATGACGATGTCCAGTATATCCGCCACCCGCTTCGAGATCATGTAGAGTGCGGTGAGAAAGAAAGCGAAGACTATGCCGAGTCCGATGCCGGCTCCGATGAGGTAGAGTGAGAAGATTATATGCTCGGTGAGCTCGCCGGAGAGCAGGCTTCTCACAAACGCGGCGACCATTTGGGATACCGGGGGGACGAGGAAGCTCCCCCCGGAATTCAGCCGTGTGAAGAACTCCCATGCGGCCAGTGCAAACAGAACGAATCCCAGTTTCGTGAATATTCGCTTGTATTTTTCTTTTCGTTCTTTTTCGTCGGATGACTGCATGAGACCTTTTGCGCTCCGCTTCATTCTGTTTTAATTGGCTTTCACGGGATCGAGCGTATCCCATAAAAGCTCCGCGACATCGTTCGTTGTCCTCTGTACATAACCAGATTTTTCCATAAAGTCCAGGAATTTGAGCATTCCGTTTGGGTTCTTGTCGAATTTGACGCCCGGCCAGGTGAGCTGTTTGTAAATCGTTTCCTCGCTCAGGTTGAACTCCTTTGAAAGAAGGACAGCGGCGTCTTTCGGATTCGAGTCGATCCAGATGATCGCCTCGTTCAAGGCCTTTCCCACGGCCCCGAAAAGCTCGGGGTTCGACTCTTTGAACTTTTTCGTGCTGACCGTTACGAGAAAGGTAAAGGGCTCTCCGAAGCTGTCCTTTTCCGCGTCAACAACCTGGTGTATGTTCTTGCTTTCGAGCTCCATGAAAATGTAGGGGGGTGAGGTGAAGTGGGCGTCGATCTCGACCTGATTTATGAGTGCGTTTGCACCGTCCGGATGGGCCATGGCCACGATCTGTCCGTCCAGGGCTTTCGGGTCACCGAGTTGTTTCTCACACGCCATGGAGAGCAGTATGTGCTGTATGCTTCCTGGTGAGGGCAGGGCGATTTTCATGCCCGGCTCAATATCCCTGAGCGTTCGAATGCCCGGATGATAGGTCTGCAGGCCGAGCGGCATGCGGCAGAGTGCTGAAATGACCTTGAAGTCGATCCCCTTGGCCCACGCGATGAGGAAGGGGGGGACTCCCATGCTGCCGATATCGACCTGTCCCGCGGCCATGGCCTCGCGGATGGCGCCTCCGGAGCCGAGCTGCACCCATTCGACCTTCGCGTCCTTGTAGTACTTGTTTATAAGGCCTTTCTGTTCCATGACGATGATGGGCGCGTATCCGAGACCGAACTGCTTTGCCAGGACCACCTTGTTCGACCGCTTCCAACCGGCAAATACAAAGATGGAAGCGATGAGAAAAACCGCTGTGAGAACGGCGATGTACTTCTTCATAACGTATCCTCCTTATGGGGTTTATGGGGAAACGATACAATAGGAAGAAGCGTCTGTCCAATATAATATATAAATAAATTAGATTAATTTTATAGTTTATTTAAATAACTACTGATAAAGGTCCTTACCACATCCGGCAGGATGTTCTCATCCTTATAGGCGAGGTAGAGGGGGCGGGTAAGGGGCCGCATGTCCCGTATGAAGACTTCCCTGAGCCCGCCCTTTTCGAGCTCGTCCCGTATCAGGGTCTCGGGAAGAAAGGCGAGTCCTTCTCCGAACTGTACGACCTTTTTCAGCGCGTCCGGGAGTCCGAGCTCTCCTATGCAGCGCAGTGAAAATATACTGATGCCGTTTTCATCGAGCCAGGCCTCCAGTACCTGCCTCGAGCTCGACCCTCTCTGCTCGAGAAAGAGATCGTAGTTTGAAAGCTCGTCTTTACCGATCTCAAAGGGCCATTTATCTGAACCGTTGGAGCAGAGCAGAATCCTGTCGTAGAGGAGGATCTCATAGGTCAGCCGCTGCTCTCCCCTGCTTCCAATGAAAGCAAAGCTTAACGCTCCCCGTTTCACTTTTTCGAGGATGGAAGCTGTGTCGCCCACGATCATGTGCAGGTAAACCGAGGGGTTTTCCTCGTGGAATTTCGAGATGACCGGCGGGAGTATGTAATTTCCCGGTCCCGTGCTCGCTCCGAATTTCAGAACTTCCCGCTGGTCGCGGTTTGCGATATTTATTTCGTTCCTGAAGTGGTCGTCAAGCTCCAGTATCTTCCGTGCGGTTTCGAGAAAGATGTCGCCCGCGACGGTCAGCTCGAAACGCCGGTTGGCCCTGCTGAAGAGCTGGACACCGTAATGCCGTTCGATGGTCTGTATCTTGATGCTTGCGGCCGGCTGGCTGATGTTACACGCGCGTGCGGCCTGCGATATGTTTTTGCACCGGGCGAGCTCAACGAACAGTCGAAGGTGGCTCAGAAACATGGTTACACCTCCGGTTATAAATTTTTCTATCTTCCGGAAAGCGCCTGCATCGCCTTTCTCCCGTCCTTTGTGAGCAGACGGGCATTGTTGAGGATGTTTCGCACAAAGGGCCGCATGTCGCCGCGCTCTATTACGGCCCACACCTTTCGTCTGAACAGGTTTTTCAGAAGTACTACGAGGGCGCCCGCCCATCTTTGAACGAAGAGGTTATAGAGTACGGAATCTCCCCAGATGAAAACCCGGGAACGGGCGCGGGGTTTCCCCTCGGTTCTCTGCACATGTAACAAGCCCGTTTCGCAGTAGTACCTGCAGAGCGGGATATTTATCCCCTCCCTCGTGGCAAGATATGACCAGAACCAGTTTCTCGGATTGAATTCGATATAGTAGAATTCCCCGGTTTTCGCACACAGCTTCATCTCAACCTGAAACATTCCGGTAAAGCCTATACGGGCTATGAATTTTCTTCCCTGCTCGAGCAGGATCGGGTTTTCGACGGTCTCACCCATACCGCACACCCCCCGAAGGTGCGGGACCTGCATGAGCTTCCTGCCCGTATACTCGATGGCGGGATCGCCGTTCCGGGCGTATCCCCCGTAGGTATAGAGGCTGGAATCCGGGCCGTCCACGAATTCGGATATGATCACCGGAATGGATCTTTCGAAGCTTCGCCTGCACAGACCAAAAACCTCATCCTTCGATGTGGCGATTTCAGCTTTGAATACACGCTCGCCCTCGGGACGGGACAGGGGCTTGATGATGACGGGCAGCTCGAGCCGGTCGAGGCGGTCAGATTCATCCATCGACGACATGGTAATGGACTCGGGTATCCTGATTCCCACGGAACGGGCGATTTTTATCTGTTCGTCCTTCTCCAAAAGCGCGACGGTTTCCCAGGGAATGGAAAAGCGTTTTAGTCTTTCCCTGTTTTTAACCAGCAGCCGGAAGTAGTTGTCTCCGGCCGGGAAGGGGACGCATACGCGAAACCGCTCGTTCAGCTCTTCCAGTATACGGATCTGTTCATCGGGGGTCTCGAAAAGACGCAGCTCAGTCGGGTACTTCGACCTGCTCGCTATCGAGTTCCTCCGGCCCACGAGAATGATCCTGACACGCTCGTCGCACCTGAGACTCCTGATAAGGCCCAATCCGTCGATATAATCGTTCATGACGACTGACGCGGTGTTTTCGTATGTGGCTTTATTGGTATCCATGATCAAGTAACCGGTCCCCCTAATTGCGAAGCATATCGATGACGGTACGGTACGCCTTGTCGGGAAGGGCTTTCCTCGCCAGGACTGCGATCCCGCTGTAGTGCATGTATCCCCAGATCTCGAGCATGCCGCACCGGGGAGTACAGTCCGTATAGGAGTATCCCCTGTACCCGATCGCGATTCGCTCAGTCGCTCTACTCGCCGACCCGTTCGATGAAATGATACGCTTTATTCTCCACACATGCAGAGGCGAAGAGATAATGAGCACGGTCTCCCAGCCGTGCGAGTTCGCCACTGCAAGTGCATTTTCCAGGTTGCTTACGGTGTCGTTTGATTCATCCTCCCGGTAGATCCGTTCCCGGGGAACCCCGAGCGCGCGCAGTTTCTCCGCCATGATGCGGGCGCCGTAGTATCCTTTTTGACTCCGTTTACCGCCCGCGCAGAGCAGATATTCGATCGAACCGTCGCTGTAGAGACCGAAGGCCCTATTTAATCTCCTCATCGTCTCCCGGTCCAGCTCGGGAAGGGCCCTTATGCCGCCGTAGAGCACGATTCCGGCCTTTGCCGGAGCCGTCTCCTCGCCGGGCCTGCTCAGAAAGGTGAATAATACTAAACAGGCGGCGGCATCGACGATAACACATGCGCAGACGACGAGTATCGTTCTTATAAATCCCTTTTTTCCGCCCCTGATGGCAAATCCGCCGATACTCAAATGTTTATTCCAAATTTTTTCCTGGTTATGATCTTCAGATAGAGAATAGACGCCAGGTATGATATCGCCGTTGCAATGGCCGCGCCTTTGATTCCCAGTATCGGAATGAAGATGAGATTGAGCACGATATTCGAAAACACGATGCTGCCCCTGAACAGGGAGTGAAGGCCTGGGTATCCGGCCTGGGTCAGAATCATGTTGAGCGGCAGGTACCCGGCGTAGAGGATGAGCCCTCCCATCAGTATGGCGAACGGGGCCCAGCTCTGCATGAATGCCGGGTCGTTGTAAAAGGTCCGTACATAAACGGGAAAGAGAAGGGCCGCTGCAAGGCCGAATATTCCGAATCCGGCGTAGGTGTATCGTATGTTCTTTTTAATGAATTGAATCAGCTCCGCGTGCCTGTTTTGTGTTATGTACTGTGTAAGCAAGGGGTTGATATTATTCCTGACCACGGCGAGTATGCGCATGAAACCCGCTATGAGCACGGATGCCACGCTGTATATCCCCACCTGCCGGTCGCTCCCGAAGTATCCGAGCATGAGTACGTCGACTTTCGAATTGACCGCGACCATTGTTCCGCTTGCGAGACCCTTGGTACCGAAAATGATGTGCGCACGCGTCCATTTTCCCCATTTCCCCGGCCCGATAAAGGTATAGAATCGCAGGGTATACGATATGAGAAAGAGAAAGAGGAGGGCTTCGGCTCCGCTTATGATGAGGGTGATGGCAGAGGGGGCCACCTCTACAGCTCTACACCCGAGCAGGGCGAGGAGCATGAAGATGAAGCGCAGTGCCTCGGCTATGGCGAAGGATTTCATGTGTCTGAAACCGTTCAGAACGGAGCTCATTACCTTATTCAGGGGGTAGAACCACAGACCGGGGAGTACGAAGAGCCACCCCCTGGCAACCAGGGAACTATTGAACAATCTTCCCAGTGAATGGGAGAGGAAATATCCGGCACAGGTTATTATTCCGGCACTGATTGCGGTCAATACAATAGCGGAGCTGATTATGGGGTCACAGCTTCCGGGGGTTTCGGCATACTGGGCCACATGCTTGAGAACCGAGAGGTGAATCCCCATGACGGCAATTTGCGAGAGGGCCAGGTGGAGGGCGAATATCTGGTTGAAAACGCCGAGTGTCTCAGCCCCGAAGTATCTTCCGATGAGTATGTTGAGGACGACGCCGATGATGCCCTGTATGCCGAGACTCACGAGGTTCCAGAGAAGATCCTTCCGGAACTTGTTTTTAAAAAACGACGTTATCATAAATCCTTGCCGCACAGTTTTGCCTAATCTACCTGTGTTTTTACGTTCAGAGCAAGCTATTTATCCATTTATATAGTGCTTGAAAATCGGTCTTTACGATAGTATCATCTAATACCGTCCGACATATTTTCGACAGTACCATCCTCGCTGAATAGAGAATCTATATAATTCGGGGTCATTAGTGTTTCGGCGGGATCGGAAAATAAAATCCGAAAACGAGTGAACCGTTTATGTATGGAGACAAGAAAATCGCCGCGGTGGTTCCAGCCTATAACGAGGGGACACAGGTCGGGATAGTCATCGAAACAATGCCGGATTACGTGGACGCCGTGGTAATCGTCGATGACAGGAGCAGGGACAACACGGTCGAAATCGTCCGGTCGTACGAGGAAAAATACCCGAAGGTGGTTCTCATATGTCACGAGAAGAACCAGGGGGTGGGCGGAGCCATAGCGACCGGATATAAATGGTCTCGGGACAACGATTACGACATCGCCGTGGTGATGGCTGGAGATGCGCAGATGGACCCGGCCGACCTGCCTGCCATACTCGATCCTGTCGTATCGGGCGAAGCGGACTACTCCAAGGGAAACAGGCTCTTTACGGGCGAGGCCTTCAAGAACATACCCAAGATCAGGTATTTCGGTAATTCGGTGCTGTCACTTTTCACAAAGATCGCGTCCGGTTACTGGCACATAGCGGACTCCCAGTCCGGGTATACGGCGATAGGCAGGGAAGCACTTCATACGATAGACTGGGACAGGATGTACAAGCGGTACGGCCAGCCGAACGATATTCTTGTGCGTCTCAACGTAAACGACTTCCGAGTAAAGGACGTCCATATCGAGCCGGTTTACAATGTGGGGGAAAAATCGGGGATCAGGATATGGAAGGTTATCTTCTCCATTTCCTGGCTTCTTCTGAGGCTCTTCCTGTGGAGATTAAAGGAGAAGTATATCATTCGGGATTTTCACCCGCTCGTCTTCTTCTATCTGCTTGGAATATTTCTCACGGGTTTGAACCTTCTTTTCTTTGTACGGCTTATCGTGCTGTGGATCCAGTCCGGGAGTGCTCCGCAGCTTACGGCGCTGGCATGGATGTTTACTTTCGTGGGCGGGCTCCAGTCGCTGTTTTTCGCCATGTGGTTTGACAAGGAGAACAACCGGCAGGAGTGACCGGGCCGTCTCCCCCCGGCCGCCGGGCGGCACGACACTTACGCGCGCACGTTCCATGCAATGGAACGTCGATATCCTGATAAATGGAGGATGGCTTGGTTTATGCGCTCGGAGAACCCGTTTTCCCGCAGGTGATGAAGGGACCCTCCAAAATCATCGTTTCCATTGATCTGGATATGTGGTACCACTGCAGGTGGGCCACGGGATCCGAAGGTGCATTGTGGAAAGATACGTCAGCACTATACGCGGATTATTATCAATCAGACAGGCCCGGAACGGAGATCGAGACCTATACAGACGATGTTCTGGCCCTGCTCCAGAAATACGGAATAAGGGCGACTTTTTTTGTTCTCGGCGAGGTCGCGGAGCTGTTTCCACGCCTTATCCGGAGAATAAACCGGGAGGGTCACGAAATCGGGTGTCACGGGTGGTATCATGTGGATTCCGATAAGCTGGGAGAAGAGGAATTCAGGGCGCAGGTCGGACGGGCAAAGCAACTGCTAGAGGACCTTACAGGACGGACGATCGAGGGATTTCGGGTGCCTAATCTCGTCATTCCTTCCCGTTTTCCGGAAATTATCAGGGATCTCGGTTTTTCCTACGATTCGTCGATATGTCCTTCACGCAGGTTTTTCGGGAAATACAGCGGTCTGATGGACTACCCGGTCAACCCGTTCCTGTTTAAGATTGAGGGCCTCCAGCCGCTCGTCGAGATACCCATACCGGTCTTTCCGCTGTTTCGCCTGCCGGCCTGCAGCGGGATCGTCACGCGTGTTTTCGGCGGAATATGGACCATGACGGCCCTTCGTTCAGCCCTGAAAGGCGGGGATGCAATGTACTATTTTCATCCTTATGAGATAGGACAAAAACCGGACCTTCCGAAGCAGACATGGTATATCAGGATATTTTTCAGGAACATCGGTGATCCCTTTATATCGATGCTCGATCGAATACTGGCGTTCGCTCGTGAAAGGGGAACCATAACGGCCGGTGAAGCGGCCCGTTCCATGCTGAAGCAATACCAGAGCTGAGAACCGGGGAATGGAATAGAATCGTATGCAGTCGACCTTCGGACATCTCTTTGAAGACGACGCGGAAGCCCGCATCTCTCCGGAAGAGCGGGCGCTCCTGGCCGGGCTTCTGTGGCCCCCGAAGAAGAGCCGGATATCCGGAATTCCCCGCATGGTCTTCAACCTCTATTCAAACGTCGTTCCTCCGAAGCTCCGAACGGTAACGCTCAAGCCCCTTCGGATGCTGAGGAACCTTGCGAAATCAGAGATGAAACCGGTCGGGGAATGCTCGGTTAACAGGATGGTAAGGAGACTCGAGGAATCGGGATCCAGGAGAAGGCCGTGGTCTGGAAACCGGGGCGCGGTTCTCATCTCCTACGACATCGACCAGAAGAGGGGCTACGCGTACCTCGATACCGTGATTGCGCAGCTCGAAAAGCACGGGCTCAGGGCCACCTTTCACGTACTCACGGACTGGGAGTACAATATAGCGTGGGATAAAATCCGCTCCATCGCGGAGCGCGGGCATGAAATCGGGCTGCACGGTGCGCGACACGACATCGGCATGGGCCTGAGAAGCAGGAAGCATATCATGAAGGAGCTCGGGAGCGCGCTTGAGTCTATGCCGTTCAAAGTCTCCGGATACCGCGCACCCGCACTGAGCATGAGCACAAGGCTCCTGGACTGTATAAGGGATCTCGGATTCGCCTACGACTCATCGCTTCCGATGAGCAGCATGTACTACCATTCCGTGGAGAGCTGCTTTCCCTATCCCATCGACGGCGGCTTTTGGGAATTCCCCATCACCCTGCAGGACAGCACGCTCTTTCTGGACCTCAAGCTCAGTGAGGACGCGGCGTTGAAAAAGACAATGGAAACGGTCGGCGAGGTTCGTGAAATCGGCGGAACGGCCGTGTTGAACCTTCATCCCTATATCGCGGCGGACCACCCGGTATACCATGAGTCTCTGCTTGCCTCGCTCGCAGCCTGCCGCGATATTTGGATATGTACGCATAATGATCTTTATCGTTATCTTAGGGGCGAATTGATCCGTGAAACACCGTGCGCAGAGGGAGATGTAACATAACCATGCACTACAGGTACATCGTCTATTTGTTTGAATTCATGCTGACGAACATACTCTTTTCGCTTGCCTGGGGTTCCCTCTTCACCGCGCTGGACGGAAAAAAATCCTGTTCGAGATTCGAGATCTACCTCTTCTCGCTCGGTCTCGGCCCCGCTTTTACGACCATGTTCCTCTATTACATGCTCCTCCTCATGCCGCGCAGGAGCAGTCTTTTCTATTTCTCGGCCGTATGCTGTATTCATCTCGCGCTTTTAGTGGTGTTCAGGAAAAGTCTTCCCCTGCTCTTTGAAGAGTTGAGAGGAGGAATCAAGGCGTTTGCCGGAGCCGTTCGATCGAACTGTACGGAAATCTGTTTCTTCAACGAGGACCGCCACACGGTCAGGTGCGATTATCAGAAGCTGATGAACATATTCGCTTTTGTTTTTATCACCCTGTGCGTTCTCTTCCTGCTTTACGTTGGTTTCATCGCAATCGGCAATCCTCTGTTGGGACACGACATATCCGCGTACGGGGTGCGGGGAAATCTGTATTTCAGCAACAGGGCTATCACGTATACCCAATACCCCTTCGATCCCGCCACGGGGTACGTAAATTATTCCCGGCATGCCCCCTCGTTTCCTCTCCTGCTGACCTGGGAGAGGATAACGGAGGAGCTCTTCGGCGTGAACGGCGACGTATTTTTCAGGATAATCTGTATCTACTACTTTATGCTCATCGTATCCGCCCAGGTCCATTTTCTATCGAAACGAAACCTTGTGCTCGCGTTTATCGGTATTCTTGCGCTTGTGTCTTCGACCATCTTTTTCAGAAAAGTCGTTTATTTTCATGTGGATACCTACAGGATATTCTTCCTCTCGGTGTCATTCATCTTTTTCGTTCGATCAATTCGGAAGGGAGACAACCTGTCCCTGCTGCTTTTCACGGTGTTCGCCGGTTTCTCGGCATTCGCCCATTCGCTCGGGTTGTTTATAGCGCTTTTCTGCATCCTCGCCATACTTTTCATCATGAAATCGGGATTTTTCGAGAGGCTGGGAAAGGTTGCTGCCGTTACGGCGGGGCTGATACTGATCGGCGGCACCCACTATGTCATCGATACGTTTTTGGGTACGGGCTGGATCTTCCGTTAACGAGGAACCGATATATGAAGGGGAGAAACCGCGAACTGTATGTATTCCTTCTGATCGGGGCAGTAACGGCCGCGTGCGTGCTTGTCTCGGTTCTCGTCATCGGCATTGCCAGCGCCTCGAAAAACGGGGGGTTCTATTATTCCTACCGGGGGATAGACACTCCGCTGAGGCTCCTGTTCCACGGTTATCTGGGACTTTTTTTCAGAATAAACACATTCGGGTTCCTCTCCTGGATTGCCGTTCCGTGTCTTATCTATATCTTTTTTACCCTGCGTCGCAGAGCCTCCTGGGAGATTGCCGTGGCGGCCGTCTATTTCCTCTCCGTGCTGGTCGTGGGAATCAAGGGCTTTTACAATGCACGATACGCTTTTTCCATTTTTCCCCTGTCCGTTACTCTGGTTTTGTTGTTTATCCATGATCTCATTCGTGAAAAAACCGTCCAGGTAAGAGCGGCGGTATACCTTGCCCTATCGCTCATCGTTATCGTGAATGTGTTCGCTAACGTGCCTCAATACAGAAAATACCTGAGCACAATCACGGGAGACGGGTCGCCTATAAACCGCGGAATATACGATTTCATAAACGGCGTGAACCGTAAAGCCTCGGGAAATGTGAATTTTCTCGTTATCAACCAGCCGGATTTCTACTACTACAGCGGTGCGCGCGGTTATACCTACAAGGACAATGTTTTCACCGGCGTGCGGGGGCTCTATACCGAGGAGGGTATACTGGATATCTTCTCAGGACGGACCGCTGAGGAGGCGTTCGGCATCATGAAGGAGAAATATAATATAGGATATATTTATATCAATGAGCGGAAGCGGCAGAACTTCCATGAAATTGACGATATCATCAGACACGGATGTTCCCTCGTCTTTTCGGATGAGTCCAGTATGAGCGTGTACCGGATGGAAGATTACTTCGATCCCGTTAAAGAGATCGAGAGTTTAGAACCTGTCTATACGGATGATTTTTCCGCGTGGACCGGTCTGCCCGCGCACATGACGGCCTCGGAATACAGGGAGTTTGACTTCCCCCTGAAAGTAAGTGGAATACGCGGGGAGTTTGACATCACACTGAAACAGGAGAACGGCGACAGGTATTTGGTCATCTCGCCGCACGAACTGAGCGACACGTCTGAAAGGGTCCTGCAGTTTACGTACAGCTTCGAAAAAGGGGAGGACAGGGCGATTCAGGCGAAATCCGGTGATTTTTTTGTTACCAGTATTGCTATGAGGCAATGGACTCAAGGAGACGGAAAAGAGCAGGGAGACGGTGAAAAGGCGGAGCTCTCAGTTTTTATACAGGATTTCAGCGGGAATTGGGAAAGGGAGTCCCTTGCCGCTGATCCAAAAGCCGACTGGAATAATTATGTTGTGTACAAGCGTATCAGAGCGGGAAGTGAAACCGTTATTACCGGTATATACTTTGTTCCCGTAGATCCTTACCAGAGTATTGGGATTCGTGAGCCCGCCGTTTATGTCGTACCGACGGATGCACGAAAATGAAGTACCGGTTCGATTCGCGCTTTTAGAGGAAAGAGAATGTCGAAAGTGTGCAAATACTTGACTTTCTCGTTACGTATAGGCTGCATTGTATCTGTTGTCATATTGACATCAATACCAGAAGGATCTGCTGATTATTATGAGAAAAAACAGCCGAAGAGCAGGGTTGTTTATTTTCAGCCATCCGTAAAGAATGACTGGACCGCCGCCCGAACTTACCGTGATATAGACGGCGATGAAGTGGATGAATTATTCTTATACCTGAAGAAGTTAATGAAAAAGGATTGGGAATACATGAAGTATGGCGGGTGGACGATCCATTTACTCCTCGAAGCGTTGAACACCGCTTATTTACTGACCGGGGACGAGTGTTTTCTTGAGGATTTTGTTTATGGTTATACTTACCTTAAATCGTACAGGGCCGATGAGATACACGCTCCCGACTATAGGGGTATGATACGTCCCAGCTGGTACAGGCTTGAAGGAGACGATATCTTCCATTGCAGCCCCTACGTGGATTACAGCGAATCCGATCCCGACGAGATAATGGCTCTTCGCGGCTGGCATAACCTGTACTTTTCCGACATCAACTACTGCGGGCTCTTTCTCGATCAGATGCTGAGATTCGCCCAGATCGTGAAAAACAACGGGCCGGAAAAATATATCGCGCTTGCCGATGAAATCGTGCAGGACGCCCGCAGTATCGTTTCTTCACACGAAGAGGAGTGGACAGCCCTCTCCGGCCAAGAGGGCTACTATATCTTCCCCCGAGGCTGTCCGTTCTACCTCGACGGAGTGGAGATTCCCGTGAACGAGGCGGCTGTATTCGGGACATCCCTTGTCCGGCTCTACCTCCTCACTGGGGATTCCTTCTACTTCGAGCGTGCCCGGAGCATGTTCAAGCGCTGGGAGTGCTATTTTACCTATGAGAACGGGTATATTCGCTACCCATACGTGACCGGATCGTGGTACGAGGGATGGGGGCCGGGAGACGAGATCAGCGTCAATACTCCTGCAGCCAAGCCTCACACGGAGGCGGAAACATTTCACAAGGCGGCGCTGACGGTCAAGTTTATAAGCATGCTCGTTCTCGCCGGTGAAGATCGTTACATGCAATACATCAAGGACTTTAACAGGGTCCTTCGGACATGCCCTGGCATGGGAGACGCCGTTTCATTCTTCCCGACCCTGCTCGATTTCAGTTGGCCGAATGGGAGCTATCACGCCTATCAACCGGTCGTTTTCAGCGGGTGGGTGGAACTCGCTTCCGAAAGCAGAAAGTTGTCGAACCTCCTGTTCCTCATAATCGATTCACAGCTCAAATACAACGGATATAAGCTGAAGATGGTCAGCGCGCGTCTCTATCTCATGCTGATGAGCGGGCGCGCCCCCCCCGGGCTTCGTTTAAAATCGTTCATAGTGGAGCCGCTTCTGGATGGCTCAGCGAACCCCGGCCGCGAACATGTCAAGGCACACAGGGATTCGGTCGTATTCGTGACCTTCCGCCATCACACGCCGAAACACAACCGTATCTACCTGAATGTAAACGGCGTTCCATCCAAGCGGATACGGTTATCCGTTAAGAACGACGGCCGGTTTCACGGGCTTTTCTACGCTCCGAAGGGAAAGAAAATTACGCTCTCCTGGGAGAAGATGGACGTTTACTCTCACCCCGCAACAGAGGAAGAGAACGAGGTGGTACTCACCATGGTTTCACATGCCTGGGGGCCGTTTAAAAGGTCGACTAAACCATACGATTCGGGAGCTATAAGCGGCAATGAGTAAAAGTATTAAAGACCGTCTGCTTCGCATCGTGAAGGCCGAATACTTCAGGAACGTCATGGTCCTCTTTACCGGGAATTCCGTCGCCCGATTCTTCCCCATACTGGTGACTCCTCTTCTTACGAGACTGTATACGCCCGCCCAGTTCACGCTGCTCGGCGTATACACGTCCATACTGACCATAGCGGCCTCAATCGCGACAGGACAATACGAGTGGGCCGTTATACTCCCTGAGGATGACAGGCGGGCGGCGCACCTTCTCGTATTAAGCTGCGGGATCAGCCTCTGTTACAGTTTTCTGCTGGCCGGTGTGTTCGCGGTATACGGAGAAAACGTAAGGAGCCTGTTTGCGGGCGGCGATATAGGAAACGTAATTCATTTTATTCCGGGGGTCGTGTTCGTGGTTGCCGCGGTCAGATCACTGCAGCAGTGGCTGATAAGGCAGAAGCGCTTCAGGCAGCTCACCTTCTCCACGGTGGTGCAGACATCCGGACAGGCCGCCGTGCAGATTGTGCTCGGGTTCGCGGGCCTTGGACTGGGTCTGATATTCGGCAATATGGTCGGTTTTATGGGAGCGTTCCTGTTCATTCTGCTGTTGCTATTTACATCCCGGAATAAAGGATTTGCATTTTCAGCGGTCTTCCTGAAAGACACGATGGTCGCATACAAGCATTTTCCCCTTTACAGAACGTTCAGCGTTCTGCTCAACACGAGCACCGCTTACCTGCCCGTTATCATATTCGCCCGGTACTTCGATCAGAACCTTGTCGGTTATTACTCGCTCTGCATAAAGGTTCTGGGCCTGCCGATCATACTCATAGCGCGCGCCGTTTCGGATGTATTTTCACAAAAGGCGGCCCGGGAATTTACCGAACGCGGGGAGTGTATGTCCACCTTTCGGTATACGCTGAAGTTTCTCTTCTTTACCTCTTTCCCCCTGCTTCTTCTTCTCTTCATCTTCGCCCCGTTTCTTTTTCGCGTGGTTTTCGGGCAGAACTGGGAACCCGCCGGAGGGGTGGTGAGAATTCTCATACCCATGTATCTGCTCCGTTTCATATCATCCCCGTTGAGCAGGATGTTTATCATATCAGAGCGGCTGAAAATCGACCTGTACTGGCAGATTTCCCTCTTCATCCTCGGTATCGGCGGAACGATCGTAGTAGCCCGGTACGCCGGATTCAACATGACGCTCGGCTATTTTTCCGCCGCTTACTCATTCCTCTACATCGTAAGTTTCGCCGTATCCCGCGGCCTTGCACGGGGGAAACCGGATTAAACTCGCCTTTTAAACCTTTTCATGGTATGTATAGTCCAGATTGATGTGAAGAATAATTACCGGATGCGGGGGCAACCTTCATGGTTCACGGCTTCACGAGCGTATTGATTTGCGGCTTCTCCTTCTGTGCTCTCATTGCCGTGGTTATTCTCATGCGGCGTATATCAGGAACGTTCCGTGTCTTCCTTATATCGAATTTCTTCATGCTGACCTATATCGTACTCGTTTTCGTAGGTGCTGTGGGTCTCAACATGTTTTATTTCAAACCCGAGCTCGTTCGCGGATTCTATGAACGTCCCGATCTCCTCCTCAACATCTGGTACTATGCCGTTGCCGGACTCTTTCTCGTACCGATCGGAATGTTTTTCGCGAACCTCGCATTCGGATATCATGCCGAAAAAGAGACCGGGGCCCTCCTTGCCCAAGATGTGTATATCGGAGGTTCAGACCGCTCCATTATAATCTACGCGGTAGTGGCGGCTCTCTTTCTCTTTTCCCTCGGGGTTTTCGGACTCTATCTGGCTAAAGTGCCGAGACTTCCCATTATCGGGATGATCAGGGGAATGGAGACGGAGGAGCTCGCACGGCTGAGAAGCGCGAGCGGAAACGCCTTCCAGGGGAAGTACTGGGTCTATTCGCTCTTCATGAAGGAACTGCCCCAGCTTTTGCTCCTCATTACCTTTTTTATGCGAAAGAGTTTCAAGTGGAAGGCGCTCTTCCTGCTGTTGCTCGGGTATACGGCACTTACCGCGGTTGCGGGTCTTCATAAGGCCCCGATCGTCTACCTCTTCCTCCTTTTGCTCTTCGCTTATTTTTACGAGAAGAAAAGGATACGGAAAAGCCAGGTCTTACTCATAATGGCATTCGGATTTTTAATTGTGGTTCTCATGTATCTCTATTTCATGGGTATGAAGGGAAGAAGCTTTTCCAGGGTGATATCCGCCATAAGCCACAGGGTGTTTATCGGGCAGGTAAGCGATTTCTTCTGGTACCAGCTCTATGCTGAAAACGAGGGTTTGCTTCTGGGGCGCTCCTTTCCCAACCCGATGGGACTGTTCGGGTACAAGCCGATCTCGATCACCGTCGAAATCTCACGGTTTTCGCTTCCCCTTATCGCTCAATCCGGTATCGTTGGATCCGCTCCCACCGCGTTTTTCGGTGAGTGGTACGTCAACTTCGGCGGGGGAGCGGCCCTTGCTTCGATGTTCTTCATCGGGTTCATTGTTCAATCAATCGAAGTATTTTTCGTATCCACACTCGCGCGGAGGAAATTTGTTCTTTTTTCAGCTCTTTTCATATATTTCATCGTCTACTTCTGCCGATTGGTAGGATCGTCGTTCGTCGGTATATGGCTCGACGAAAAACTGTTTTTACCCGTCATCGTCATCTGCGCGGTTATCGTCATCAAGGGAATTCTAAGGAAAATTTCAGAAAACACTTCATACGCCGTCTGATTAATGCCCATGGCCGTATCCGTCCTGAACATCGTGTTGAATGGCTTCGTCAATGACAGCCGAGTATTGAAGGAGAGTCTCTCGTTGAAAAAGGCGGGGTATGACGTACGCGTCATCGCACTGTACGAGCATGGCCTGCCTCGTCATGAATCAGTGAATGGCATACCGGTCGAGCGATTAAGGCTGCGCTGCCGTGAGATCTCAAAAAGCATATTCATGAAACCCTTCACCTATCTGGAGCTCCTGATCAGGCTGGCCTCAAGATGCGGGAAGGCCGATATCCTGCACTGCAACGACCTGGACCTTCTCCCACTTGGCGTTTTTATCAAACGATTTATTAACAGGAAGGCCGCTCTCGTTTACGACGCCCACGAGTATGAGACCGAGAAAACGGGACAATCAAAAGCGGCCAGACCGTTCCTGAGAATAATAGAGGGCCGGTGTGTTCGCCGGGCCGACGCGGTTCTCACGGTCAGCGGCCCGATCGCGGAAGCCTATGCCCGTTCGTATGCCATACCTGAACCCGCTCTCGTTTTGAACTGCCCGCCGTTTTACCGGGGAGACGAAAAAAGAAATGACATTTTTCGGAATAAATTCAACATACCGAAAAAAACCAGGATATATCTTTATCAGGGGGGACTCTCCCCGGGAAGAGGAATTGAAGTACTGCTGGAGGTTTTCAGAGAAATGAAGGGGGAAAGAGCCGTGGTATTTCTCGGATACGGACCTCTCCAGGATATAATAAAGGAATCGGCTGAATCATCAGAGCGCATATTTTTCCATGAGGCGGTCGGTTCCGATATTCTATTGAACTATACGTCAGCCGCAGACGCGGGGTTTTCTTTCGTGGAGAATGTAAGCCTGAGTTATTATTACAGTCTTCCAAACAAACTTTTTGAATATATAATGGCCGGAATACCCGTTGTCGCCTCGAACCTCGTTGAAATGCGGCGTATAGTCGAGAAATACGGTATCGGAACAATCTCGAGCGGGGAAAGCGCCGAGGATGTAATACGTGCGATGGACAAGTTGGAGGAAATGGATTCCGATTCCCTGCGTAAGAATTTAATGAAGGCGTCTTCGCTCTATAACTGGGAGAACCAGGAAAAGGTTCTTCTCGACGTTTACCGGTCCCTCCCGGTCCGAAGTATGGACGAGTGAATAGAGGGGCGGGCCGGTAAAGGTTAAATGTAAAAACCGAGCAAGTGAAAAGAGAGCCCCCGGTGTCGAAGAAACCGAGAGTCTGTCATCTTTCATCCGTGCATCCCGCCTTGGACACGCGCATTTTCTATAAGGAGTGCGTGACCCTCGTTGAAGCGGGGTATGATGTCACCCTCGTAGCGCGTACGGAAAGCCGGGAAGAGAAAAACGGGGTACGTATCGTCCCCTTTCCCGAGTACGCGGGACGATATCGGAGGGTCCTTTTCGCCCCTTTCAAAATGTTCTCTCTTGCAGTGAAGCAGTCCGCCGAGGTGTATCATTTCCACGACCCGGAGCTCATTATAACCGGTGTTCTGCTCAGGCTCAGGGGGAAGAAGGTCGTTTACGACGTTCACGAGAACGTTGCGAAGCAGATACTGAATAAAACCTGGATGGGCGGGCGGTTATTGAGAAAATTTGCGTCCTTGTTCTTTCGGATTATCGAGCGCTGCGAGGTATTTTTTTTTCATGGCGTCGTGGCGGCGACTCCCGACATCGGAAAAAGTTTTCCCTCGAAAAAGGTGACGCTGGTCAGGAATTTTTCCTCTTTGCAGCTCATGGACGGGGTTTCTCCCGCCGCGTCGGCGGGCACCGTTCCGACCGTCATATATGCGGGCGTACTGACGCGAATTCGCGGCATCGGCCATGCTGTCGAGGCCATGGAATTTGTAGAGAACGATTGCGAACTTTTGCTGGCTGGGAAATGGGAGGGCGAGGATTTCAGGGAGGAATGCGAAAGACGTGACGGGTGGCGAAAGGTCCGTTATCTCGGCGTTCTGCCGCTTTATGACGCGTATGCCGTTATGAAAGCCTCCGATATCGGAATCGTCAATTTTCTGCCGGACCAAAACCACTTCCGCTCACTGCCGAACAAGGCTTTTGAATACATGGCATGCTCACTTCCGCTCATTATGTCGGAATTTCCCTACTGGAAAGAGACTTTCGGTGATTGTGCGCTTTTTGCGGACCCTCTCGAACCGAAGGACGTAGCCCGACAGATCGACCGGCTGATTCAGAACCACGATCTCCGTATGGGGCTCGGGAGAGCGGGCAGGACGTTGATAAGAAGCGAGTGGTCCTGGGAATCCGAGAAGGGAAAGCTTCTCGGATTGTATAGAAATCTCCTGTCCCTCACTGGAGAGGAAGGCTGATGTCATGAGGGCTTCGCTCCCTGTGTTGATTTCGCTCGTTTTTCTCGTCGTTATTCTTCCCGTTTCGCATCTCTATTCGGAACGCATCTCGGTTATCGAAGAGATCTATCTGAAGAATTTGGAAGAATTCAGCCGGGGCATGGGATTGATGAAAAGCGACAATGTCTCCGGCTCGATCGTGTGGGGAGAGCAGTACATAATGCGGTCATTTCTTGATCTTTACGAGGCAACGGGAAGCGAGAGTTATTTGAAGCTCTTCCGGATTCATGCGGACAGCGTCATGGAAACCGGTTTCAGCCATGAGGGCGGGGAGAAAAGGAACCTTCCGGGATGGCCAGCGGGTGACAAGTATACCTTCAGCGAGCCGCAGGTTTTCACGGATAGCGGGGGAGCGCCGAGCATCGAAATAAGGGGCGTGCACTACTCACATAACAACTACTCCTCGGTCGAGATATTTCACGAGGAATCCGGGGCTTACGGCGTCAGGCTTAAAAACATGAAATATTCGGACAAGCCCGTTGTGATCGAATGGATCGGGCTCGACCAGGATACGGTTGAGTCGCGAATAAACGGCGATCGGAGCGCGGGAAGCTATATTTTCGTCAGGCGCCTCGGAGACGAACGACCCGTGGAAACGGTTGGCCCGGTCCGGTTGAAAGCGGAAACGGCGGTTTTCTCGGTTTATCACAGCCCCTTCATACTCGTGCCCTTCGTACGGTTCGCCTGTATCGTGCAGAGAGAGGGATTGACACGGTATCACGAGGTTGCGGAAAAATACCTCGAGCTGGCGCGCACGGTGTACGATCAGAACGAGCCCTACTGGATAGACAGGGGGGAGTACGGGTATTACGTGATAGAGGAGGACCTTCCCTACTGGGCGGCGGGCATGCCCGCGCCTTACAATGTTCAATTCGCGAACGGACTCTTCATACTCTATCTCGCTCGTGTAACCGGATATGAACCCTATCGGGAACGCGCCGCCAAGATCGCCGGTCTCGCGAGGAAGGGAACGGCGCTGACCTCTGACGGTCTGCATACCATCGGCTACTGGTTCGCCGAAGGACAGGAGGGATTTATCTTTCCTAACGGGGAGGAGGGCGGCAGGCCGCCTTCACATTACCGGGAGTTCAGGGGAAACCAAAGCCTTGACGATATCTCCCACGGTTCACATCTTATTCTGTTCGTTCTGGAAGGCGGCAGGGCCGGCCTCTTCGATGATGCTTATACCGGAGGATGGAGCCGGACCGCCGCGTATATAATCGGTACTATCGATGATGACGGATTTGTCCGGGTCCTGCCCTCTTTAAATAAAAGGCGCGACATACAAAGGACTCATAAAATGTTCTAT
>Ga0180432_10003761_pt1 | contig 21386 bp, 18 predicted proteins | sample SS_ome_10_FD_132414 | JGI IMG/M metagenome (GOLD analysis project Ga0180432, IMG submission 132414) | Hypersaline lake sediment archaeal communities from the Salton Sea, California, USA - SS_1_MS_2 metaG | ecosystem: Environmental > Aquatic > Non-marine Saline and Alkaline > Hypersaline >...
CGGGGGCCGAGCATCCTCGCGACCCCTTCGCACAAGGACCCCTACGGCGACTTCCACCTGCAGGAGACGAGCCCCTGCCGGGTCGGGGGGGAAAACGGTGGGTCCATGGGGGCCCTACCGTAGGATGCGGTGACCCCGGCATCTTGGCTTTTGAGAAAGCAGAAGTGCAACTTCAATAAAATCAATATATTGGGATGTTTTGCTCAAGTTTCTTCATTCTTTAGATCGGCCCTCCACGCGCCCTGCCGCAACACCGTGAGGCGCCCGGCGGGTTCCACCCTCGCCACCGTCGAGCCCTCGCCCGAGAGAGCCCCCCCGTCGACGATCAGATCCACCTGCTCCGAGACCGCCCGCTCGATCGCCCCCACGCGGGCCGGAGGCGCCGCCCCCGATCGGTTGGCGCTCGTCGACAGGAGTGGCCCGGAGATCCGGCCGGCAACCTCCCGCAAGAGGCGCGATCCCGGACAGCGCACCGCGACGCACCCCTCGCGCGTCAGATCCTCCGGCACCGCGGGCGTCGCGGGCAGGATCAGCGTGAGCGGCCCGGGCCAGGCCGAGGCGATCAGGTCTCGCGGCCACCGCGCCGCCATCTTCCCCACGTCCTCGGGCGCCGCCAGGAGAAGGATGTAGGGACGCGGCGCCGGATCGGCCTTGATCCGGCGAATCCGATCCAGCGCTCCGGGAGCCGAGAGGCGGGCATGGAGGCCGTAGAGACCCTCGGCCGGCAGGATGGCGACCCCCCCCGCCTCCAGGCACGCGGCGGTCTCACGGACGACCGTCCGATCGCCGGGCAGTTGAAGCATCCTCGGAATGGGTCTACCCTCCGTGCGACGTTGGCAACGTGGGGGGCCTGATCATGCTCGAGCAGCCACCGCATCCGGACGCCGTCGTGCTCTTACCCCAACCCGTCGAGGTCGGCATGAGCGTCTCGGGTCTCATCGACACCTCGTTTCTGGGCGCGAACGCCGGGCTCCTGGCCGACGCCGGCCGGCTTCTCACCGAACAGGTCCTCGCGCGCCCCGAGGCCCTGGTGGGGATCACCATCGACGCCACGCTCGCGCCGGGCGGCACCGCGATCGCCTCCCTGGTTCCCCTCCTGCGGGCGGGTCACGTCGATTGGATGGCCGTCTCCGGTACCAACCTCTATTTTGATGCGCTCCACGCGCTAGGCAAGACGCATCTTCGCGGGTCCCTGGCCCAGGACTCGGCCTACGAGCACTCGGGCGGCGAGGTCTTCATCAAGCGCTGTGACCGGCAGGATGCGGATCATCGGCTTCGCGAGATCCTCTCCGGACCCGACTTCCAGCGGCCGATGGGCTCGGCCGCTCTTCACGATCTGCTGGGTCGACATCTCCGCGCCGAGGAGAAAGACCTGGGGGTGGAGTTCCCGAGCCTCATCACGACGGCCCACGAATTGGGCGTACCGGTCTACAACCCCTCCCCCGCCGACAACCCGCTCGGCTCGCTGGTCGCGGGGCTGGCGGAGGTCGGCAACCGGCTGTCGATCGACACCAATCGCGACCTGAATCAAATCGCCGCGATCGTGAATGCGGCGGGCAAGAGCCCGTGCGCCATCTGGTGCCTGGGGAGAGGCTCGGCCGCCAACTTCGGCCTCAGCGGGCCCGGACACCTGCGACGCATTCTGGGTGCCCACGCCACGGCGGCGTTCTACGAGGTCCGGCTCCTGATGGCGGGACGGGCCCACGCGCTTCCGACCACACCTCCCGATCAAGGCCGCGAGCTGAGGCTGTCGACCGACCTCAGCATCGCCATGCCGCTCTTGGCCGCCTACGTCCTCGATCGCGCCACGCCCCGGCCCCTGAAGCGCCTCGGCGGCCGGAGGGACGAGATGCTCGATCGATTGCGGCAGGACAACCTGGAATCGAAACTGAAGCGCCCGCCCGCGTCCTAGATCTTCTCGCCCGCTTCCAGGTTCCGTTTCAGCTGGTCCAGCTTCCGCACCAAGCCCGGCTCCGAGAGCGCCAGGATCTGGATCGCCAGGAGCGCCGCGTTCTTCGCCCCTGCTTTGCCGACCGCCAGGGTGCCGACCGGGACGCCGCCCGGCATCTGGACCATCGAGAGAAGCGAGTCGTAGCCCTCGAAGGCCGAACCGCACAGGGGAACGCCCAGGACCGGAAGCGTCGTCATCGAGGCGATCACCCCGGGGAGATGGGCGGCCATCCCGGCGCCGGCGATGATGACCCGCAGGCCCCGCTTGCGCGCATTCTGGGCGAAGGCGGCGGTCTTCTCCGGCTGCCGGTGGGCGGAGAAGAGGTGCTGCTCGTGCGGAATGCCGAACTGCTCGAGCACATGTTCGCATTCCCGCATCACCGGCTCATCCGACGTGCTGGCGTAGACGATCGCGACGACCGGTTTCGACGACTTCCGATCGGCCTTGGCCTTGGCCTTGACCTTGGTCGTGCGCCTCTTCGAGCGGCTGGCTGGCTTCTTCGCTCGCTTCGACACCCTAGGCATGATGCTCCCCCTCACTTCGAGCCTGACGATCGGCCCGGCCCTTTTCCCAGCGCTTCCAACCCCCGCCACGCGATGTCGCGGCGGTAGAAGGCTCCCTCGAACTCGCCCACCGAAATCGCTTCGTATCCCCGGCTGAGCGCCGCGGGGAGGGTATCACCCATCCCGATCACGTTCAGCACCCGGCCGCCCGCGGTCACCGGGCGTCCGTCCTTCAGCTTGGTCCCCGCATGGAAGACGAGCGCGCCCGGGAGCTCGCGGGCCTTGTCGATCCCCCGGATCGGGAACCCGGTCTTGACCGAGCCCGGATAGCCGCCCGAAGCCAGGACGATGCAGACCGCGCACCTCCCGTCATGACCCACGGCGGGAAGGGCGCCGCCGGCCATCGCTGGGTCCGAGGCCTCCCAAAGCAGCTCGAGCAGATCCCCTTCTTGGATCGGGAGGACCGCTTGGGTCTCCGGATCCCCGAAGCGGCAGTTGAACTCGACCACCTTCGGCCGCCCATTCTTCACCATCAGCCCCGCATAAAGAAGGCCGCTGTAGGGCCGGCCGTCGCGCGCCATCGCCTCCAGCACGGGCTCGATCACCTCCGCGCGCACACGCTCCTCGATCGCATCGTCCCCGGCCACGACCGGCGCGTAGGCCCCCATGCCGCCCGTGTTGAGCCCCTGGTCGCCGTCCTGGGCCCGCTTGTAGTCCTGAGACGCGGGCAGGAGGACGTAGCGCTCGCCGGCGACGACCGCGAAGACACTCATCTCCTCCCCCTCGAGGAACTCCTCGAAGACGACCCGGCTCCCCGCATCTCCGAACGTCCGATCGACCATCACCTCCTCGATCGCCCGCAGCGCTTCGTCCCGGTCCTTAAGGATGAGCGCGCCCTTCCCGGCCGCGAGCCCATCGGCCTTGAGCACGTGGGGATAGGTGATGCGGCGCGCCATCTCTCGGGCATCCTGAGCGCTCCCCACCACCTCGAACCGGGCGGTGGGGATGCCCGAGCGGCGCATCAGGTCCTTCGAGAAGACCTTGCTCCCCTCGATCGCGGCCGCCTTGGCGGTCGGGCCGAAGGCGCGCACGCCCGCTTCGCGCAGCGCGTCCACGAGCCCGGCGACCAGCGGCACCTCGGGGCCGACGACCACCAGATCGATCCCCATCTCCCGCACGGCCGTCAGCACGACAGCCGGATCGTGACCGTCCCCCTTGAGGATCGCTCCCAGCTCGGCGATGCCCGGGTTCCCCGGCAGGCCGTAGACCTTCGGTTTCGATGGCGATCGCGCCAGCCCCCAGGCGAGCGCGTGCTCCCGTCCCCCCGAGCCGATGATCAATACGTTCATCCGCCAGCACCTCCTCTCGAAGCCAATGCGTCGCGGAGCGCCTTCTCCGCCTTGCGGGGGTGCGCCCGGCCTCCGGAACGCTTCATGAGCTGTCCCATGAAAAACCGGATCAGGCCCTCCTTGCCTTGAAGGTAGGCTGCCACGTGATCGGGGTGAGCGTCCAGCACCTCGCCGGCCCAGGCCCGCAGAAGCGCCTCATCCTCGGTCTGCACCCAACCCCGCTCCCGAACGATCTGGGCCGCCTCCCGATCGGACCCGGCCATCGCCTGGAGCACCGGCTTCACCTGCCGACGGCTCAGTGTGCCCTGATCGAGCAGCGAGAGCAAGCCGGCGAGGCGCGCGGAGCCGATCTCGAGCCCCCCCGGGACCGCCCGCAGGTCGGAGGCGAAAAGGTTGGCCACCTGTCGCGCCTCGATGTGCGGCACCTCGGCTGCGACCGCCTCGAATGCGTCGGCCAGCTGCCGGGTCGCGGTCAGGAGCTCGGCATCCGCGGGCCGGAGCCGATAGGCGCGCACCAGCCGCTCCCGCCGCGCCCCCGGAAGTTCGGGCAGCCGGCGGCGCTCGCGCTCGATCTCCTCCGGCTCGATCCGGAGCGCCGGCAGATCGGGCTCGGGGAAGTAGCGGTAGTCGGGCTCCTCTTCCTTCGAGCGCATCGGCCGCACCTCGCCCGTCAGCTGATCGAACATCATCGTCGCCCGCTCGATGGGCTTTCCCCGTTCGATGAGGGCAATCTGGCGCTCCATCTCCCGCGTGAGCGCGCGCTCGACGTTGCGGAAGGAGTTCAGGTTCTTCACCTCGGTCGGCGTGCCCAGCCCGGGCGCCCCGGGGGCGCGGATCGAGAGGTTCGCATCACAGCGCAACTGCCCTTTCTCCATCTCCGCGTCCGAGACCTCGCAATACCGAAGCAGTTGCCGGAGGGCGACCAGGCAGGCGTGCGCCTCGGCGGGCGTGCGCAGATCGGGGGCGGTGACGATCTCGAGCAGCGGGATGCCGCACCGGTTGAGATCGATCCGTGTCGTCTCTTCCCCCACCCACTCGGGATGCTGGGATCGTCCCGCGTCTTCTTCCACGTGCATCCGGAGAATCCGCAGCGTCTGCTCACCGATGACCAGCGCCCCCCCGCGGACGAGCGGCTCCTCGTATTGGGTGATCTGGTAGCCCTTCGGCAGATCGGGATAGAAGTAGTTCTTCCGCGCCCACGCCGAGCGCGCTTGCACCTCTCCTCCCACCGCCAGAGCGAAACGCACCGCGAGGCGAACGGCCTCGCGGTTGGGCACCGGAAGCACGCCCGGGTGACCAAGACAGACGGGGCAGACCTGCGCGTTCGGCTCGGCATCGAAGCGGGTCGGGCAGGCGCAGAAGAGCTTGCTGCGCGTTTTCAGCTGCACGTGGATCTCGAGCCCGATCGCCGCCGCGCCGGTCATGCCACGCCCTCCGGGAAGGGAAAGGGAACGCCGCCGTCGAACCGGTCGACCAGGTCGAGGAGCGCGAGCTCGCTGCGCGCCCTGCCCATCAGCTGCCCGCCGATCGGAAGCCCCGCCCGACTCGTTCCGATCGGGAAGGAGACGGCCGGCAGGCCGGTCAGATTGGCCGGGATGGTGAAGCGATCGCACTGGTACATCGCCACCGGATCGTCGAGCTTCTCGCCCAAGCGGAACGCGCAGCTGGGTGTGGTGGGCGTCAAGATGGCATCGAGCCGGCGCAGCCGGCGGCCGTAGGCTTCCTGGAGGCGGGCGCGCACCTTCTGCGCCTTGATGTAGTAGGCATCCTGATAGCCGGCGCTCAGGACGAACGTGCCGAGCAGGATGCGCCGCTTGACCTCGGGGCCGAAGCCGCGTCCGCGGGTTGCGCGATAAAGGCGGCCGAGATCACCGGCCCCCTCGACCCGGTATCCGTAGCGCACACCGTCGTAGCGCGCGAGGTTGGAGGATGCCTCGGCGTTGGCGAGCACGGTGTAGGCTGCCAGCGCTTGGGCGGGGTCGGGCAGGGCGATCGTCTCGATGCGCGCCCCCAGTTGGCGGAACCTCTCGGCCGCGGACGCGAGGGCCGCGGCCACGTCGGGCTCGACCCCCTCCAGCCAGGCATCCTCCGGCACGCCCAATCGCACGGCCGCGAACGAGGCCGGTGACCGCGGCCGCGGATCACTCGTCGCATCCCGCCGGTCGTGGCCGCAGATCACGCGGAAGAGCGCGGCGCAGTCACGACCCGTCCGCGCCATCGGTCCGATCTGGTCGAGCGAGGATCCAAACGCGATCAGCCCGAAGCGAGAGACCGCGCCGTACTGGGGCTTGAGCCCGACCAGGCCGCAGAACGCGGCCGGCTGGCGGACCGACCCGCCCGTATCGCTCCCGAGCGCCCCGAGCGCCATGCCGCTCGCCACCGCGGCCGCGCTCCCCCCGCTCGAGCCGCCGGGCACGCGCTCCGGATCGTAGGGGTTTCGCACCGGCCCGAAGGCGGAGTGCTCGTTCGATGAGCCCATGCCGAACTCATCGAGGCTCGCCTTGCCCACGATCACCGCGCCCGCCTCCTCGAGCCGGCGCACCGCGGTCGCGGTGTAGAGGGGCCGGAACCCATCGAGCATGCGGCTCCCGGCGGTCGTGGGGTGATCGGCAACGCAGATGTTGTCCTTGATCGCGACCGGCACGCCCGCCAGCGGCCCCGAGTCCCGCCGCGCGGGTTCATCCATCACGTGCAGGAGCGCGCCGATCTTCGGATTCCACTGACGGATGCGCTTCCGGCAGGCCTCGAGCGCCCCCGGGTCCCCGCCTTCGGCGAGGCCCGCGATCGTCTGGAGATGAGGCTTCATCGCCTACCCGCGGCCGTCACGCAGGGTCAACGCCACCACGCGGGGCACCCGGAACCAGCCGCCGTCATGGTCGGGCGCCTCGCGGAGCGCTCGCTCGGCGCCGATCCCGCCGGCCGGATCATCCGCGCGCAGATCGCGCAGCCCGAGCGCCTCGGGGGCGTCGATCCCCTCGGCGGCGGTCTCCCCGAGCGCACGCATGGTGGCCAGGATCCGCGTCAGGTCCGCCCCCAATCGGTCCCGCTCTTCGGGCGCAAGCTCGAGACGGGCGAGCCGGCAGAGGTGGTGGACCTGTTCGGAGGCGATGTCCATCAGGGCTCCCATTCCAGAAAACCGCCCAGCACCTTCTTCGTGCTGCCGGCGTGGAATCTCACGGTGACGTGCGCCCGCTCGCCGGCCCCCTCGGCGGCGATGACGATGCCGGGGCCGAAGGTGGCGTGAAAGACACGGCGGCCGACAAGGGGATGATCCAGCGAATCGGACTCGACGGCGGCTTCGCGGCGCACCGGCCTTCGCGGAACCTCGGGTGCACGCCGCGGTGGCGACCAGCTGCTCGAGGCGAGCTCGCTTTCCTCGTAGAGCCCGGGGTCGATTTCCCCGATGAAGCGCGAGACGCCCCCACCGGCGTGATTCGACCAGCGCCGACGCAGGGAGGCCGAGAGGGTGAGCTCATCCATCGCCCGCGTGCACGCGACGTAGAAGAGCCGCCGCTCTTCTTCCATTTGGGCATCATTGTCGAACGCGGAGACGTGGGGGAAAAGCCCCTCTTCCAGGCCGGTCACGAACACCCGGGGAAACTCGAGCCCCTTCGCGTTGTGAACCGTCATGAGTGTCACCCGTCCCGCGCGCTCCTTCAGATCATCGAGGCTCGTCAGCAGGCTGACCTGATCGAGATAGCCGGACACGCCGCCCCCGTGGGTGCTGCTGTAGAGACGCGCCCCTCCCAGCAGCTCATCGACGTTCGCCGCGCGCTCCTCCCATTCGCCCCCCTGCGCCTGCAGATAGCCACGGTAGTCGATCTGCTCGATGATCTCCGAGAGGATCCGCTCCGGCGGCTCCGCCAAACGCTCGCGCCAGGCGAGCATCGCGCGCCCGAACTCGGACAGGCGCTCGCGCGCCTTGCCCCGCACCCTGCCCACATCGCCGGCGGCCGCCACCTCGAGCACGTCGACGCCCCGCTCGCGGGCCGCGCGCAGGAGCGAAGCCATCGACTGCTCGCCGAGGCCGCGCCGCGGAACCGCGAGGGCGCGCCGCAGGCTCACCTCGTCGACCGGATTGACCAGCACGCGCAGGTAGGCCAAGAGGTCCTTCACCTCCGCGCGCTGGTAGAAGTAGATGCCGCCGACCAGCACATAGGGGATGCCGCTGCGCAGAAATGCGTCCTCGAGCGGGCGTGACTGGGCATGCGTCCGGTAGAAGATGGCGATGTCACCGTAATCGGATTCGTCCGCCCGGCCGGAGACGCGGCGGGCGATCTCCTCGGCCTCCTCGTCTTCATCCGAGCCGACGAAGAAAACGGGCCTCTTCCCCTCGTCCCGCTCGGTCCACAGCTCCTTGATCCAGCGCGACTCGTTGTGCCGGATGACCGAGTTGGCGAGCGAGAGGATCGAGGATGTCGAGCGGTAGTTCTGCTCCATCCGCACGATCGCGGCATCGGGGAAGTGCTGACGGAAATCGATGATGTTCGCGACGTCGGCGCCCCGCCAGCCGTAGATCGACTGGTCGTCGTCCCCGACGACGAAGATGCTGCGATGGGCGGCGGCGATGCGCTGCACCAGGCAGAACTGCACGTGATTGGTATCCTGGTACTCGTCGACCAGGACATGCTGGAACTGCTCGGCGTAGCGATCGGCGATCTCCCGCCGTTCGGCGAAGAGCCGGTGGGTGACGCAGAGAAGGTCGTCGAAGTCGACCGCGTTCTGCCGCTGTAGGGCATCCTGATAGGCGGTGTAGATCCGAGCCGCCAGAATCTGGGCCGGCGTGCGCGCGGCGGCGCGCGCCTGCTCGGGGCTCTCGCCGCCGGTCTTCAGCCGGCTGATCACGGAGATCAGATCGCGCAGGCTCCGGGGCTTCTCGTCCAGTCCTTCCTCTTTCAGCAGGCGCCGGACGAGCGACTTCTGGTCATCGGTGTCGAAGACGCTGAGGCCCGGTGCGTAGCCGGCCTCCCGGGCGTGGCGGCGGAGCCAGCGGAGGCAGATGGCGTGAAAGGTCCCGATCCAGAGTCCGCGCACCGGCTGCTCCAGCAGCTCCTCGACCCTCTCGGCCATCTCTCCGGCAGCCTTGTTGGTAAAGGTGAGCGCGAGGATCCGATCGGGGCGCACGCCGCGTCGCCGCACGAGGTAGGCGATCCGGCGCGTGAGGACGCGCGTCTTGCCGCTCCCGGCGCCGGCCAGAATCAGCAGCGGGCCGGCCTCGTGCACCACCGCCTCGCGCTGCACCGGGTTCAGGTCATCGGTGATCGATCCGCTGGTTGGCATGGAGTCGTTGATCATGCTCTTCCTGTGTGGGCGCGTGCTGTGAAGGTCGGTCGCTATTCGTACTCGAAGCGGCACTTGAGGTCAAGATTGTACTCCTCGTTCAGTCCCCGCGGGGCTTCATTCTCGTAGACGATGCCCGCGCGAAGGTAGAGGAGTCGGCTGAGGCGATAGTGCAGGGAAAGCTCCCAGTCGGCGCCGTGGTAGACCTGGCGCGTGTAGTTGCCGGTGATCTCGGGCGTGATCATCTGCTGGAAGCTGACGCGCCGCGGCGGCCAGACCTCTCCTGAGGACCCGGTCTCGAGCGCCACGCTGGTCGTGATCGGAAACTGATCGGACACCGCCTTCTCGATACGATGAACGAGCTCGTTGAAGAGCACATCGCGCGTCTCTTCGGTGAGCGCGCGGGTGCCGACGAGGCGCCCGTAGGCGAGCAGCTCGGCGATCTCCTCGGGGCTGTAGGGGGGATCGGAATCCGAGGTGAGCGTGATCTGCAGCTCATCGGGCGGACCTTGGACCAACACCTCGATCCGCACCTGCTCGGGCAGTCCCTCGCTCGTCGTATCGGCGGTGGCCACATAGGTCTCACCCAAGATCTCGACGGTCACGTCGGGTCCGGTGCCGGTGTCGCGGAAGTCGACATTCCCTTCCAGGATGCTGAAGTTGTTGTTGAAGAGCCGGTACGTGCCGCCCAGGATGCCGAGATCGCCGCTGGCGTTCCAGTAGGGCCAACGGTAGGCGACGTGCACCGATCCCTCCCCCACCTCGACCCGCGCGTTGGATTGCCGCACCCTCACCTCTCCGGGGACCATCACGTCGAGATCGATTCGCCATGGGCTCTTCGTCTTCGTCCCGCCCCCCGAGCCCCCGCCGAAGACCGGGGTCAGCGTACCCGCTTGCACGACGATGCGTCCCTGCAGATGAGGCGCCGGCTCCGCCTCACCCGGGGGGATCGCAGTGAAGGCGCGGAGCGACTCGGCCGTGGCCTCCAAATCGTAGGTCCCCTGTTCGAAGACCCTCACATCCTCCGCCCGGGCGCGCAGGTCGAATCGATCGACTCCTTGGACGGTACCGGTCAGGTCCAGCACCCCGTGCGGGCCGGTCCGCGCCGTGACCGATCGGACCTTCAAGCCGCCGGGTCCGAGGGTCAGTGTCCCTTGGGCCTCGTAGATCCGCTCGCTGCGGCCGGGGATGCGGAATCCCCCGTCCCGCAACTCGAGCGAGCCGCTCACCTCCGGATCCCTCCCGGTCCCCTCGACCAGCAGGGCGCCGCTCAGTCGGCCTTGCGCATCGGGCACGTGTCGCGTGAAGGCCGAGACGAGTGCGAGGTTGAATCCCGATAGATCCGCTTCGATGCGCGCGGGCCAGTCGGTGCGCTCCGCCCGCAGGGGCAGCACGCTCCATTCGATCGGGTAGAACCCCTCGGCCTGCGTCACCCGTTCGCCGTCGACCAGCTGCACCCGCTGCACCGAGAGGAGTGAGTTGGCATAGGCAAGGTGCACATCCAGACTCCCTAGCGGAATCCGTGCCAGACGAAGATCGGCCACGCCGCCCACCAGCCGGGCCTCGGGCGCCCCCGGGGTGCCCCCGATCTCCAGCGTGCCGGCGAAGCTCCCCTCCAGGCCCGCGGATCCCACGCCGGCCGGTCCCAGCTCCCACGGGGCGACGATCCGGATCGGCACCGGGCGCCCGGCCACCATCCGGGTGACCTCGACCGCGCGATCGGAGCCCTCCGCCGGCGGCGGGGACAGCCCCAACACGGGCGCCCAGGCCTCGAGCTGGAGCCGATCGATCGCCAGGCGACCCGCCCAGGGGCGGGGGCGGATGGCGCGGGCCAGATCGACAGCCTCTCCCTCGAGTCCCAACAGCGCGAAGAGCGGTCGATCGATGTCGGATCGGAGAGAGTCGACCCTCACTTCCTGGGAACCGTTGCGGATGTCGACCGGGCCCACCCGCAACGCCTCCGCGTTCCAGTGAGCCTCCAGTGAGACATCACCGATACTCCGGCCGCTCCACCCCAACCCTTCGCCCTGGAATCGGATGCCGACCGAGGGATCGGGCGCCCGGCCCCGGGCCTCGAGATGCAGCCCGCAGCGCCCCTCGAGCTGGACGTCGGGCCCCAGAAGCTCGCTCAGGCGCGCTACGTCGAGACCCCGGACGTCGATGGTGCCCTCGATCCATTTCTCCGGGGGAACCCATCGCCCGTCGGCCCGGAGGCGGGTCCCCTCCGACAGGATCTCGAGATCCGAGAGGTCAAGGGTCTTCTGATCCCAGGTGAAGGAGGCCGGTCGCCCGAGCCGCCAGGTTCCCGCCGGGGGCAGCAGCACCTCCCCCGCATCCAGCCGCAGGGCGCCCGCCGGGTCGAGCTCGCCACGGGCCCGAACCTCGAGGTCTCCGCGGCGAACCTCGGCGTCCAGCTCGATCGGGGCCGACGCCCGCACGAATCGCGCGCGCACGTCCGCGGGCGCATCCTCGCCTTGGCGGAGGCCGCGCCCCTCGAGGAGGCCCGAACCGAAGAGATCCCGCGGGCGCACGATGAGGGAGTCGGCCCGCAGCTGCTCCAAGTGCCAGGACCCGCGGGTCAGCCCGCTGGCCTGCAGCGATCCCTCCAGCACCGGATCGAGGGGCGGGCCCGACCCGGCGACGACACCACTCACCCGCCCATCGATGTCCAACCGCCAGGCCGCGGGAAGCACCGAGAGCGGCACCGAGTCGAGGCGCGCCTCGGCCGAGAGCCGTCCCGGCCCCAGGGGCCAGGTGCCGCGCGCCGACGCCGTCCCCTGCGGCGCGTAGACCGTGACCTGATCGGCCCGAACGTGATCGCCGGGGACGACCTCGCCCGCGAAGCGGAGGCTGTCGATGCCCACACCCCAGGGCCGAGATCGCTCGACGAGGGCCTCCCCCTCGATCTGGATCGGCCCGCTGGTAGGCAGGGTGAGGACACCCTTCGCACGACCGGACAGGGGGGGTCCGAGCGGAAGGGCATGGAGCCAGGGAAGCCAGCGGCTCTGGTGGTTGAGCCCGTCATAGCGGAGATCGACCGTCAGCCGACGCTGCCGGCGGTGCCAACGCCCCAGGCCTTTGACGGTCCCCGCTTCGCTGCTCACGTGAACGTCGTCCAGCCGCACCAACCCCTCGCCGAAACTCAGCACCGCGGCGCAATCGTCGACCGCCTCTCCCATCAGTCGCCCCGCGAGCAGGAAGTCGAGCGTCACCCGTCCCACGCCCTGGCGCAGCTGCACCGCGCCCGAGAGCGAGTCCCCCTCCACGAGCTCCAACCCGGGAAGGAGGTGGCGCGCGACGAGGCGGGGATCGAGGTGACTGAGCCCGACGTCGATCTGCAGCCTCTGGTCCGGGTCACCGGGCACGTAGCGGGCTTCCACCACCCCCGCCGCCGCCTCCCCTTCCAGCGTGAGACCCCGCAAGTGCCCCCCGTTGCCCTGCCACTCGATCCGCCCATCGGTCAGACGCACGTCCAGCCCGTATCGCACCAGGTCGACCCACGCTTCCCGCAAGACCAGCGACAGCTCCTCGCGCCGGCCCTGCACCTCGGATCGGAGCAGCCCGCCTTGGATCATCACCCCGCCGGAGTCGACCACCGCGAAGGGTGCGATCCGCACCCGCCGGATCGAGATGACGGGGAAGCGGGGGGTGGACGCCCTCCGCGGGCTGGGTATGCCCTGCCGGAGCGCGGCGATGCCATCGAGAGAGACGATCAAGGGAGCGGCGTCGAGGGTGTAGACGTGGACGCGGCCCGTGGCCAGATGCAGGAGCGACCAGCTGGCGGCCAGCTCATCGGCCTGGGCCACGACGTGCCAGCTTCCCACCCGGTCTTGTGCTTGGAGTTCAACGCCGCCGAAGGTGAGCCCACTCAGGTCGAGACGATTGACGTTCTCGATCCTGAGCCGCATCCGATCCCCCAGGGCGTCCTTGACGATCGGGCTCTGCAGGATGAGCGTCCGGATGGGCTCGATCTTCATGAGCACGTAAGGGCCAAAGAGGACGATGGCCAGAACGAGCAGGCCCCCAACCACGGGTCGGATCCGCCGACTCCAGCGCCGGCGCACGATCGCGGCTTTGGGATCCGTGGTTGCCATCGGTCACGCCCTCAGAAGGCCTGCCCCAGACTCAGGTGCCACTCGTGATCGCTGGCACCGTTCGACCGCCAGCCCCGCCCCATCTTCAACCCGTAGTCGAGGCGGATGGGTCCCACCGGGGTCGCGAATCGAAGCCCGGCGCCGATGCCGTAGGCCGCGTTCCGCGACGAGTAGGTCGAGCTGGTCCAGCCGCGCGAGAAGCGGGACCACTTGATCTCCCGGTGGTCGGCCCAGACATTCCCGGCATCCAGGAAGAGTGTCCCCCCCAGCTGTCCGAAGAGAGGAAACCGCAGCTCGGCGTTGAGCACAAGGAGCGCCAGACCACCGGTGGGCTGCCCTTCGTCCGTGACCGGGCCCAAGCTCTCCTCGGCGTATCCCCGGACCGTCGTTCCACCGCCGGCGAAGAACCGCTCATCGAGCGGCACGTGCTCGACCCCCTCCACCCCCACGGGACGGATGTAGCCGACACGGGCGCGGTAGGCCCAGGTGAAGGCGGGACCGAGGGGGACATAGCGCGCATGACTCGCCGTCCAGCGCGTGAAGTCGGTTTGACCACCGAGAAACCCGCCCGCGTACTCGACCTTCGCCTGGCTGAAGAGACCCTGGTGAGGATCAAGGGCGAAGTCGCGCCGATCCTCCACCAAGCCCGCGGAGATGAACCGGGTGACGAAGGTGCTATCGGTGATCGTCCACTTGTTCTCGACCGACCCCGTGAGCCGGCGGAAGCGCGAGAGCTCCCAGCGCGCCTGCAAGACGATGCCCAGGATGTCCTCCTCCAGACTCGGCCCCGTTTCGAACCAGCGCTTGTACCGGTAGTAGCTCCGAATCTGCCAACGCGTCGGCGTGTTGAGCAACCAGGGGGAGCCGTAGATCAACTCGACCTCCCACTCCTTCGGTCTCTTGAACCGCCCCCCCGGCTCCTCCTCGAGCGAGTAGGCGATCTCGCCCGACGCCCCCAGCGAGCGGGCGCGCCCCGCCAGGTTGCCGTACCCCCACTCGCCCAGGAAGCGCACCCGGTCTCGCGAGGAATACCCAAACCCGAACCCGTACCAGCCGGCCTTCTTCTCCCGCACATCGACACTGAGATCGACCGTCACCTCCGGTGGCGACTCCGCCACCGGTTCCCGGTAGTGGGGTACGATCCGAACTGATCGGAAGAGACCGAGGTCGAAAAGCCGCTCCTGGGTACGCACCGCGCGCGAGAGCCGGAAGGCCCGTCCGCTCTTGAGCGCCACCTCCCGGCGAATCACCGACTCGCGGGTGCGCACCGCGCCGGTAACCTCGATCTCCCCCACCCTCACCAGCGGGCCCGGCTCGACGATGTAGATGACATCGGTCTCATCGCCGGCGAAGCGGAGCTCCCGCGTCACGCCCGCGAGCGCGCGGCCGGCCTCGCGGCAGACGCGCAACAGGCGCGCCTCGTCGCGCGCCAGATGCGCCTCCCATAGCGCCCGGCCCGGGCGGAGGGTGATCTCCTTTCGGAGCTCGTCTTCCAGCTCGCCCAGGTCTCCGGCGAGATCGACGCTCCGGGCATGGCTTTGTGCGCCCTCGGTCACGCGGATCGTGATATCGACCCAATCGCGCGTATGGTAGGTGACGAGCGCTTCCTCGATCCGGGCGAAGTAGAAACCCTGCGCGCGGTAGAGATCGGCGATGCGCGCCAGGTCGCTCTCCAGGTGATCGGTGCCGTAGAAGTAGTTCCGGCGGAAGGGCTGCCACCAGCTCCTCTGCCGAAGGTGCATCACGCCGCGTACGCGATCGGCTCCCAGCTGGGTGGCGCCCGCGATCTCGATGCGGCGCACCCGCGGGGGATCGCTGGTGGCCAGCGCCGCGGTCGCCCCCAGGGCGAGCCCCAGGAGAAGCCCGGCGACCCGGCCGCGTCGACAGCTCATCGGTGCCCCCCTGCACCCTCGATGGCGCCGGCCGCGGCCCGCCGCGCCCAGGCGTCGGCCGCAAGGATCTCCTCCACATCTGGATCGGCAGCCGGATCGTGGCGCTCGAGCACCGCCGCGAGCCCCTCGGCGATTTGCGGGAAGCTAATCCGCCCCTCCAGGAAAGCCGCCACCAGGACCTCGTCGGCGGCGTTGACGACCGCCGGCGCGGTCCCGCCGATCCGACCCGCCCGGAGTACGAGCCCCAGGCAGGGGAACCGTGCCTCGTCGGGCTCCGCGAAATCGAGCCGACCGAGGCTCGCTAGATCGCAGCGGGCAACGGGAGGATCCCACCGCTCGGGGAAGGCAATCGCCCACGGGATCGGAAGCCGCATGTCGGGTACGGCGAGCTGCGCGATGAGCGAACCGTCGACCGTCTCCACCAACCCATGGACGATCGATTGCGGGTGGATCCACACCGACAGACGCTCGAACGGCAAGTCGAAGAGCCAATGCGCCTCGATCAACTCCATCCCCTTGTTGAAGAGGGTGGCCGAGTCGATCGTGATCCTCCGGCCCATCGTCCAGGTCGGATGGCGCAGCGCATCGGCCGGCGTCACCTCGGCAAGGCTCCGGGGATCGCGCTCGCGGAAGGGCCCGCCCGAAGCGGTCAGGATGACCCGACCCACCTGCGCCGGCCCAATCCCCCCGAGGCATTGCGCAATCGCGCTGTGCTCGCTGTCGACCGGGAGGATCTCGCCACCGAAGCGGTCTTGCGCCTGCCGCAGCAGGTGGCCGGCCAGCACCAGCGACTCCTTGTTGGCCAGCGCCAGGCGCCGTCCGGCCTCCAGCGCGGCGAGACTCGGCCGCAGCCCCGCCGCCCCCACGATGCCGTTGACGATCACGTCCGCCCCCGGCCACGCCGCCGCCCGGCAGACTTCGTCCGGATCGCCCAGAGCTACGAACTCTGGGTTGAAGCAGTCTTGTTGTCGGTGCAGCTCCTCGGCGTTTCGACCCGCCGCCAGCGCCAGCACGCGGATCCGGTCGGGATAGCGGGAGGCGATCTCGAGGGCCATGCGTCCGATCGAACCGGTGGAACCCAGCACGGCGAGGCCGATTGCCTCTTGCTTCTCCGGCACGCGTTCCCTTCCTTTCTCCCGCGCACGTCCTGGTCCGTCAGATGCAGAGAGCGAGGTAAGTGTAGAGAATGGGCGCAACGAAGTGAAGGTTGTCGAACCGGTCGAGCACACCGCCGTGGCCGGGGATGATCTGCGAGGAGTCCTTCACCCCCGCCTCGCGCTTCCACTGCGACTCGATCAGATCCCCCACCTGGCCCAGGCTGCCGACGAGGGCCCCGAACCCGAGGGCGGCGGGCAGGCTCAGAAAGGGGGCAACCCAGTAGCGGGCGACGACCGCGGCGGCCATCGCCCCGACCAACCCCCCGATCGCCCCCTCCCAGGTTTTCTTCGGGCTCACCCGGGCCCAGAGCGCGTGGCGTCCGATCGCCCGTCCCACCCCATAGGCCGCGCTGTCACAGACAAAGACGGCCCCATAGGTGAGGAGAAGCGCCTCGCGGCCGTCGGGCAAGTCGCGAATCCGGATCAAGAACGCCGGGAGCAGCCCCACGTAGAGCAGCCCCGCCAGCAGGTCCCCCGCCCGCGCCGCGGTGCCGCCGTCGCCGTGCCGCAGCAGGAGGAGCAGGGTGGCCGCCGCGTAGAGCCCCAGCAAGGGCGTCAGGGCCACCAGACCGCTCGCGCCGGCCCCCACGCCCAGGGCGCCCAGCATCAACCAGATCCGATCGACGCCGGCCAAGCGCCGCCGAAGCCCCGACCACTCCCAGGCCCCGAAAACGATCGTGAGCGCCACCAGGCTCCGGTAGGCCCACCCCCCGGCGTCGACCAAAAAGAAAAGGACCGGGAGGAAGACCATCCCGGCCAAAACACGGAGCCCTAGGTTGCTCGACAACGGTTACACCTCAAGGATTTCCTTCTCCTTGACCTTGAGCATCTCCTCGATCTTCTCGATGCACTCGTCCGTGAGTTTCTGGACGTCCTTCTGCGCGCGGTGCATGTCGTCCTCGGAGATCTCCTTGTCCTTCTCCGCCTTCTGCAAGGCATCGTTGGCGTCGCGGCGGATGTTTCGCACCGAGACCTTCATTTCCTCGGCGTGCTTCCGGCACTGCTTGACGATCTCGTGCCGGCGCTCCTCGGTCAGCGCCGGGATCGGCACGCGGATGATCTCGCCGTCATCCGAGGGGTTCAGCCCCAGGTCGGCCGCCTGGATCGCCTTGATGATCGCCTGCACGGCCCCCTTGTCCCAGGCCTGCACGACCAGCATCCGTGGCTGCGGAGCGGAGATCGATGCGACCTGGGCGAGCGGCATCTCCGAGCCGTAGTATTCCACGCGCACGCCTTCCAGAATCGAAGGCGTGGCAACCCCGGTGCGAACGTTCTGGAGCTCGAGGCGGAACTTCTCGACGCTCTTTTTCATCCGGTCGTCGGCATCTGCGTGGATCTGTTTGATCATCTCTCCCCTCTCATGTTGCGGGGTACGATCATCGTTCCCAGGGACTCGCCTTCCAGGAACTTGCGCACCGAATCGACATCTCGCGCATTCAATACCACAACCGGCAAGCGGTTTTCCATACAAAGGGTGATCGCGGTCAAATCCATCACCCCGAGCTTGCGGTCGAGGACCTCTTCATAGGTCAGGCTGGTGTAGCGCTCGGCGCCCGGATTGCGGACTGGATCGTCGCTGTAGATGCCGTCGACCTTGGTCGCTTTGATGAGCAGCGCGCACCCCGACTCGAGCGCGCGCACCGCCGCGGTCGTATCGGTGGTGAAGAACGGATTGCCGGTCCCGCCGCCAAAGATCGCGACTTCCCCCCGATCGAGCACGCGCCGCGCGCGCCGATCGGTGTGGAGCTCCGCGATCCGCGGGGCGGAGAAGGAACTCAGGACGTGGGAGACGATCCCGCGGCGGTCGAGCTCGGCCTGAAGCGCAAGCGCGTTGATGAGCGTCCCCACCATCCCGATCGCATCCGAGGTCGCGCGCGGGAAGGCCGCGCCCGCGGCCCCGGTTCCCCGGAGGATGTTCCCCCCCCCGAGAACGACGGCAACCTGCACCCCCGCGGCGTGCGCCCCTTCGATGTGACCGGCAATCAAACCGAGCCCGTCGAGACTGAGCGCCTCGCCCTGCGGACCGGCGAGAAGCTCCCCGCTCAGTTTGAGAAGGACCCGTTGGGCGGGCGGGGTGGACACGACGGGTGACCTACTTCTGACCCACGAGGAAGAGGGAGAAGCGGCGAACGATGATGTTCTCGCCCATCTTGCCCGACAGCGCCTTGCGCAGATCCTCGATCGTCTGCTTGCCGTCGCGGACCCACGGCTGCTCCAAGAGGCAGGACTCCTCGTAGAACTTCTTCAGCCGCCCGTCGACGATCTTCTCCCAGATGTTCTCGGGCTTGCCCGAGTTCTTCACCTGGTCGAGCAGAATCTCCCGCTCCTTCTCCACTGCCTGGGGATCGAGGTCTTCCCGACCCACCGACAGCGGGCGGGCGGCGGCGATGTGCATCGCCACCTCGTGGCAGAAGCTGATGAACTCGTCGGTCTTGGCGACGAAGTCGGTCTCGGCGTTCACCTCGAGCAGGACCCCGACCTGGTTGCCGGGGTGGATGTAGGCTTCGATGCGCCCCTGAACGGCTTCGCGATGAGCGCGCTTCGATGCCGCCGCCATCCCTGCCTTGCGCAGGTATTCGATGGCCTTCTCCACATCGCCATCGGTTTCCTTCAGAGCCTTCTTGCAATCCATCATGCCGGCCCCGGTGCGCTCGCGCAGGGCTTTCACGGTTTTGGCGTCGATCGTCATCCTAAGATCCTCCAGGACACAGCTGGTTATTCTCGGCGAAAACGGTTCATCTGCGGCGGCGCGCTACCCCCGACGGGGATACTCCGAAGACCAGGCTCCGCGCCCCCGTCCCGACGATTCGGCCGTCGACACCGTGGCGGTCGGCGCCGGCTCGGGCGTCTGGGGCGCGCTGGCGCGGGCTTCGAGAACCGAGTCACTGATGAAGCGCGCATAGAGCTTGATCGCCCGCATGGCATCATCGTTACCCGGGACCGGATAGGTCACCTCGTCCGGATCGGCGTTGGTGTCGACGATGCCGATGGAGGGAATCCCCAATCGGGATGCCTCGCGGACGGCGATGTGCTCGCGCTTGGTGTCGAGGATGAAGACGAGGCCGGGCAGCCGCGTCATCTCCTTGATGCCGGAGAAGGTGTTCTCCAGCTTCGCCCGCGCCTTCGCCTTGCGCGACGCTTCTTTCTTCGAAAGCTTGGCCATCGTGCCGTCTTCTTCCATCCGCTCCAGGTTCCGGAGGTAGCGGATCGACTGCTTGATCGTCTGGAAGTTGGTGAGCATGCCGCCCAGCCAGCGCTCGGTCACGTAGTACATGCCACAGCGCTTGGCCTCTTCCACGATGACCGACTTCGCCTGCTTCTTGGTGGCGACGAAGAGGACGCTTCCCCCCTCGCTCACCACCCGGCGGATCGCCTCGCGCGCGGTCTCCATCGATTGCATCGTCTTCTCGAGATCGATGATGTAGATGCGGCCACGCTCCATGAAGATGTAGGGCTTCATCTTCGGGTTCCATCGGCGCGTCTGATGGCCGAAGTGGACCCCAGCATCGAGCAGGTCCTGAACGGAAATGGTCTGCATGGGAGCCTCCACGTCTGGAAGTTTGGCCTCCATCCCGCGACTTCCCTCCCGGCGGAGGGAAGAACTTCCATGAGGGGATGTGCGTGTTTGTAACAAGGGGCCCGAGGGGCCCCGGTTCATCCTACCGCTTCGAGAACTGGAAGCGCTTGCGCGCGCCCGGCTGTCCGTACTTCTTCCGCTCGCTCATCCGCGAATCGCGGGTGAGGAGCCCGCTCTGGCCGAGGGTCGCCTTGGTCTCGGGCTCCAGCTCCTTGAGCGCACGCGCGATCCCGAGGCTGAGCGCACCGGCCTGGCCCGTCAGTCCCCCGCCCCGCACGTTGGCGTGCACGTCGTACTTGCCCGCGGTCTCGGTCAGCGCCAGAGGCCGGACCGCCACACGGCGGACCGTCTCGCGCGGGAAGTAGTCTTCGAAGTCCCGCCCGTTCACCTTCACGGCTCCGGTGCCCGGAACCAATCGCACGCGGGCGACCGACGTCTTGCGCCGCCCGGTCTTCTGCACTTGGGTAGTCGTCGTCATTCGCCTTACGCCTCCTCAGATTCCGCCTGCCCGGGGAACCCCTTGCCGTGGAGCCCCGGCTTGTAAGGAATGGGCCGCTGCGCCTCGTGCGGGTGCTCGGTACCGGGGTAGACCTTGAGCTTCTTGATCATCTGGCGCCCGAGCCGGTTGTGCGGGAGCATGCCCTTGACAACATCGCGGATCAGCTCGTCGGGATCTCTCTCGAGACGGTCGCGAAGACCCGTGTAGCGCTCGCCGCCGATGTAGCCGCTGTGCCGGAAGTAGGTCTTCTTGAGAAGCTTCTTGCCGGTGGTGCGGACCTTGCTCGCATTGGTGATCACCACGTGATCCCCCACATCGAGGTAGGTGCAGAATTCCGGCTTCCACTTCCCGCGCAGGAGCGCCGCGACCTCGCTGGCGAGCCGGCCGAGGACTTCGCCCTCGGCGTCGATCAGATACCAGCGCCGCCGGATGTCGGACGCTTTCGTCGCATACGTGCCCATCGAAGAACCCCTCTACGTGGAACGTCCTTCCCCACTATTCACAAAATCCGAAGTGTACCCACCCGGGGAACCTGTTGTCAAGTTCCGCCTGGCGAGGTTTTTCCGGTCCGAAAGGGGCCAGGTGAGGCCCCGGGAGTTCCCGGGGAGAGGGCATCTCCCGGGTAGGGGATCGGCGGGGCGAGGCAGGATCCTAAGGGGCATTGCCGGCCGGGGATCCGCTGTTCCGGCAGGTGCCTGGGGAGGGTACGGGGCACCGCCCTTTGGATCGGCAGCTTTGGGGCCCTAGTCTCCTGCCCTACTCGCCCGTTGTGGAAGCCCCGTGTATGGGCGGACACAACACGAGGGAGTGGTCCCGGCAGGCGGCGCCTACCGCCTCGACTCCACTCATCGGCGGAATCCGACCTCAGCTGACGATTCCCTGGCTCGGCGATGCCGCCGCGAGGGCTCGCGAGCCCCGCAGCGGCAACCTACCGGCATCCCGGGTCAGTGGCTTTCGGCTACTCCGGCTGCGGGTACTTGAACCACCACCACCAGCCACCGACGATCTCATCTTCACAATCGATCGGATCGTCTCCCCCGTTACCCCACCCCGGGAAGGGATCGTCGCCGTCCGTGATCCACAC
>Ga0180432_10003762_pt1 | contig 21382 bp, 15 predicted proteins | sample SS_ome_10_FD_132414 | JGI IMG/M metagenome (GOLD analysis project Ga0180432, IMG submission 132414) | Hypersaline lake sediment archaeal communities from the Salton Sea, California, USA - SS_1_MS_2 metaG | ecosystem: Environmental > Aquatic > Non-marine Saline and Alkaline > Hypersaline >...
ATAATCGATTGCCAACTGGAAAAAGTCAATGTAACACCACAACAATGCGGGGGTACGAAAAACGTACCCCCGAAATTTGTCATGCAACTGAAAGGATTAGAACCTCCGGCCTCAAAATGAGCAGAAAGGGACGCAAGACGATGACGTACCGACAACATTCTATTTTCGTGTCCCCAGAATACCATGGAATACCCCGGAATGCCCCTAAATGCCCCCGGTTTTGTAACACTCTCGCAGAAAAAAGACAGGTCCTCCGGAAATAGCGAATATCAGTCATCATCCGCTACCACAGAATCATATCCTGAAAAATCAGGTTATTACAGCGAGAAATCAACTCCCCTGATAACCGCTGCGACGAGTAATACAATAAAGAAGATGAAAAACAGCACCGAGAGGTACGAGAAGACGATCGTCGTTGTCTTCGGCTTGAAACGCTCGGGGAAGCCCTTCGTACAGATGCGTATCGCCATGAGGCCCACGACGGGGAGCAGTATCGTATCGATAATCGCCGTTATCTGGAGCAGCAGCACGGGGGCCGTGATAATCGTGGAAAAGAGCCCCGCCGTGACGATGTAGACGACGAGAAAGACGAGATATAGACGCCGCTCCGGCTTCTTCGTGTGCATCTGCGCGTGTAACGCGCCACCGGCCACGCGACACAGGCCGTCCGTGTCCGCCAGCAACGTGCTGAAGAGCGTTCCCACCACCCCGATGAGAAAGACGATGACCGCGCTCGGGCCATAGAAATCTCCCGCGATCCGTGCCAGCGCCACGCCCAGCCCCTCTCCCTCGGGCACAAAGCCTATAGGGTGGAGAATGATCGAGCCGGCAAGAATGAACCCGACCGTCAGCACGGCGGTGAGAACCATATTCACGGTGAGGTCGATACGATTGACGGATATCCATCCCCGTATCGCGTCACTGTTTTCTTCTGACTTCGCCGCGTCCATCCCGGGGGCGCCCCGTCCACTGGCCTTCGTCCAGAGGGAAAACCAGATCGTTCCCATGGCCCCGGCGCCGGACCACCCGAGGAGCGGGATCAACTCCCGAAGGGAGTTTTCGGGCACCCTCGGTACGAGGCCCGAGGCGACATCGGCCATGGGAGGAAACCGCTGGAGGACCGCGTAGAACATGAAGCAGACGATGACGATCATCAATATCCTGGATGAATACTCCAATCCGCGATATGTCCCGATGAAGAGAATGATCCCCACCAGGGCCAGGGATATGACGGCCCACGCCACGTAGGGGATACCGGGATATATAGCGAACAGGGCGCTCCCGACCGTGAGGGCGATGCCGCTCATGCCCGCGACGCTGGCGATGAAGAACGCCCAGAAGAGCCAGAGCACCCACCCGGCGGGAAGGGTGACGGGTCCAATCTTCGTCCGTATCCTGCCGAACGCGGCGATGACGTCCTCCCCGGTGACGATGGTATAGCGCCCCACCAGCTCGGTGATGAAGTACTTGAAGAAGAGGGACACCAGGGGAACCCACAGGAGGGCGAGTCCGAATATGGCCCCCGCCCTGGTGGCAAAGACCAGCTCCGCGACCCCCACGGAGCTCGCCGCCCAGACCAGGCCCGGCCCGAGCATGAAAAAACGACGCCAGCCCCGGGGAGGCTTCCGGAGGACTGTCGCCACATTTTTCGCACTGTTTTCCGACATGAACCGGTCTCCTTATTTATATATATATTTCATACTATTCGTCGCACTACCGAGCGGAGAGAAGGATAAGAGGAAATCCACAGGCAGTGTACAGAAATCAGAATGAAACATGAAAACCGCTTTTCTTTCCACATCGGTATGCATCAACACATTCGGATACAGGGATTTACTTCCTTCCGCCCGAGACATCACGCATGATTCAACATCACGTGCCGATGCGCACGGAGCGTACCCCCCAGGGGTCCAGGGATATGCGGCCGCCGGGAAGCTCGTCCGCCGTTCCATCGAACCCGAGGGGAACGGAACAAAGCTTCCCGGTCAGATCGGATCCGATACGGGTGTTCACCGTATCGTCCGAGGCGTTGAGCACCCTCGCATGGAGGGCGCCATTCCGAACGAGAAACGCGGTGACGATCACGGATGTCGACTCCACGGATAGCGCCGACCACGAGGACGGAAGCCCTCCCCGGTCGCCGCCGTCGTTCCACCGCGCCCTCAGAGGGAGGAAAGAACACTCCGCCGCCAGGAAGGCGCCCGCGTGGGATGGATACGGCGCGATTGAATACTCGTATTCGTGCGTGCCTGTCAGCGCCGTATATGGAGATCGCCCCCGGGTGATGGAGTCACGACTGGCGTAGATCCATTCCCGGGGTCCCCAGGCAAGTACGTTGCGAAAGGCGCCGCCGGCGCGATCAAGGTGATACCCCCGGGTCCCCCTGTTGATAAGCGCTATCCCCCTCCGGTTTTTACCCTTCAGGCCCGCCCATGACGCGCCGGCGGCGCGGTGTCCTTTCATTTTCCCCGCCCAGAACGGGGAAGCACAGTACATATCTCGATACGGCGACACGAGGCACAGGCAGAGCTTCCTCTCGTCCTGAATCGAATAGGCCTCATCCGTGTTTGTATCTTCCATCCGGGGGCCGAGAAAGACGCCGTCTTCGCCGAAATCGAAGCGTACCCGTCCGTCGATCCTCCCGATGCCGTGATACATCGTGAGCGTGTGGACCAGGGGTATTCCCGCGATGCTTCCCCTGATTTCCAGCCTGCGAAATACCGGACCGTCGTCGATCCACGTGACGGCGTTGATGGAGGATCGGGAATCGTGCAGTACACCGTCACGATGGCAGGTGAAAAAGGGACCTTCGGCCACACACTCACCCGCGGCGTTACGAATAACCGGCTGTGCTCCCCCGGATACTTCAACATGCAGGGAATCATCCAGCGATACGCGGGGAGGCTTCTCCGGGTCCGTACCGCCCGCACCCGGCACCAGCATGAAGCCGGCGACGCCGAGGGACGGGGCCGGGACTACCGCCCCCATCCGGGTACAATTCTCGTCTTTCGACACCACCTGGCACGGGTATGTCTGTGTGCCGTCGGACAGCGAATACCCCCCCGCATCGGGGGACAACTCGTGATGCGGCACCGAAAACTCCACGGAGCCCATCCGCTCCCGACCCACCGGGTTGAACACGATCACATCTCCAGAGAATGTTTCCGCAAGTCGGGACATGGTTTCCTTGATGATCGCTTCAGCGGCTTCCCGGGCGGAGCTCGAGTACCCCAGGGAGACGTCCGACATCGGCCCCCCGTGGGCCCGGGAGTGCCAGGGCCCGCAGACATACAGGTCATGATGCTGGGCCAGGCAGAGCGATTTCCACGCATCCGTCAGCCGTCCCTCTTCGCTGGTGCCGTCGAGGGCGTACGCCACGGCATCGACGCGCTCCGCCGTGTGAAGGGCCGATTCGGCGGCGGCGGCCCCTTTGGGCACCGCATCCCCCTGAAGACCCCACGGGAGTGTACAGGGTATGTCGTCGAGACCGAAGGTCCGGGTCTCCTCCGGGGTATGGAGGTTTTCCCTGTATTCGCCGAACGTCGTAAAGCGCACATTCTCCATCCGTGCGATCTCCTCGGCCCGGGCAAGGGGGGCGTCCGGGATATTCGGATCCTTGAGGTCCGTTACGATGGGTTTCTCTATTCCCCGGGCCCGGGCAGCCTTTTCAAAGGGGGCGAGGCTCTCCGGCGCACAATCGGGGATATCTCCCATGGAGAGGGAGCCGGCGGCGAGACCTGGATGGTCTTCCAGCTGCCGCCGATAATCCTGAAACGTATATCGGGGGACGGTGGGAAGAACACTGCCGTCCGGCGAGCCCCAGGAGACGACATCGGCGTCGTATCCGGGATCGGTGCCGAACGGCGCCCACTGGGTGCGAAAGACGATGAGACGGTACCCGCACTTCTTCAAAAGCTGTGGCAGCTGGGGGAAGTAGGCCGGCTCCTGGGAGTAGAACGTATCGACGGTCGCATCGAGGGCGGTGTCGACGGCCTGCATGCCGAGATCGAGCTGCCTGAGGAACGATTCTCCGCTCTCGGCCGCGGAGAACGGCTGGGCGTACGTGCCGTTGACCGGCTCGATGCGCCCCTTCCGTATCCCCCGCTGCAGGAGCGTGATCGCCTTCTCGTCGTTCTCTTCCATCCACTCGTAGGTATACGCGTCCAAGTCAAGCACCACCCGGAACCGGTCATCGGCCACCGCCCGTTTGATAACGGGTTTCAGACACAAGGGCCAGTTGTAGACACGCCAGAGTCCGCCGCCCGCCAGGCCGATCCAGTCCCAGAACACAACGCCGCCGTGATATCCGTCCACGAAGTGAAGCGTTCCGGCGGGGGCCTCGGCACGCGGTTTTCGGTGCGACTGAAGGAATTCATCGAGGCTGAATTTCAGCCCGAGGGTCGTGACGGCGACGGAAGCGATCGCCCTCTGGAGGGCCCTCGGCATCCTCTCCCCGGTGAGGATATCCTTCGCGCTGTCGAAGAGGCTCATTCTGTCTCACCGTCCGTTTCTTCGTCTCGAAAGGCGATGCCGCTGGAATGGACGAACTGCAGCACAATGAGCGCCGCCAGCATGCACGCACCGGTGAGAACGAACACCGCCCGGTATGTTCCGAAGATGTTTGCCAGCCAGCCGGCGAGGGCGGCGGAAAATATCGCCCCGAAGGATGAGAAAAACGTATTGATACCCCAAAACTCTCCGATACGCTCGGGGGGCGCAAGCTCCGTCAGAAGTGGATAGGAGAGGACGGTGTGAAAGGTATTGCCGATCCCGATGACTACGATGAAGACCGCTAAAACGGGGAGCGAGTGGGCGAACAGAGCCACGAAGAGCGCGCCGAATCCGAATATACCGAGCCCGAGGGAGAGGAGGTGTTTTCTGCTTATCCTGTCTCCCAGCACTCCCACCGGAACGGCGCAGAGGGCGGTAATGCCCAACAGCAGCGCCGCCAGGATCTGGGACATCCCGGCACTCACGCCCGGCACCTCCCGGCTGGCAAACAGGGTCAAGAACGGCGTCGCCGCATTTATCCCGAACCACAGCAGCATTTGAACGATATAGAATTTCAGGGCGTCCGGGTAGTGTGACAGTGTTTTGAAGTGATCTTTCAGCTTCATCGCCTCCCGTATCTCGATGTTTTCCCGGCGCTCCTTTATCCCGAAAGCCGTCACGAGATAGGTGACGAACATGCCGCCGCCGACGAGGTAGAAACAATACGAGGGATTGATATCCCAGAGGACCAGGCCGCTGACCAGGGCGAAGGAGAGCTGCCCCACGGCGATAAACAGCGTGGCGATGCTGTTGAGCGTGCTGCGCTGATTGGGCGGCGCGATGTCGGACTGGAGGGCCATGTACGGATCGACGCCGAGGTTGAAGACGAGTGTAAAGAGAAGGATTGCGGCGATAAGCAGCGCGAACGGCGGCCTGAACGCGCAGTAGAGCAGGAGCGCGACGACCAGGGGCATTCCGAGGATGAAAAACGGCTTTCTCCTGCCCATGGGGGTCCATATTCGATCGCTCCACGCCCCTATGACCGGCTGGATGATCGCCCCCTCGAAGGACCTGGTGCTCGAGAGGACCCCGATGAGCGCCGCATTTGTAGTGTAGGTCCCGAGAAACAGCGGCAAGGTAAAATTGTTGAACGCGTAAAACAGGCCCATGCCGAGGCTTGTCGAGCTGTATGCAAGCATGGACGGAATCGATATCCGTCCGACTTTCTGTTGGGCGCCGCTCCCGTTTTGCTTCATCGACGGCTTCCCCATATCAATCCCTCCACAGAATTATAAAGACACGAGAGTACACACATCTATAGGGAAACCGTTTTCCCCGGTTCGGGAATCACGACCCGGGTCCCCGCATCCCATCGCGTGAGCGTCTCCATATCGAGGGTCTTCCCCTTGACCTGGAAGTGTACGGGCACGGCGATTTCGGCTTCGATCTCCTGCACGAGCCGGGCCGCATCGGGAAGCTCCATCCCGTCTTTCCCAATGAGGGGATAGGTGGACGCCGCCGTCTGCACCAGGGCGCAATCGATGGAAAACGCCTTCAGAAACTCCACGAGGCGGGGATCATACCGGGTGTCGCCGGAGAAATAGAAGCAATTCTCCCCCTCCACGACGAAGCCGACGGCGTCTTTCGCGAAGGGGTGAAAGGCCGGCGTCCCATGGATGGTGAGACCTCGAAAGGTACACGATTCCCCGGGCGTCAGGGCGGTCACATCCGTCACGCCCCCCCGGCGGGCCCGGCGGGCGGCCTTGATCGACCCGATGACGGGTATCCCCCGCTCGGCGGCGAGCCTGACAGCGGCGCTGCACCAGTGATCGACATGGTTATGGGAGACCAGCATGACGTCGATGGTCTCGATGTTTTCCGGATCCATCGCGATGGGGACCCCCCGGAGAAATTCAAACGACCCCCACCACGGATCGGTCATGATACTGATCCCCGACATTCTTATGAGCAGGGTGCTCTGCCCGATGAGTGTCATCTCCATGTCAGGACTCCTTTTTAATGCAATGCTCGACGTGGTAATCGTAGGCGGCGACGGCGGACTCGATGTCGCTCTTCTTCGGCCGCCAGCCGAGCAGCTCCTTGGCCCTGCTGTTGTCGAAGACGTAGTCCCTCAGGGCGATCTCCAGGTGCTGGGGCTCGACGGGCGAGAGCCCGACCAGGGAAAGGAGCCGCGCGATCGCCCGGGCAGGACCCGCGGGAACGGAGATGAACCGTGGGCGCCTCCCCGCATGTTCATACAACGCCTCAACGAGCCGGCGCATCGTCGGCACATCATCGCTGCCCAGGTTCATCACGGCATTCTTCGCCCCGGAGCGATCGAGGGCCAGGAACATCGCCTCCACGACATCTCCCACATCCACCATCTGGAGCCGGGTCTTTCCGCCGCCGGCAAGGAGCGTCGGCTTTCCGTAAAACACCGCCTCCAGCTGGGAGACCAGAAACGGCTCGTTCTGGCCCGGCCCGTGTATCGTCGGGGGGCGAAAGACGGTTACATCCATGCCCCGTCCCCCGTATTCCCGGCACATCTCCTCGCACTCCACCTTCTCCCGGCCGTACTGGCAGACAGGCCGCAGGGGGGCGGTCTCGGGACAGGGCGTCGGCACGTCGATGCCGTATACCTCCACCGAGGAGAGATAGATAAGTTTCTTTACCCCGCTCGATTCGGCGGCGGATAGAACGGCGGTGGTGCCGTCGACGTTCGTTCTCCTCATCCGCGATTCATCCCGGACGAACTGGGCCAGGGCGGCCGCCAGGTGGAACACCGCGCCCACCCCCTCCATCGCCCGGCTCACGGCGTCGGTGTCGGCGATGTCGATCAATCGCTCGTCGAATCGCTCGTGGGAGATTCCCAACGCCTTCATGTCGATGCCGACGACGTCGTGTCCCAGATCCAGGGCCCGGGCCGTCGAGTGTCTTCCCAGGTATCCCGAGCTTCCGGTAATGACGATCTTCATGGCGATTCCTCCGGTCGTGTGATACATCCCCTGTCCGCCTGGGAGACCAGGGCGGCGTATTTCGCCAGGGAGCCGGTGAGGGCCCTCTGCTCCGGCCTTCTCGACTTCTCCCTCTGTTTCAGCTCGTTTTCGGACACTTCCAGGTCGAGACGACGATTTGGAATATCAACGGTGATGATGTCCCCGTTTTCCACGAGAGAGAGGGGACCGCCGATGAACGCCTCCGGGGAGATGTGTCCCACGCACGGCCCCCGGGAAAATCCTGAAAACCGGGCATCGGTGATCAGTGCCACCTTTTCCGCGAGGCCCTTTTGCATGACCATCTCCGTCACCGTCAACAGCTCCGGCATCCCCGGTCCGCCCCGGGGCCCCTCGTTCCTGATGACGATCACCTCTCCCGGTGAAAATTCCCCCCGTGTGCCCCCCTCAATGACCGCCGCTTCGCTGTCATATATGTTTGCCGGCCCGGAAAAGATTTTCATCGATTCGGGGATACTGCTCGTTTTCACCACGGCTCCCCTCGGCGCCAGGCTCCCCGTGAGGACGGCGATCCCCCCGTCGGCATGATACGGCGTATCCATATCCCGTATGACGTCGTCGTTCGTACAGGCGAACGGGGCGATGTTCGCGCCGAGGGTGTCTCCGGTGACGGTCAGGGCGTCGGTTTTCAGGTATCCGGCGACCTTCTTCAGCAGGGCCGGGATTCCCCCTGCCCGGTAGACATCCAGAAGAAAATACGGTCCGGAGGGGAAGACGCCGAGGATATGGGGGACCTCTCGTCCCGCCCGGTCGAAGTCGTCGAGGGCCAGCGGAACGCCCAGCTCCCCCGCCAGGGCCAGCAGGTGGATGACGACGTTCGTGGAGCATCCCGCCGCCGCCGTGACCGCCAGGGCGTTGTGCATCGCGTTTTCATCGAGGATATTTTTCACCGACAGCTCCTCCTCCACCATCGCCACGATCCTCATGCCGCTCCGATACGCCATGAGGTGCTTTTCGCTGTGCACCGCGTGGGTGGCGGCGGAGCCGGGCAGGGACATCCCCATCGACTCCACCAGGCACTGCATGGAGACGGCCGTTCCCATACCGCTGCACGCCCCGGGCCCCGGGCACGAGATCATCGAGAGTATCGGGGGGGTCCCCTCGGGGGCGAAGGCGTTGAAGGGGAGCATCGGCCCGCCGGTGACGAATATCGAGGGGAGGTCGAGACGGGCGGCTGCCATGAGCTGGGCGGGGACGATCTTGTCGCACCCCGAGAGGAAGACGAGGCCGTCGAAGCCGTGGGAGACCACCATCGACTCGACCCCGTCGGCGATGATCTCCCGCATCGGCAGCACGTGCCTCATCCCGGGAAGCCCGTTGGAGTAGCCGTCGCACGGCGCGATGGTGTTGAACTCCAGCGCCACGCCCCCCGCCGCCAGTATCCCGTCCCGGACGGAGCGGGCCAGGTCCCTGAAATGGAGGTGGCCGGGCAGCAAATCGTTCCAGGAGTTGACGATCCCGATGAGAGGCTTGTTCTCGATTTCCTCTCTCCCGATGCCGCACGCCTTGAGGAGCTCAACCCGGATCAGGGCGGTCGCCAGGCGATCGGCGTTTTCGGTCAGGGCGCGGCTTTTCGGCTTTTTCGGCATATATTATATCCTTTCGTACACGAGCACGTCCCGCCCGCGGGTCTCATCCAGGGCGCGATCGAACGCTCCCTGGGGATCGGTCATCCCGATGAACCCGAGCCGATCGGCCTCGGCGGGAGATATCGATTCGGAAACAAGAATCACCCGCATCCGCTTTTCTTCCAGGATTTTCCCGATCGTCACGACATGCGACGCGCCGGTTCTGTCGGCGATGGTCCCGTTTTCGACCAGCTTCTCGACATCCCGCCAGTTCCCATACCCGTGTTCCAGGACCACCTGATGGTTTCGTGCCACACCCTCGGGGCAGGCGGCCAGGAGCACGAGCACACCATTCTCTTTGAGAAACGCCGCCGAGAGGAAAATCCCCGCCGCGCCGCCCCACAGGTCCGGGCGATCCTTTCCCAGTCCCACGACCAGGATGTCCGGAAGCGTCAAAGGAAAGGCGATGAGGGGGGTCTCCTTGAGAAACGCCACCCCCGCCCTGTGGGCGGCCACGAAGTCCCCCGCAAAGACGCCGGAGATCTGGCCGTCGGCGTTTTCCGTTGCGTTGACGATGAAGGAGAGTCCCGCCTTCGCCACGATGTCCTCCATCTCGAAGCGCACCGGGTTGTCCGGATTGCCGAAGATATCGAACAGCGGGTATTTCGTCGCCTCCCAGTGAAAATAGTCGGTGGAGCGCTTCCCCGCGATGCCGGGGAGCAGGCCCTTGGCGCCGCCGGAATATCCCCCCACCGGGTGGGGCTTTATGGCGCCGATGGAGATGATGAAATCATGCTCGGTGATGAGCCGGTTGAACTGCACCGGGAGGCCGTCCTTCGTCGTTCCCAGATCGATCAGGGACGACATGTCGTCGTAGACATGGTTGACCACCCGGTATCCGCCGATGATTCCCGGAGAGAACTTCGCCGCGATCTCTTCATCCGTCATGGGCCGGTGGGTTCCCGTGGCGATGAGGATGGTGATGTTGTCCCGGTGAACACCCGCCGCCTCGATCCGCTTGAGGACCGCGTGAAGTATCTCCCGCATATCGGTGTGCCTGCTCTTGTCCGGCACGGCGATGAGCACCCGGCTTCTCGGCGTGAGGGTCGACCCCAGGGGCGGGGCGCCGATCGGGTCGGCCGTCGCTTCCAACACCTCCCCGGCGATGTCCGCCAGGGGCGGCACCGGCTCCGGGGAGATCTTTTCTGTCAGGTATTCGTCGGGGATGTCGATGCGAACGAGCCTGTCGAAATAATGAAAATCGCACACGCCCATTACAGCTTCCCGTATTTCTTGTAGACGTCCAGGAGGGATTTCCCGCCCCGAATCTCCTCCCGGGACCTCCGCTCCGCCGCGACGATCTCTTCGGCCTGCTCAACGACCGCTTTCAGATCCACGTCGCTTGTCGGGATGACCACCACCCCGTCGCAGTCGGCGAAGACGATATCCCCCGGAAAGACCCGGACGCCCCCGCAGAAGATCGGGCTTTCGACGCCGACGAGATCGACCCGCCCGATGGAGTCGGCGGGGATGTTCCCCTTGGCCCACACCGGGAACTCTATCTCCTTTATCCGGTTGATATCCCGGATGGGACCGTCAACCACCGCCCCCTTCACCCCCGCGTAGAACTTGCTGGTCGTCGCCATCAGCTCGCCGAAGGCCCCGGCGCCGGAAAAGCCGTTGGTGTTGACGACGACCACCTGTCCCCTCTTCATGTTGTCGAAGATGGCCGTCAGGGCCTGGGCGACGAATTCCGGGTCGTACTCGGAGAGCCGGGTGCTTTTTTTGGTCTTCGCCTCGTCCATCGTAAAGGCCGGGCCGGCAACCCTGCTCATCGGGAATATGGGGACGAACCCGACGTGCATGATCTGGTTGAAATACCCCATGGAATCGAGGGTATCAGCCACGGCGGGAGTGTATGTCTTTTCCAGGCGCTCACAGAGCGCCACCGTCTCTTCGTGGGAGAGATTCGAAGGTACCATTGCCCCCTCCATCGATTTGTTTTATATATAATGTCGAACCGGATGATCGTTTCGGATACGATCATCACCCGGCGGAGATTTTATCTTCGTCACGCGGGGCGCGGCCTTCCGGACGGTTACCAGTATGCTTCCATCGGCCGTTGGCCCTCCCCCTTCACGTCGGCACGAAGACGGCCGATTTTCGTCATTCCTCTCCCCTCGACAGGAAACGACCCGTCACTTCCCGTACGTGATCCTGCATCATCTCCGCCGCCCGATGCGGTTCCCGGGTGCGGATGGCGTCGAACACGGCAAAGTGGGAATCGTATTCCCATTCGAGGTATTCCCTGCTTTTCTCCATCAGGGCGCCCCGGACGGCGAAAAGTCTCGCGATCGTCTCGATGAAGCGAATGAATACCAGATTGTGAGACGCCCGGGCGATCTCGACGTGAAATCGGGCGGCCAGGGGATAGACCGGCTCTCCCCGCAGGGAGGCGTTTTGGGTTCTTTCCAACACGTCTTCGATCGCGTCGATCTCCTCCTTCGTATGCCGCTCGGCCGCCAGGGCCGCGATCGACGGCTCCACCAACAGCCGGGCCTCCAGCAGGTCCTGGGCGTTGCTCGGATTGATCAGCGGCGCGAAGATGCTGGCGGGGAGCGACACATCATCGGTCACCTCCTTGACGAACGTCCCCAGTCCCGGCCGGATGTCCACCAGCCCCATGATCGCCAGGGCCTGGAGGGCCTCCCTCACGGATGAGCGCCCGACGTTCAGCTGCTGGATCAGCTCCTTTTCCGGGGGAAGCTTCGTGCCGGGGGGATATTCCCCCGTGCTGATGAGCTCGATGATCTGGCGGGCGATGGATTCGGATATATTGGTTCTGTTGACAGGTTCCATGCCGTATTCCCTCACAGTACAAACTTACATAATATACATAACATCAGACCTTTCGACGGGATAATAGCCGATCCGACCGGGCATGTCAAGCCAATAAATGCCCGTGTGTCATAAAAAGGTGAGATTTTTCCGAGAAACCGGGGCGAAAAAGGGCCTTCAGTGCCCTATTGCATGGTTCTCCCGGGCCTGTTCGGGGTGCTCCAGGGCGCGTCGCTCATCGATCTGTGTATAGTATAAGATCGATGATGAGAGAGGGGATTCGTTTTTGCTTTTGCGGATGGTTTGGATATCTCTATCGTCGGGATTTTCATGGTGTTCCGATTTATGACTCTCAAGAAGTCCTTTCAGGATCATGTTCGGTTTTGAGAAATAGAATGTATCCATTGTTACCACTTCTGGATGGGAATTGAGCGGTACTGCCGGTTTATATAGTTTTCGGTTTAATGGAAGATTAAGGAGAGGGGAATTTTTAGTGTTAAGAAGAGCTAGGCGAAAATATATTCTAGCTTAGCACTGGTCTATTTAGCGTGTAAAATATTTTTTGAAATCTTAAACTTATACTCAGATGTTCTGCTGCAATGAGAACTTGAACATTTTCAGGTAGTTTACTTAGTACGTGCGCTATCTAGATTTACAAAACTCTTAGTTACCTGCCGGTCTCCAAGAACTAAAATCAATTTTATCTATCTTTGTCATATCTTCCGGTGATGGTGTCCAAACACCCAAAACTGACAACCCTGAGTATACCTTCATTGGATCGTTGCTAAAAATAAAAGTAACATCATCTAAGACTGTCCCATCTTTTAGTGTGACGGTTGCTTTACGAAGATTGCATTCATGATATTCTTTTTCGGCAGTCCAAGGGTTTCCGTAAAAATCCACGGATTTCAAATTGTGAAACCATATCTTGTTTTCAACACCATTCCATTCTGTCCAGAAGTAGTAACGGGAACTATAACCTTCATTTTCATAAAACCTCTCAGTGCCAAAATCACTGACAGTATATAGGCTTCCTCCTTCAGGATATATTGTTACAGTAGATGATGCCACAGTTTGAGAATAGAGTTCCGTGTTCATGGCAAATATGCCTAGTACAATCATGAAGCCTGTAATTATTTTACGATTCTTCATTATTCTACCTCAATAATGTTAAACTGCTTCATATTACATATCTAATTAAAAAGTGTCAAGTTTTTATAAAGTTACGAAACGAATAGAAATCGAGACAACAATATACCACTCCCAGATAACAAGAAAACCATATCCAAACGAATAATACCCTTCTTCACTTTACGAGGATGACAGTAAAGGGGTAACAGTCATTTCACCCTATATTTGAAAACTGATATAGGGCATTTACAGGCTTTTCCGGCCTGAGACAAAATCACAAAAGAAACAGAAGGAGTGATCCCGCCGCATGGAAGCGGACTTTCATGATCCGCCGTTTTTTATGGACAGCCTTTTCCCGGGAGGGGGGTGATGTGGATGATTCCATCGAGAGGGTCCCGGGACAACTTCGCCCTTACCGTCATCGCGCTCATGCACAAGCGGGATGAGATATTGAGGACCTATGACGAGGATGCCCGGGCGCGGTTGATCGACGAGCAAGAGCTGAATATAGCACATTGGACTGGGCGTGAAGTGACCTCCTGGAAATCAGGAGTTTTTTGGTCACGGCTTGTAATTCTTTTATACCAATGAAAAAAGGAGTTGAGGTTTTCCCCGACTCCTCTATCTCGATTTTTGGCGCGCCCGGCAGGCATTGATACCCGAGGCCTACGGATGAGCAGAAAGGAGCACAAGGCGATAAAGTACTGACATCATTGTATGTACGTGTCCCCTGCTTGCCCTGGAATACCCTGGAATGCCCTCACATGCCCCCGGTTTTGTAACAGTTCATGTGACACAAATCAGCTCTTCCTCACGAGACGGCAAGGAAAACAAAGGAGAAGCATCACCGCACGGGCCGATGTCCCCTTGGACCCCGCGCCGACCGCCGGGACATCTCGACCCGGATACGCCGTGTTTACTGAGTCGAGATCAGCGCCTTCAATTTATCCGGAATGCCCTTGGAGAGTTTGATTATCGAAAGCACGTGATCCAGAGCCGGTATGTCGAGTTTCAACTCCTTGGACCATTCGATGGCGGTCTCGATATCTTTCTCCGCTGTCTGGTGAAAAGAGGGCTCACTCAAAACCACTCCCATGAACGCCTTGTAGATTTCCCAGTTGTCGGTACACCAGTTTTTGCCGGAACTGGCGGACATCACCTCGACGATCAGGTCTGGATCGAGTTCGGCTTCAGCACCGATAGCCAGGGCCTCCGTGAAAACATAGGCGTTATTGAGGGCCACGATATTGTTGATCAGCTTTATGGCCAAACCGACACCCAGGGCACCGACGGCAAAAATCTCCTTACCCATGGCCTCCAGATAGGGCTTCACCTCTTCGATCTTTTTTTCATCTCCACCCGCCATGAAGCTCAACTGCGCCATTTCGGCGACGATCGGCCCGCCGCTTACCGGGATGTCGATCAGTGTGATGTTCTTGCTGTTGATCTTACGGTCAAATTCCCGTATCAGGGTCGGAGATATGGTGGACATCACCACAATGGTCTGTTTGTGGTTTTTTTTACGACCGCCCAGCAGGCCGGAGTCACCGAAGAGAACATCACTCACCTGCTCTCCTGAATTGACCATGATGAACACGATCCGGCAGGACGCCAGGTCGACGATAGAATCGACCCGCGTGGCCCCAAGAGCGACACATTTTTCCGCCGCCTCGGGCTTGATGTCATACACCGACAATTGATGACCGGCCTTCAACAGGTTCCGGGCCATCGGGTCACCCATCATACCCAATCCGATAAATCCAATACTCATGATTTTTCTCCTGTTGATTGCAGAGGCCGGTAGCGTACTTCCATATTTCTATCATCAAACATATTTCGCTCTCAAGTCTTTTTTCAGGACCTTGCCGTTTTGGCTCCTGGGAAGCTCAGCGATGATGTCAACCGTCTTCGGCGCCTTCACGCTGCCGAGTTTTTCCTTACACAGCGTGACAATGTCTTCCGGCTCGACCGTGTGCCCCGGTTTCAGCTCGATAACCGCTTTTACCGACTCTCCCCAATCATCATCGGGAATGCCGATGACAGCGCAGTCCTGAACCGCCGGATGACCCCATATGACCTGTTCCAGCTCCTGCGGGTAAATATTGACCCCCCCCGATATGATCATGTCCTTTTTGCGGTCCGTGATGTAGATATACCCCTCCTCATCGATATGGCCGATGTCCCCGGTGTGAAGCCATCCGTCGATGATCGTCTTTTCGGTCTGTTCGGTATCTTTGTAATACCCCTTCATGACAAGGTCGCCTTTTACGCATATTTCCCCGGTTTCTCCCTGTTCGAGGATACTGCAATCGTCATCCATTATCTCGACCCTGACAAACGGCCCGGGCCTCCCCACGGACTTCAGCCGTGCGTCGTCCGCCAGTTTCTTGCCGATGCCGTTCTTGAAATGCTCTTCCGGTCGCAGCCCGGAAATAGATAACGGCGCCTCGATCTGGCCATACCCACCCATCATGATCGGACCGAAAAACTTGATGGCCTCCTTGAGCTTATCCGTAGACATGGGGGCGGCGCCGTAAAACAAGTATTTCACCGATGAGAAATCGACCTTCTTCAACAGCTTCGCAAGCCTCCGTTTGGCCGGTGGTACCATGGCAAGCAGGCGATAAATGACCGTGGGAGGAAGAAAAAACTCGGTCACGCGCTGCTTTCTGATCAACTCGAATATCAGCTTTGGCTCGGGCCTGGTTACCACCACCACCTTGCCGCCCCTGGCCGAGGTAGGCAGCGTCAGGATTCCCGCCGTGTGCGTCATGGGGGCGGCGGCCAAGTTGACCGGGTAGGTGTCGGCCGGGTACGGTACGCTCAAAAGAAAATGGGCGCAGAAGGTGCCGATGGACTTGTTGGTATTCATCACAGCCTTTGGTATGCCGGTGGTGCCCCCTGTCGGCATGACCGCAACCACATCCTCCGCTTCATGGTGGATATCGGGAGGTTCGGTGGGATGGCCCACGATGAAGTCATCCAAACTGACAGCCCCTTCCTCCTGCCCGTCAATGCAAATCCACTTCTTTACTTTGGGCAGTTTGGCCCGAATGGAGGCGACATTCTCGATAAACACCGATGTAAAAAAGACCACCTCAGCATCAAACCGGTCAAGCTGTGAGGCGTTTTCATCCAGGGAACTCTTGGGATTGACCGGAATCCAGGCCATCCCGGCACGCCACAGGGCCAGAGTGCAGGTCCATGACACCGGGTGATTCAAGGACCAGACCGCCCCATTGACTTCCTTTTTGAAACCCTCCTTGATGAGGGCATGGGCGATGCGGCAGGACAGTTCGCCAATTTCATGATAGGTAAACTCCTGGCCGTCCATATAATAAGCGACTCCATGTGGATTGATTTTCCATCCGCGATCAAAAAAATCGATTACCGCCACCATTTTAGTCCCCCTTATGATTATCCTGTATTACATGTATGATTTCGCCACGCGCTCGAGGATATGAACCCCCATGGCGGCTTCTTCGTATCCCAGGTTGCCGCCTCCGTTTTCCACCAATCCAAGTCGGCAGCCTTCAACCTGTCGGTCGCCGGCCTCGTGCCGGAGCTGCGTTACGATCTCGTTTACCTGGCCCAGGCCGGAAGCGCCGATGGGGTGTCCCCGGGATTCCAATCCGCCCGAGGTATTTATGGGGATCTTTCCGCCAAGTGCGGTGGCGCCGGATTCGGCAAAGGGGCCGCCCTCACCGAAGGCGCAGAATCCCAATGCCTCGGTCTGATGCAGCTCGCCGAACGCGGTGGCGTCGTGTACCTCCGCCAGGCTGACATCCTCCGGGCCGACACCGGCGGCTTCATAGACCCGCCGCGACAACCTGACCGCGATATCCCGCTCATCCTCGCTGTAATGGCGGCTCGACCCCGACCCGAGGACGGAGGCCAGAATCTTCACCGGCCGAGGCGATTTCAGTTTTGCGAGGAAATCCTTCGAACACAACACGGCGGCCGCGGCGCCGTCGCCAACCGGAGCGCACATGGGCACGGTCAGCGGCCAGCTGACCTCCCGGGCGGCGAGGACCTCCTCAACGCTCATCTTCTTTTGGAACTGAGCGTACGGGTTCATGGAGCTGTGGAAGTGGTTCTTGGAGGCAATGACGGCCAACTGGTGTTGGGTGGTTCCATAGCATTCCATGTGCCAACAGGCCGCAGCCGAATAGATATCCATGAAGGCGCTCCGATTCTGCCCGGCTTCGCCCTCTTGCCGGCCCGGAACCTGAAGTTTCAAACCGGCCAGGATTCTCATGAGGTCGGCCATCTGATCTTCAATCTTTTCAACATCAATAGCCGACCAGAAGGCCTGGAAGGATTTGATCTTGTCCTCGTCGTACAGCTTTTCGACGCCCAGGGCCAGGGCACAGTCGTAGAGGCCCGAACCTACACCCATCCAGGCCGAATGGAGGGCCGTGGCCCCGCCGGCACAGGCGTTTTCCACGTTGAAAATCGGTATTTCCTCGATACCGAAGTCTCTCAAGGCCACCTGGCCGCGAATACAGTGCTGGCTGTTGAAGTACCCCCAGCAGGAATTGGAAAACCAGAGCGATTGGATGTCTTCCTTGTTGATCCCGGCGTCGCGAAGGGCGTATTCCAGTGATACGTGAGCCAGGTACTTGATGGATTGATCCAGGTATTTGCCGAAGCGGGTCATGCCCACTCCGATAATGTACACGTCTCGCATATGATTCCCTCTTACTGCATGCTTAAAAGTCGGCGATCCGAAAGCATGGTTTGTCTTTGTATTATCGTATATCTCTTGAAGTCCCGTCCTTTTGGGTGACTCCCAGGTCTCGTATTCCGGTCTATGAGAATGCTCTTTATAAATAGCAAAGGGCATGCCAAAGTTTATTCTCTTGCTATATTATTGTTATTATTGATATATTCAAATCAACTCTGATTTTTGAAAAAACATTTTTGTCACCATGTTAACTCAATGTGTTAATATAGTGACGGCATGGCGGAACAGACGAATCGGTCGACCACGAACCGGAAATGGAGCTCATATGGCGGATGTCCCTGGCTTTACCGAAGAACAATGGATATTTCTGGCCGCCCTAAAAGCCCTGGCCCACCCCGTGACCGCCGAGGTGGCGGGTCTTTTAACACCCCTGACTCCGGGACCCCTGCTCGACCTGATCGATCGAGCCGGGCAAAATCACATCCTTGAAATGGACGCCGGCAATATCCTTTCCCTGAATGACGATTTGCCTGAAAAAGTCGGAAACCACCTGGAATCCGTGCTCACCCCCGAGTTGGTATCCTCCTGGGTTGAAAAAATCGAGAAAAGCCGGCCGGAAATCAAATTGGAATCTCTGACCATGATTCGACTCCTGGAGAGATGCGGCCGGGTCGGGGAGGCCTCGGCCCTGGAGATCGAGTTTTCCAGTGAGGCCCTTGAAGCCGGTCAGTCGGAAAAGGCGCTCCATCATCTCACCAGGGCTCTGAAAAGAATGGAAGGCGCACTGGATGATCAGGAATTGAAAGTCCTTTTTGTCTCCAGCGCGTTAAAGCATTCCAACCTCTGTTTTTCGATCTGGCAACGTCTAAATGAGATTTCGGGATTCCTGGAAAAAGCCCAAGAACTGGCCGTCGAGCTGGGCGACCGACGCTCCCACGCGCTTATCAACCTGCACCTGGGCCGGCTCTTTTTCTTTACCGACCGGCGTTCGGACGCACTGATCACCCTGGCCGCCGGTTTTCAAGAAGTCGAGGAGCTGGGCGATGACGATATCCTGAATCAATCGGCCTTCTTTTTCGGCCTCTTCTATATGAGCCAGGGATTGCACAGAGAAGCGGCCTCTCATCTCGAAAAGGCGGAACAGCATTTCCTGGCAGGCGGGCCCAAGGGCAGGGTCAATCCCAACGCCCTGGTTTTTCTGGCCTACAGCCTCAGTTATATCGGCCAGTTTCATCGGGCCATCGGCAGCCTTGAGAGCAACATGCGCCTGGCCACTGAGGGGGGGGACCGCACCCTGGCCTCAACCCTGCAGGCGGTCCTGGGCTCCCTCCTGGTGCTGTTAGGTAAAAAGCAGGACGGCCTGTTTCATCTTCAACAGGCCGAAAAGGAATCCTTACGAATCAACAACGCGTTTGGCCGATACCTTGCCCTGGGAGCCATCTGCTATCAGTATCTCCAGGATGGTCGAGCGGACAAAGCCTATGAAATGATCAAGAAAAACCTGCTGGCGGCCCAAAGTGCGGGTATCATCCGCCAGTTCAATTCACCCTGGGTGCTGGAGCTGGCGCACGAGTTTCAAAGATTGGGCTTCGAGGCATTCCCCGTGTTTGATTATACTGAGATCTTCTCCCGGGTACTGGACGGCCCCAACGTCCATCTGGAGGGTGTCGTCCGGCGGCTGCTTGCCAGGGATATGATGGCCCGTGGTGAAGATAAAGCTTTGATACGGGAATACCTGTCCAGAAGCGAAGAGGCCCTCACCAAAGCGGGCGACCCTGTGCAATTGGCCAAGACGGTACTGGAACTGGCCCGGTTGGAGCTCGTTGCAGGGGACCGGAGTCGGGCTTCCGCTCTGGCCCGGAGGGCCTGGCGGGAATTGGGCCAATACCAGGACCGGTTCTTCCCGGATGAATTCCGCGACCTTATTTCGATTGAAGATACTGAGTCGAGCCGTGAAAATGTCCGGGAGGAAACCTTTAAACAATACCTCCAAATGCTGGACGCCATACTGCCTGAGGATGAAGAAATGGATGTCCTGGTCAGGGTAGTCAGGGCGACCAACCGATTTTTCGGGGCCGAGCGCGGGGGGATCTTTTGGACCGATGACGAAGCAAAAAAATCCACCCCCTGGCTTCGGGCCGCTTGCAACCTTACCCGGACCGAGGTGGAATCCCCCGTATTCCGACCCAATATGAGCCTTGTCTTATCCTGTCTGAATGGAAACCGCCCGATCGTGATTCGAGCGAATGAAGAGAGCAGCGAGGTCTCGAATAAATTCCAGGCGGTCCTGTGTATTCCCATTCAATCGGGCGATAGAGTGCAAGGCGTACTCTACCATGACAACTATCATCTGAGCGACGCCTTCGACTCTCTGGACCTGGACATGATGATGGAGATGACCCATCACATGAACTTGTATCTGAAACGAGTATTGGCTCATCTGCGATTGCGTGAAAAGGCTTTCATCCTGGATTCCGCCCAGTCCCTGCGGTTGGACGATACGGTCCGGGAGCAGATCGTGGCCGAATCGCCGGGAATGCTGGCCCTTTTAAAAAAATCTGACCAGGTCGCTGCGTCGAATTCATCAATTCTGATTCTCGGCGAAACCGGCACCGGGAAGGAACTTCTCGCTGCCCGGATCCATCACAACAGCAGCCGGGCACAACAGCCGTTTATTGTAATCGATGCAGCCGCCATACCCCCAAACCTGGTGGAAAGCGAGCTCTTCGGTCATGAAAAGGGAGCCTTTACCGGGGCCGAGAAAAGGCGGATCGGCCGGGTGGAAATGGCCAACGGCGGGACCCTTTTCCTGGATGAAATCAGCGAACTGCCTCTCGACATCCAGGTGAAGCTGCTGCGGGTCTTGCAGGAAAAAACCTTTTACCGGGTGGGAGGCGCCCGGACCATCCATTCCGACTTCAGACTGATTGCCGCCACCAATAGAGACCTGGCCCAGGAAGTGGCCGGAGGCAATTTCAGACAGGACCTTTATTACAGGCTTAACGTCGTCCCTCTTGAACTACCGACCCTCAGGCATCGAGGTGAGGACATTGTTCTTTTAGCCAAGCATTACCTCCTCCATTTCGCCAAGAAACACCGAAAACCTTTTCGGGATCTGACCGTGGCTCAAAAAAACGAATTGCTCAAATACAACTGGCCGGGTAACATACGGGAGCTCAAGAATATTATTGAGCGTTCGGTCATTCTATCCTCGGAAGTCGGCCTCGAACTATCACTGCCACCCGACTCCTTCACCAAAACGGGCCATCCTTTCTATGATCATCCGACGTTGGACGAGCTTCAGCGCAGATACATTACATATGTGCTCGAACTTACCGGAGGGAAGATAGGAGGTCCAAATGGAGCCGCAGAAATATTAGGTATTAAGCGTACGGGCCTCTATGCCCGTATGAAAAAACTGGGTATGAGAGATTGAAGAGCAAACGTCACGTTTTCCTGATATATGACCAACGGACTACCTGCAAATAGGTCATGACGTACAGAGACGACATCACGTGTCCCTCCGTTTCCTCAAAATTCCCTGAAATTCTCCAGGTTTTCTTCCTGTCTCATACAATGTGAGGATGTTATGTAGCACGTTCCGCCACAATGAAAAAAGGAGTTGAGGCTTTCCCCAACTCCTCTATCTCAAT
>Ga0180432_10003763_pt1 | contig 21380 bp, 23 predicted proteins | sample SS_ome_10_FD_132414 | JGI IMG/M metagenome (GOLD analysis project Ga0180432, IMG submission 132414) | Hypersaline lake sediment archaeal communities from the Salton Sea, California, USA - SS_1_MS_2 metaG | ecosystem: Environmental > Aquatic > Non-marine Saline and Alkaline > Hypersaline >...
CTGTCCTTATAACGTGATTCAGTTTAATCAACAAAAAGGAATAGCAGAAAAATGTAATTTTTGCAATCATCGATTGGAACAAGGGTTAGAACCTTTTTGCCTCACCTGTTGCGAAGGTCAGGCCATATTCTTTGGCGATTTAAACGATCCTAACAGCGTGGTTTCTAGAAAAATCGCAGAGCGAGAGACTTTTCAGCTCAAACTCGACGCTGGAACGGGGCCATCGGTTTATTATTGTAAAATGAAGCCAAGAAGAAGGTTATAGTTCTAAATTTGACTTTATTTTGTTGTAAAACTCTAAAATGATTTGCTGTCTTTTTTCAGCAATTTCTTTTGATACAGCTAAATTCATTTGATCTTTTAGTTTCAATATTTTGTTTTCTAAATGTTCAATTACAGTGTCAATTCCACCCTTGTTTTGGACGGTAAACCCTATTGTACGGTATAATCCTATTGCTCCAAGCGCGTCTAGCTTATCGGCGTCGGAGAGAATTTTCGCTTCTAATGTTTCGGGATAAATGTCATTTGAGAAGGAATGAGCTTTTATGGCGTGAATGATCCCATTAATATCGTCTTGAGGAAGGTTAAAATTCTTCACATTCAAAACCTCTAAAGCCATTTCAGCAGAAACTTCGGCGTGATTCGTCAATTTATTATATTTTTCCGCTTTAATCCTACCTACATCATGAAGTAAAGCAGCTATCTTTAAAACGCGCATGTTTGCGTTTAATTCTTTTCCCATTTTAATGCAGATATCGTAAACTCTCTCAACATGAGAAAATCCGTGAATATCGTCTTTCTTAGAGTTTTCTCGAGCAAAATGTTGCACTACTTTGATAACATCATTTTCGAGCATTTGGGTCATGAATATTAGTAATAAGAATAATAAGTATTACTAGAATTTTAAATTGTAAAATTAAATTATTAATAATTGCGTGAGCGAGAAGCGAGTGTTAAAAAAGGGAAAATCCAAATTACACGAATATATTATCGATGTCGAAGGGGTCTTCAACTTTTTTCATGACTTTGCTTATGGCTTCTAAGAAATCCTCTTGCGTTATTACATTCACTTCCTTTCTGATAGCAAACATTCCTGCTTCGTTACATATTGCTTTTATATCTGCACCTGTAGCGTTTTCAGTCATCTCTACAAATTGTTTAACATCAACATTTTCTTCAGTTTTTAACGATTTCATGTGGATTTTAAAAATTTTATATCTCGCTTCTTTATTAGGAATGGGAAATTCAACGATTCTATCAAACCTTCCCGGCCTTAACAATGCACTATCGAGGATATCAACTCTATTAGTTGCGGCTATGAATTTCACATCTCCTCTGTCTTCAAATCCATCTAATTCACTTAATAACTGTAATAAGGTTCTTTGTACTTCTCTATCTCCAGAGGTCGCCTCTTCCATTCGAGTGGCACCTATAGCGTCTAATTCATCAATGAATACGATTGTTGGGGCCTTTTCTCTTGCTAATTCAAAAATTTCTCGCACGTATCGCGCCCCTTCTCCAATAAATTTTTGAACTAATTCAGAAGCGATAACCTTTATAAAAGTAGTTTTTGTATGATGAGCAACGGCTTTAGCAATTAAAGTTTTACCCGTACCCGGAGGACCTTGGAATAATACTCCTTTCGGGGGTTCAATACCGATTTTTTTAAATAAGTCTGGTTTTAAGAGAGGTAATTCCACGGATTCCCTAACTTCGCGTAGTTCATCATCTAAACCCCCGACATCGTCGTAAGATATATCAGGAATTGAGTCAAATAATTCCATGCCTTTTATGAATGGATCTTTACTCGTAGGTAACACTTCCATTACCGCGTAATTGTGTTGATTAAGACCAACATTCATGCCTGGTGTTAGTTTTTGACGTTTTACTTCGGTGCAAGTAGGTACTATGAAATTTTGACCAGTTGTACTGGCAACAATTACTCTATCGTTGTTCTCATCCAAGATATCAGTAATAGTTCCTATAATCATGGGCGATTGTTTTAATTGATTGACTTCATTTGTAAGAGTATTGACTTGTTGCTCGAGTTTTCTATGTTCATATTGTATTTTTTGGTTCTCGTTTACGAAGGTTTCGATTCTTTTTTCAATATATCTTCTATAAGCTTCCTGATACTCTCTATCTTTCTCTTCCTTTCTCTTTCTATCGTCTGAAGGGATTGATTCCATTTCTTTTTTAACGAAAATTCTCTTCTTATCTATGGCAACAAAAAATATCCCCATATTTAACTTTATCTATATAGAAAATATAACTATATTTTTTTAGAAAAAAGGCATGTTTTTAGATTGGCCCATCTAATGAGCTCACTAAAAGCATCTAAAAGAAAGGGGTATTTATATCTATCTTCCATTAATTATTACTTTTTCTAAAGGTTAATAATCTAACATGATATTGCACTTAGGAGGCCTTCCTAATGTCTTTCTTTCACTCGTTTTTTTTTGAAAGAATTCATCCATTTATTTAAATTTTTTCTTCGCTTTCTTGTTCTTGAATGTGAATTCATGGAATGTCTCCATAGGTACAAAAGACTCAAGCTCATCCATGGTGATTCTCTTTGCCCATAACTTTTTGTTTGCACTTTTCACATTCAATCCATGAGAGTCACATTGTTTCAGGTATTTTAACATTATTAATGTACCCACAGGATGGGCAGCTCACGTTGCTATAATATTTTAGCTCCATACGAAAATTCAATCTCACGAATTCAATTTTATTATTATAATCATAAAAGATTTCTAATAAGAACTTACTGCTTATAAATATTAATTTGTAATTACTAGGAGGCATTCCTATCGTCAATCTTTCACTAGCATTTATTGAAAGACATCATGCGCGTTATTACTCGTTTTTTTCAAAATAATGAGCAAAATATTCGTGGTCTTTTCCGTATTTCTTGCGAATGTAGGTTTTAAATTCGCCAATATCTAATCTTCGCTTCACTTCTTCTCATAACATCCAACATCTTGTTGCAAATCTATAACTGTATCTGGATAAATATTGAAATACAAATCATCGGAGATGGGATTGAACTTTCTTAGATTTCCGTCTTTATCCGGAGCGTAAGGGAAAAGTCCAACATCTTCGTAAATACGCTCTTCCTTAAAATCTACGAGAAATTGTAGGTAATTCCGAATATATCCATCGTACAAGGGAAAGATTGATTCTTCGGGATGTTCGTGGATGTGTTTATCAATTAACGCAAGAATATCAACGATATTTGCGTCGTCCTTCACGTTAAATGTAAATTCCTTCCCAGCTTGTAAATTTTTTAGCGGAACGCTTATTTTAACAGTAATTTTTTTAATTTTTAAAACCACCTGAAATAGAGTTAATTATACTTCCATTAATAATAATTATTTTTTGCTTTAATTAAAACATGTGCTATAGCATTAGGATGCCTTCCTAGTGTCGATTTTTCACTATTATTTTTTGAAAAATTTCATTCACGCTATACATTTTGGTCGCGTCTCGTGAAATAATGAGCGAAGTAGTCGTTTTCCTTGCCAAATTTTTTCCGGATGACCGTCTTAAAGCTTCCATAATCTAACCGCTCTGCCAATTTTGCTCATCACCCTCACGCAGACGATGTTAACGATATTTCAGAATCATCGTGCAGATTGAAGTCTAGGTTTTTATCGATCGGCATGAATCCTCTTGCGCTGGCGGCAAACATGTTAATGTCTGAATAAATTTCCTCTGCTTCAGGATTAAAAAATAATTGCAAGTAGCTTTTTATGAAGCTATCGTGGGGATGATCCGCAAAATGAGAGATTTCGGGATTTTCAAAAACAAGTTTATCTACCATTGCTAAGGCTTCAGCAAAGATCGCGTCGTCTTTCACTTCAACAGAGAATTCTTTATTAACATCGATACCGTTAACGGGTATTCGTAATTGAAATGTTATTTTCTTGATAAAATCTACCTCCGTTTAGGGTTTTTTTGCTTCAACTTTTATGCTCACCACGGAGCCAGTGTAGTCTTTTAAATCTTCTAATGGAACACCCATCTGTTTCACTAGTTCCATCGTTTTAGGATTAATCGTAACAACATCTATAGGAAATCCCGTTTGTTCTATGATCTTGATGTCTTTAAAACCAGCGTTGCCCATTGCCTGGATGTAATCATCCTCTAAAATAGCTCCTGAAACGCAACTGATATACGCTTCAATTGAATTCAATATGAGTTCTGGTAGCTTTTTTAACAACACGATATCTGATACCATTAATCTTCCTCCACGCTTGAGCACTCTGAAAGCTTCTTGAAACGCACGCGCCTTATTGGGCACGAGGTTAATCACGCAATTTGAAATGATTACATCTATCGAATCTGCATCAACGGGTAAGTGTTCAATCTCACCTAACCTGAATTTGACATTAGTAAAATTTCCTTCTTTTGCGTTTTTTCTTGCTTGCAAAAGCATTTCAGGCGTCATGTCAACGCCAATGACTTTTCCCGAATTTCCAACTTTTTTAGCAGCCAAAAAACAATCGAATCCCGCACCAGAACCTAGATCTAACACGGTTTCCCCTTCCTTTAAAGATGCGAGCGCCACGGGATTTCCACACCCCAGTCCTAAGTTTGCTCCTTCGGGAACGCCGTCAATTTCGTCGTTGGAATACCCTATATTCTTGCTTATGGCTTTTATAACCTCAACATCACTGATTGGAGTTCCACAGCACGATGTTTGAGCTGGTCCGCAACACGAAGTTTTAGACGTTACTACATTAGCATATCCTTCCCTAACTTTTTTCTTTATTTCTTCTTCGTCCATTTTTTTTCTCCTACTTTTATTTTTCATATCACGACTCCCAAAAGCCGCGCTTTTTTAGATATTTACCTAAATACACGATTGATAACATTATCGGAACTTCCCAGAATAAGCCCATCGTAGTACCAAGCGCCGCAACTGAGCCTACACCATACATCGCCACGGCAGTAGCTATGGCAATTTCGAAATGACTTGAAGATCCTATGATGACCGTGATAATTGCTTCCCTATATTTTAATTTAAAGAATTTCGTGAGTAAAATATTATAGCCCACCACGATGGCAAAACCTACCAGAAGAGGGATTGATACGAGTAATAACAAGTCTGGACTCGTTATTATCACGTTTCCATTCAATGAAAACAAGACGACAAGCGTGGTAAGTAAGGCAACTATAGATATCTTTCCTACAAAAGGGCGATACACGTCATTAAACCAATCTTCCCCTTTCGAATTTATGATTAATCTCTTGCTAACAAGGCCTGCTAATAAGGGTAATCCAATAAAGAAAATTAGAGAAACCACCATGAGAAGCCAATTAATTGGGATGTTTTGAATGCCAGTTAATAAAGATACTATAGGAATGTAAAGAAATATTATCGAAACGGTATTCACGCTGGTATTTATGACATTTTGCTCTTGATTGCCTTTTGCCATCCAACCCCAGACTAACACCATTGCAGTACAGGGAGAGCTTGAAAGCAGTATGATCGCAACGATTAATTGTTCTTGTCCCCCCAGAAAAACTATGGTCATCAACAAACCTATTATAGGAGCAACGATCCAATTCGAAACCAACGTTAAAATTATGGGTTTAGGATTTTTGCCCAGCTTTTTCAGTTCCGAAACCTGCAAGTTCAACATTGCGGGATACATCATTAAAAACAAGCAGATGCCTATAGGAATGGAAATATCTCCTATTTTTAAGGAGTCAATAGCTTGACTAAGTAAAGGAAATGCTTGAGAAAGTGCGATGCCAATGACGATGCATGCGGCCACCCATACGGTAAGGAATTTTTCAAAAAAACCGATTTGTTTTTCTTTTTCTTCTTCGCTCATCTAACACACCTGTTCCAAAATCAATCTTGAATAAGTATTTTTTTTGTTTATAATATTTACTATCAGAGTCTAAGATATTAAAGAAATGCTTCATTTAAAAATTTTTTTATCTGAATCGAAAAAAATTTAAATCAATAATTCCATGTATATTATAAAGAATAATGAAAGCTTAAATTGATATTCATGGATGTATCAAGAAAAAAGGAAATCACGGAAATTCTGCGCGCTTGCCTTGGAGAAGGCTGTTGCACTGAACATTTTACGGAAATCCAAGAGTTAGGAATTAACATGAGAACCAATAAGGAATTTCTAAACCTTGTTGATTTTTTAAGCGTGTTAGGGAACAGAGATCGATTGTTAATTATCAAAACCTTAAATGAAAGAGGAGAACAATGCGTGTGCGAATTAGAATTGCTTTTAGACAAGTCCCAACCATCTATTTCACACCACTTACGAAATTTAGAACGGATCGGACTGATTCGAGGGTGGAAAAAGGGAAAATTTACATATTATAATCTTGAAAAGGATGTATTAGTTGAATATATAGATTTATTCAATAGAGAATTGAATATCAAATAAACTCTTAATAGATTAGAACTTTTAATTAATCGCGGCAGGAGCTAATCCTTTACCTTTAGCATATTAGTTGCATCTCCGAAATAATTGATGTTAAATAAAGTTTTTATGTAAGAAAAGCTAATTATGATTTATTTCTTATAAGTAGTGAAAAATAAGAAGCAAACAACCAACATGATGAAAAAAGATGATTAAAAATTGAATAAGACAAGAAAAAAAAAATTAAAAAAATTAGCCCATTTGAATAACAAGAAAGCTAATAATTTTTTACCAATACTAAGGGGTTTATTAGATATTTATGATGCGGCAGTTTCAAACGAGGAGGCAGATCTCTTAATTGCGGTAGGAACTGATTGCATTAATGAAAGCGAGTTAAAAAGTCGATTAGAAAGAGGAAAAAGTTTCCCGATGGATAGATTTGATGAACTATTAAACAACGTGAAAAAGAAAGGAATACTAATATCATACAAATCAGATACAGGAGAACTGATTCTCGAGTTGCCTTGTATAATGCTTGGATGGGTGGAGGCGTTTTTAGCTGATGGAAAAGTAACCCCGGAAAGAGAAAAGTTCGCAAAAGCAATCGTTAATTACTTTAACAACATACAAGGTTTGATCAATCGCCCTGGTGTTCGTTCTCTTGTGAACATGGCGTATAAAATGATGGGCCCTAATTGGAGAGTTGTTTCTTTTGAGCCTAAAAATGTAGACTCAAAAGTGATTGGTATGGACAAATCCTTGGAAGTTCCCGAAGCGCAAGTTTTAACATCTAATACGGTTGATAAGCTCATTGAAGAATACGGAAACGATAATAACTTAGCAGTTACACATTGTTTATGCCGTCTTGCACATAAAATCGAGGGAGACCCATGCCGGTTAGATTTACCTGAAGAATCACATATATGGGTTGGTAAATTTGCTGATCATTTCGTCAACAATGGACTTGGAAGACGCATCACTAAAGATGAAGCACTTGCAATAACTAAAGAAGTTCGTGAAAAAGGAGGCGTTCACGAAGTGATGCATTATCACATGAACGTGAAAGATTTGGATTTAGCGCTTTGTAGTTGTTGCTGGGATTGTTGCACGAGCTTAGGTGGCTATAATAGGTGTTTAATACCCGTTGCGCTTAATTCTGATTATATTGCAAGGATAGAGGATATTTCAAAATGTATGGGCTGTGGTACTTGCGTAAAGATATGTCCCGTGGAGGCTATTTCCCTTAAAGATGGTAAAGCAAAACACGACGAAAAACTATGCATTGGTTGCGGATTGTGCGAGTTCCATTGTCCTGAAGAAATTGTCGTCATGGAGCCAAAGAAAAGGTTTGTTTTCTTGCCTTTAAGGAAAAAATCAATGGATCGGACGTTGCGGTGGAAAAATTAGGAGCGACAAAAGGATTCATTAATACTTTCTTGTAATCTTTTTTTTTTATTCATCAAAAATCCTTTTCCCTCTATAACTTTAATTTGAATCAATAATAAAGCTTCTATTAACTAGAATTACGATTAAGATCTGATAATCACTTAGAAATACATTCTAACTAAAGTTTCCTGTAGCATTGTGAGTTTTTATTAAAACTTAAAATACATACCATATGGTTTTATTAAGACATGTTGATAATTTATTAATAAGAGCTCGAAGGGATAAATATATTAAAGGCACGAGAAATTTCACATGAACGAGGTAAACAGCACTCCAGAATTTTTAAAGTATTTAAAGAGCAGCTCTCCTTCAGAAATTGAAGTAGATAAGGAGGAAATATTCTATCGCGAGAAATATAGCGATATTATTAATTATTTCAAGTTAATGTTAACAAATTCAGAGGATTTAGAGGTTTACAACTATTTAAGCCCGAAAGGAAGCATGATTATTAATGTAAACCTCGGATCAGATATTTTAGAATATATCAAGCTCATAGCGAGTAATTACTACTTGGAACTCGTTGAATTGAATAATGCTGAGCTTATCAATACTCCTCAGGATTTTTATGATAACATCAATACTATTTTAAGAGAATATTATAAGAGCGAGAAAGAAAAGGAAGATGAAGACGATAAAAAGAAGCTAATTTTAATAAACCAAACAAGAGATTTTAAAGATTTTTTGGAGGAAAAGAGTCTACTAACTAATTTAATCAGAAATTATCAAAATAATCGGGAAAAGATCGACTTCTTAGTTAACAACGCGATTCTCGTGTGGATTACTTACGATTACCAGGATATTTTGGACATTTCAAATAATATATACGATTTTTTTGATCTGTTCGTTAAAATCCCTATTCTAAATAATAGCGAACGTGAGACTATTCTCAAAGCGTTTACGGAAAAGAATCCAAAAATTGCATTTGACATTACCGGGATCGTCTCCATTACTGAGAACTGGGAAGTAAAGGATTTAAAACAACTATTAAAGGTAGCAATTTTAAAGCACCATTTAAACGCAGAATTAAACGATGCGAGCAATGAAATCACGGATGTAATCGTTGATTTGGTTCAATCAGGTGAATTCATACCATCGGCAACAATTAATTTTGCGAAAACCCAAGAATATAATAATTCAACTCAAAATCTTAAAGAAAAGATGAATAATCTTTCATTAAAAGGAGAGATAGATCAACCTCAAATAGGAGATGTTAAGTCAATCATAAACGAAATTCGGGAAGAAGGGTATTCTGAATTTATGTTGACTCAACTTTACGAAAACGCCGCTTCTAAAAATTACAGCGAATTATTGCTCGTGATTGATAAATTAAGTAAAAAAGAGCCGTTAGAAGATAACGATAAAAAATTGCTCGCGAAATATCCTTTCGTATTAAATGATACCCCAAATAGAGCACAAATTAACATGGAGAAGGCAAAAAAACGAATAGACCTCGTGAAACACGCGTTTGGAAAATAAAATCTTAAAAAAAATTAAAAAAGAACATGGCAGCAAGAAGCAAGAAGAGCGAGAACAAAAATATTATATCTTTAAAAAGAAGTGTATTTGTTAAAAAAGTCATTTTAGAGAATTTTCTATCGTTTCAAAAAGACGAGGTCGAGTTTGGAGATTCAAAATTTAATTTGATAATTGGACCTAATTGGTCTGGAAAAACCTCAATATTTCAAGCAATAAAATTTGGATTAGGAAGCAATGAAAGGGACGAGCGATACCACAAATGGTCTGATTTTATTCGAACAGGGCAACAACACGCAATGGTAGAGATCCACTTGGAGAACGCCATTAAATCTTTTAAACTCAGGAGAACAGTTATTAGAGGCCAATCACCTTTTTTTGAAATCAAGAAAACGGGAGATGCGGATTTTAAAAAAGTTCCTGTCATTGAAGTCCAAAGATTAATAGAGGATTTGGGAATTAATCCCGATAATCACTTTGCGATCGTGAGTCAAGGTAAAATCGATACCATCAAGAATTTAAAACCAGTTGAACTTTGCTCTTTTCTTGAGGAGGGTATTGGTTTAAGAGGGCTAAGAACTGAGATCTTGCAGCAAAAAAAAAGCGTGGAAAACCTAAATAGAGAATTGAATTCACTCTCAACAAAAAAAAATACTCTTAACATCAATTTGGAGCTTTTAAGACCGAAATTGGAGCGTTTAAAAAAGAAGAAAACATTGTTAAAGCAGCGAGAGAAATTTCACGACGAGTTATTATGGGCAAACAGAAAGATAATACAGAAGGAAATAGAAAAACTCGAAGAGGAAATCGTAAAAGTAAGAGTAAATGTAGACATTTTAAACCACGAAAATAAAAAATGCGATAAAGAAATTGAAGAAATTCAAGATAAAATTTCGGAAATTGAGCATAAAGTAAACCAACTATCAGAAAAATTAGGAGAGTTTAACTATAAAAAGCAAGATTTAATAAAGAGAATCCAAAACTGGCAAAAAGACAAGATTAAGGCAAAACAAGAATTAGACGACCTAGCTGTTGGTATCAAAAAAGAAGAGAAAGACTTGAAAAATGTCGAAAGCCAAAAGAAAACTCTAAAAAGCGAAAACACGGAAATCAAAAAGGAAAAAAGCAAGTTTGATAGACAATTTGACGACTTACTGAAAGAACAAGAAGATTTAACAAAAAAAATCGATAAAAACGAAGAATTTTTAAAGAAATTTAATCAACTTGGAGCTGAAAAGAAGGAAAAATTGAAAAAAATTCAAGAAAATGAGGAATATATCAAGGATTACAACGTGGAAATAAACCAGTTATTTCAAAGTTTTAAAGATATTGACCATAAATTAGAGACAAACAAGTGGTTTTTAGAAAATCCGTCAAAGAATTTATTAAAGAAGCTCGATATTGATCTTAAAAAAACTTCCGACAAGATTTATTCCTTAGAAGCAGAACTTGACCAAGCAGAAAGAGAGAGATCTAAAAAATTACGAAATATGAAGCCTTTACAAGCTTCGTTAAGAGAAAGAAAAATCATTCTTCCTACAAACATCACGATCTTGAAAGAAGAAATCAAGAAACGGGAGTTGGCCGTAAAAGGACCAATCATTGAATATTTAAAATACGACGACAATTTAAGCTATGCCATTGAATCCGTTCTTGGAGAAAAATTACTCTATAGCTTTGTTGCCGATAATTGGGACACGTTAGACTTGTTAAAAAGGCTAAAAAATAAGTATAATGCGTATTGTAATATCTACGTTCCAAAAAAGAACAAGGTTTCTCCCTTGATGAAGATTACTGCGAGTGGTGTAATTGGTTATTTAGTGGAGTTAATTAAAGTGACCGAGGATGACCCTGACATTAAAAAGGTCATATATTCAAAAGTAAAAAATTGCTTGGTCGTTAAGGATTATCGTTCTGGGAAAGAATTATACAAGAACTTTGATTTCAAAGGAAAATGCGTGACGTTGAAAGGAGAGCAAATAATCTCTTATAAATACGTGTACGAAACACCATTCATGAAGCAATTGAAAGGATTTTTAAGTACTGGAACGCAAAAAGAACAGTCTGCGAGATTAGAATCGGAAATAAAAGCATTAAATGAGAATTTATCTAATTTTAGAGTTCAATTATCCAAATTAGATGAAATTCAAAAAGAGATCTATAAAAAAAAGGAAGCTTTCAACGATCTCTTGTATAATTTCAATCAAAAGCAGAGACTAACTACTAAAAAGAATCAATTATACGAGAAAATCTATTCACTAGAAAATGATATTTCAACAATTAGGAACGAAATCAAGACGCTTGATGATGAAATTGACGTATTAAAATCCCAGAGAGATCCTGAATTTTTCAAATGGAACGAAAGATTAAAAAAAATCCCTAAAGAATTAACTCTAGTTAATAATGAGAAGAAGAAGTGGGATGAAAAATTAAAAGAAAACTTAAATTACCTTAAAGAAATCGAAGATAAATTAACGAATCATAAAACTAAACTTGAAAATACAATAAAAGAACACGAAACCAAAAAGGAGGCCTTTCAAAACGCAGATCGCAAGGCTTTTAAGATTTATGAGGAATTAGAGACCCTAGAAGATGAAATTGAAGTGATTAATTCAGAAATATCTAGTTCTACTGAACAGAAGCAGTCTATTCAAGGTGAAAAACACGAGCTTGACAAGAAGAACATTCAATTAAAACTCGATTTGGAACACGAGACCATCAAGTTAAACGCAGCAAAGACCGAAGTAGAGTTGAAAAAAAAGGATTTGGAGAGAATAAATGCGCAAATAGGAACGAAAACGGATTTCAAAATTCGTCCTATTGAAGAAATTAACGCGGATATCACAAAAATGGACAAGGAATTGATAAAATATCTTGACATTGACGAATCCATAGTAGTTGAATGGGACCAAATAATGGCAGGATTAAAAGAAATTGACAAGAACCAGAGAGATTTAGAAATTGACATCAAAGCTGCGATTAAAACTGAACACGAGCTCGAAAATACCTACTACGAGAAATTTAAAATAGTCCTTGAAGATTTAAAATCAAAAATAAATTTCAAGTTTAAAAGCTCCCAGGTAAAATCATATTGTACCCTGGATCTAATAGGTGATTTTGAGGGATTAGGAGTTGATATAAAGGCGGGTACATCAAAAACAGATTTACGATCGTGTTCTGCCTTGAGCGGGGGGCAAGTTTCCATGGTTTCAATATGTTTAATACTCTCGCTCCAAGAAATCAAACCTTCTCCGCTTTGCATGTTCGACGAGGCAGGCATGTTTTTAGACGATAAAAACTCCGAGATATCTTATCAATTGATAAAATCTACGCTGGAGCAAAATCCCATTCAGATGATCATGTTTTTACCAAAATCTTCAAATTCCTTATATTCTCTTGCAGAAAGATTGATAGGAGTGGCGAGAGTGGGAAAGAAAGAGCTTTCCACCATTTTTAAACCAAAAATCGTGAAAAAGGCAATGAAATGACTGAATATAAAGAAATCACGGATGTTTTAAATCAAAAAATCGAGGAAGTAAAAAAACAAGTCATTTCAGGGAAGATCAACCTGTTAGACTACGAATTAGCCCCCTTCTTTGCCGAGTTAAAAAATGCGCTCAACACGGATAACTTGACCCAATCTTCAAAAACTTATAAGGTCGCATGTGAACTCCTCGATCACAAGTTTGAAGAATTAAAAAAGTTATTAAGCTCTTTAGAGAGCGAGCAAAAATTTATCGATTACTTGAAATCAAATCCTAAAGACGAGGAAATTTCTCGCTTGTTTGACAATTGCTGGAGAGAAGTTTTTAAAATCGATGCGTTATCTTTATATTTCTTAGAATTTAGCACTAATAAGCTGTGCAAGGATAAAGGCATACCTATTACGATTGAACACCTAGATAAAGTGCTTTCCAACGAGGAATTTCTTTTAGAAATTCCAGAACAAAAATTTACAGATAAGATGATGGAATTTTATTTAGAAATCGAGCATTTTCTTCCCTGCTTATTTGAAGAAATCTTCGGAAATGAGCAAGATCAAGAGAAGATCTACGAAATGTTCGTGTATCTTCTCCACTTACTTCAATTAGGCAAAATAAAATATCAAAAAGAAACAAATACATTATATATTTAATGAGATGATGATCTTATGAATGAGATATCAGTATTAATGCATTTATTAAGTAGAAAAATTACATTAGATAAAATAGGCGCTTCTGAAGAAGAAATTCTTGACGCACTTAACTTGAAAACGAAAAATAAATCGATCTACTTTCGATACTTGGTAGCAAATTTGTCCAAGTACATCGAGAATTTAGGTCTTCAAGTGAGGTATAATCCATTGGACGAACATTGGTTCATTACATTCGATCAGGATGTTTCAGATCTTGTTTCGGCCAATCCTTTTGAAAATCAACCAAAAATTGCCGCCACTTTGTTCTGTACTTTATCATGTTGCTTTAAGAATTCTGGAGCTTGCAAGGTTCACGAGATAGTGGAACTAAGAAAAAAGAAAGGAGTGCGAGAAGATCTTAAAGTTCTAGAGAAAAAAGGGTATGTCATCCTGGATAAAAAATTCGATCAAGTTCGCTTAACACCTCTTATCGGTTATGAATTAGACTTGAACGCGCTCTTTACTAAACTAGCTTTAAAATTGAAAGAACAGTGATTTTACAATTTCAGAAAGCCTACGAACTATACTTGGAATATGCAAAAAAACGGAACAGAAGAAAAAATAGAAATAAATAAGTTTTAATGAGCAGTTGTGATGTTTAATATCATTTCTGCAACGTGGTTATTGTATTCTTCGATGTCAGCAAAGCCTTCAACTGTTTCTCCACAAGTAGTGAAAATTTCTGTAATGTTGATTTTTCTCTTTGAGAAAAATTCAGTAATGTTTTTCTTTACCTTTTCTAATTTGACAGCTTTATCTCCCTCAAGCAAGTCAAACTTGTTTAAACACACATATATCGAATCTGGAAAGAATCTCACATCGTTAAAGAACTCGAATTGTTGGTCTAAATCCCTATCTAGTGAAAAGACTGCAATAATTTGAGTTGCAATACGGGAAATCGTGATAATTCCCATCTTAACTACGGCTCTCTGGCGATCCCCTCCGGGAGCAAATATCGTATGAGCTTTTTTAGTATCGTCTTCCCGAAACACGAGGCGGTTTGGATGAATGGTCTTAGTTTCCTTCTCATTCCGCGCGTCCTCTTTATCCCCGCCAGGTACCGTAGCTTCTCCGCTGAAATCGGTCTTAACTACCGTGCATTTTTTACCACCTTCCACATTTTCTACGTCCCCTTTATTCAAGTACCTGACGAATAAACGTAAAATCGAGGTTTTTCCGACACTAATATCTCCTAACAATCCCACGTTGACCATTAGAAAGAATCAGCCTCCAAAAGTTTGTTTAGCAATACTTCATAATCTTCCACGAGCGCCTGTTCAAGATATGCGTTGTTATGACAGTTTATAAGTGCGATTAAAATCTCCTTGAGGTTATTTGCGTTTTTAGCGTATTTTATGAGGTTCTCTGGCGTAGGTTCGTCGAGAAACTTTTTAGGAGTCTCATCAAATCCAAATTTTTCATGTCCTGGCAACGAATTAAAGAATCCAAAGGCAGAGTATCCTTGATGTTGGAAAAACACAAAAAATCTCGATTTAATCGACGATATTACTTGTGTTAAATACACGCTCGGATAAATCTCTCCCAAGGTAAGTTCGTCATCTTGTCGGATTACAAAATATGGAGATATTGGAGAGACTCTATTTCCATACATTTCCATTGGTGGTATTGATATGAATGGTAATTTTTCTTCTAAAATAGCCCACAAATCTTCCCTTTTCTGGGATTTTAGAATTTCTTTTATTTCATCATACGCAAAATAGAAATCTGATTGTAATGATAGTAAGGAACTGATGTACACGGAAATCGATGCAAAAGTAGCTTCTAGAAGTGGGCGTCTTCCACTTTCTGAGGGTTTAGCTGCACCTCTCCACGCTCTCAAGGCGGAATACGCGAATCCTTTAACATCGAAAAATCCACCAGACAAAAATATAAAATTTGGTGTTTCTCCTTCCACGGTTAATAATTCAATGGATTTACTTACCAGAATATCCTCTAAATCTTTATCGTTAAACTTAGAGTGAAGCTTAGGCATTTGTAACCATTCCTGTGCTTTCTTCTTTTTCGCCAAATTTACTACTCTCCTTTTGTTTATATAAAAATTATAAAACCATTCTAAATTATTAATTTTTCGTATTTAGTTAAACATAAAAACGCTCATTTAAAAATATATATTGAAAATCACGACCTAAATTGTGATTTATAATTGATGAGTTTTTCATTTACTTTTTCTTTGTTGTTAAGAGCTCTCGCATTTTATCCGTGATTAAATCGTAGGCATTGATTGAGTTCACATTAGAAATCCTAATTAATTTGATAACATCCGAGTCTTTTAAATGTTCGTAACCCACACTCAAGTTTGGATGATTTTCTTTAAGTTTTACCAGTGCTTCTTTTAAAAATATTTTTATAAAACCTTCTGAAGTTTCCGTTATTGATTTTAATTCAGGATTTATGAATTTAATCTCGATATTTTCCATGTCGATAAAATTTAAAACGCATAATAATACTTCTTGGTCGTCATTTTCTTTTGAAAAGATCTTTCTCTTGATTGTCGTGCCTTTAACATGTTCTTTAGGTATATCTTCTGCGAAATATTCTTCGTAAGATTTCTTTTTATTAGTTTTTAGGGATTTCGAATATATTTCGTCAGCGCTATGAAAAGATTTGTCCGAAATTGTCGAATTGAGATCGTTCAATACCTCTTTTAGTTCCGAGATCTCTTCCCTTAACTCGTCAAGTTGTTCTAACTTTTTATAATAGAGATTTTGAATTTTACTGGCAAGTTGAGTTAATTTTTGGATTTCAGTACCGTTTTCCTTGCGACTCATTGAGTTCATATATGATTAACTTTAAATTTAAACTTATTTAAACATTAAGTGCTAAAATAATAAAGTGATTTTCTAAATAGGAAAAACCATGCAATCGATGATTATAACTCCAAAACCGTCAGATCCGGAAGTCCAAATTTTATCTGATGAGATGAAAAAAAGGGGATATGAAGTAGATTATTATATCCCTGCGACAGTGAAAGTCAAGATAAGCATTGATAAGTTTGAAAAACGATTTGAAAATCTTGAGCCTAAAAGAGCGCTTGTTAGAGGTTTTGGAGCAGATGCAACCCAGAAAATATTTTTCAGGTTAGATCTGTTAAGCGCTATCGAAGAATATGGAATAACATTAATAAATTCTCGGGAAGCTCTAGAAATAGCAAGCGATAAGTTTTTAACTTCTATATATTTAGAAAAGCACGGAATTCCAACACCTAAAACAATCATTTGTGAGAACGCTAGCGATGCTTTAGACTCTCTTGAAGAATTAGGAAATGACGTTGTCATAAAACCCCTATTTGGTTCGCAGGGTGTCGGCATAACGAGATTAAACGACAAGGGATTTGCTGAAAATGTTATCAATACCTTGAGCAAGTTAAATGAAGTTTTTTACTTGCAAGAGTTCGTCGAGCACGATAATCGGGACATTCGAATCCTCGTTTTAGGTAATCAAGCAATCGCTGGAATGTACCGAGTAAGCGACAATTGGAAGACAAACATTCACGCCGGAGCACGTTCAGAACCCTTAGAACTATCCAATGAATTAAATACTCTGGCAATTAAGGCAGCAAAAGCCGTTAAAACCGAAATTGCAGGAGTTGATATAATCGAAAGCAATGAAGGCTTGCAGGTATTGGAGGTAAATTCCATTCCTGGTTTTACTGCTTTACAAAAAGTCACGGATATCAATCTTGCCGAAGAAATCATTTCTTATTACTTGAAGTAAGGGAAAAAAAAAGAATTTAGGGATTGAACGATATGATTATAAATCGTCAATTAAACCGATTAAGGCAGCAATTATTACTAAGACGCCCCCCCATAACCCGCTAAACACTATGAGAAGTATTGCAAGGACGAAAAGAACAAGCCAATGCCATGGAATCGGATCGTCCGGTCTCATTGCGCATAATAGCGTTAAAACAGCGATAACAATTCCTACTATCCCAGAAACAACTCGATCAAATGCAGAATATGTTGCAGGAAGATCGTAATTTGCTATAACTAGTATTGCGGATGCAAGGCCAACCAAACCACCAAGAATAGTTAATATCTTCATTAAATCATTATGTTCGTATTTTTTAGCCATTTTGATACACACTAATTCTTCATTGAGAGAATATATTTAGAATAAAAAGAAATCATCTCATATATTTATTTTCTAATTAAAAAAAAAGAGTAAAGAAAAAAAATGTTATAACGATGTGTTTATGCACATTTCATGTTGCATCAATTAACCCAATCAATCCAGCAATGAGTAAACATGCACAAGCCCAAACACTTCCTCCAAATACTACCAGTAAAACAGCTAAAATGAAAAATACTAGCCAGTGAAATGGAATTGGATCATCAGGTTTGATCCCTACTAGTAATGTGATCACGACAACAACTAATCCAACTAAAAGTTCGAGTATTGGATCAACTAAAGGAGGTATTATAGTGTATTCAGGAAGGGCTATTTCTAGATACTGCAAAAAACCGATTATAATGAACGCTAATCCGACGAGCCCACCAAGGATAACTAGGAATTTTATTATCTGTTCATGTCTATATTTCGTCATTTTTCATCATCTCGTTGTTCATAAATTATATGTGTTGAATAGCATTCCTTGTTTATAAGATTTAATGTAATGAGTTCTACTTGCTCTCTTGAAGTAAATTTATATTAAAAGACATTTTTAAAATTTCGTGAATTTTATGCATTGGCAATCCTATTACATTTGAAGAAGAACCTTCAATTGATTCAATGAACAAGCTTGCTTTATCCCTGATTGAATATGCTCCAGCACGATCTTTCCATTCCTCAGATTTAATATATCCCCAAATCTCATCGTCAGATAAACTCTTGAATTTAACTTTCGTGCTATCGTGGTCAACGTGGATTTTTGAACTTGAAGTTTCTATGATGGCAATACCAGTCATTAACTGGTGCGCTTTTCCAGCTAATTTTTTTAAAATTTTGAATGCTTGCTGTTCATTGGTGGCTTTACCAATGATTTCTCCATTGAGTTCCACGATCGTGTCGGCTGCAATGATTATTATGTCCTCATTCTCGTTAACTAACATTTCTCTTGCTTTTAAAGCCTTTTTCTCTGCCAGTTTCTTAATTAATTCGATAGGATCTGGAATTTTGCTTTTATATTTTTCCTCATCAATGTTAGTAATTAATATTTCAAATGGTATCTTAGAACGCTTGAAAAGCTCGCTCCGGTCAACTGATTTTGACGCTAACACGAATTTTTTCATGGCAAGGATCCAACCTCTAGAATAAATACGTTAAATAATCACGCCATGCATTAATTCTTTTCCCTGTCTAAACGCATAAACTATTTAACATTGAGAACTAATTTTTTAGTATAGAAATGATCTTACTATTATATTACGTGTTAATTGGTGCGTTAATTGCGTGGTTTTTACTTGTCATTAGGGGGTACATTCTACACTCTCGCGAAATTAATGTTTATAACAGGTCTTTTGGCATTTTTGGATTGAGTTCGGTTTTTCTCCTCTTGATAGTCATTCTCATTTTAATCGCTCAAGAGATAACACTGGTTTTGAACGGATTATTAATATCATTCTTGCTCAACATGCCAATTTTGGTTGTTGGATTGTTAATTTTAGTATCAACCGGACTTGCGAGATCTCTTAGAAAGCGTTATAATTCCAAGGTTAAATATTTTAAAGATTTAGAAAAAAGAACTATAAAGAAAATTGAAGCGATGAGTAAAGCCAGGATTGACGCTCTACGGAAGATAAATCACATTCTTATATTTATAGGTTTAATTGTCGTGTGGTTTATCAGTTTAGGTATTGTCATGAATTTTACAGGTTCTTGGACAGGCATGATTCCCGTGGAAAATAACATGCTCTTGATTTACATCCAATTATTCGCGAATTCAAGAAGTATAAGTGATGTTTTATTCAGTTTTGGTTGGTTCTACTACATTCTATTTTTTTTCTTTTATGCCTTTTGTTTTATCATGCTTGCTAACGAGTTTACTCGAAGGAATCCCCGATATGTTTTTCCCTTTAATTACATGACGAGATTACTCCTATCAGAAGACGAGAGGCGGGAATATGGAACGTACCTCTATTTTGCTATTGGTCAAATGTTTGCAGCTTTTCTTTGCCCGCCGATGGTTTTTTTTGCGATTTTAGGCATGAGCTCAATTGGAGATCTCATGGCAAGTCAGGTAGGTATAAGGTTGGGAAAAACTCATATATCGTGGAATCAAAAGAAAACCTGGGAGGGAACTATTGCTGCTACGATATCGTGTTTCATTATTTGTTTTTTCTTTATTGGGATTTTTTGGGGAGTACTATTCTCGGTTGTCTTCATGATTTTTGACATTTTCACGGGAAAAGGTTTTCGAAATATTAATTTATCTGATAATTTATTAATTCCAATAGGATGCGCTGTCGTGTACCTGATTATCAGATTCACCTTGAATATGGATTATTATACAATAATATTATCGTGGTTTTGAGTGAATAATTTGAAAAAACAATATATCATCGCGTACAATCTTATTTTCGTTGTCATCTCAATTTTTTTAAGTATTTTCGCTCTTTCTTCTTTCACTCACTTTAGTTTCAGATATATAAACACTAATATCGAATATAAAATCACCATGATGAATACAATTTTATTTTTCTTTGTCCTTTTTTACGTGCTCATGTTTTTGATAGAATATAACTTATACATTATTATATGTGCGTGTGTCATTATAGTTGGCATTCCTAGCTGGATATATATTTATTACATCGAATTGAATTATGGAAACATATTTCTTTTAAGCACCGAAATGATCGAGAACATCATTGCCATTCTATGCTTTTCGATTCTTTCGCCTGGTTTAACTCTATTTATTATTCAATTCATCAAGAGAAAAACTTCAAAATATGAAGAAAATAGGATCTTAGGAACATATCACGTGCACGAGGGATTTATTGGAATCTTGCTCGTTGTTTCAGCGTTTTTGTTATGGATTGTTCGACTGTTATTAATCCAAAACGAGATTTTTAGGACCACGTTAAGAATTTTCTTAGGACTCAACATGATTGTCTTGTTCGTCGTGTTATATTTTGGTAGCTTCCTCGTTTTTCGCGACTGGCGAGACGTAGTGCGCTTGAACTTCTTCGAAAAGAAAGAAGAGAGCACCGAAGATATAGAACAAAACAAGAATATTAACAAGAGCACGGTATTTACCCAAATTTCTCCCGATTCTGTTCATTTTTTTAAGAGATTGAAAGTAAAGGTATATCCAATTGGCATTTTGCTCGTTAGTTTTTCTGCAAATGCTTTAATACACGGTTTAGATCTTCTTCCAATAGAATTATTTCACTTGCAGCTTGAAACAATCGTATTACTTGGCTGCGCGTGCTGCATTTTGGGTGCTGGATTGATTGGGTTAGACTGGTACAATCTATTTGCCAGGATATATCCTGATCGACACGATGAGATTGAGAACATAATAACTAGCTTTACCGAATAATGCAAGCTAGCCTCCAAAATACACGTACAAAAAGGACAGGTCGTCGCCATCTTTTAGTGGCGTTTTTAAAAAATTAGGACCTCTATAGGTCTTACCGTTTAAAATGATGACTAGTTGCTTGTGAAATTTATCCTTTTTGGTCTTATCCCAAATAAGTTCCTTGAATTTATCACCATATTTATCGTAATAGTATTCAAACAATTCACTTAAACTTAACTCCTCTTCAAAATTCAGAACTTCGCCCGTAGTTTTCGTTAGGGGAGTAAATGCTGGACCATAATGAAGCTTTAGATTGATCATCTCTACGACCTCTTTTTATTCTATATAGTCTCAAGGATTATATATCTTCATGGGAATTAAAACATTCATGTTAAGAAATATAAAA
>Ga0180432_10003764_pt1 | contig 21378 bp, 15 predicted proteins | sample SS_ome_10_FD_132414 | JGI IMG/M metagenome (GOLD analysis project Ga0180432, IMG submission 132414) | Hypersaline lake sediment archaeal communities from the Salton Sea, California, USA - SS_1_MS_2 metaG | ecosystem: Environmental > Aquatic > Non-marine Saline and Alkaline > Hypersaline >...
CGAAGTGCCGGCGGAATAGAACGGATTCTCGACTCTTGGCTATCTGGTACCCCTGGGAGCGCGGTTGTTTTGAGAGATATACAGGGTCGGAGATATGAATCGCCGTCGAGGCTCGGTGCATTCCCGACCGCGGGTCATGACGTCTACCTCACGATCGACGCTAACCTTCAGGAGATCGTGGAGAATTCTCTCGACGACGCCTTACAGAGGTTTGATGCCACGAGTGGAGATGTCGTGGTGCTCAATCCGCACAACGGAGAAATTCTCGCGGCCACATCCAGAACGATCGACGGTAGGGCAACCACAAGCGTGTTCACTGGCGTTTTCGAACCGGGTTCGACTGCAAAAGTGTTTGCGGCAGCTGCACTGCTCACGTCAGGGCTCGCCACGCCTGATGAGACCGTTTGGTGCGAGAACGGTGAATACGTCACAGAACACCGCACCATACATGACGTCCACGATAACGGTTGGCTTACGCTCCGCCAGGTAATCGAGTATTCGAGCAATATCGGCATAGTCAAGCTCGGGGATAGGCTTCCTCCCGCAGTTCTGTATGAGACGCTACGAGGATTTGGGCTTGGATCGCCCACCGGCGTTGAGTATCCGGTCGAGTCGCCTGGAATTCTCCGCCGCCCGGACCGCTGGAGTGGAACAACCAAGGGAAGCCTCGCGATGGGATACGAGGTCGCAGTGACTCCGCTGCAGCTTGCGTCTGCCTACGCTGCAATAGCCAACGACGGTGTCTTGTTCAGACCGCTCCTAATCCGCCAGATTCGCGATTTCGGAGACGCGGTTGTGTGGGAGTCGGAACCCGAGCCTGTCCGGAGGGCGATAAGTCCTGAAGTGGCTGCTGAGCTGCGGGCTGCCCTCAGCGGGGTGGTGTATGAAGGTGGTACAGCCGAAACAGCAGCCCTGCAGACATATGAGGTGGCCGGAAAGACAGGGACAGCAAGGCGCGCCGGGCCTACCGGGTATATCGAGGGTTCTTATACGGCCAGTTTCGCCTCTCTGTTCCCAGCGAACGATCCCCAGTTGGTTATGATAGTCAAGCTGGATAATCCCAAGGATACATACGCACAGGCCACAGCAGCACCATTGACGCGCGCGGTGTTGGAGCAAGTACTCGCCGCACGAACCGAGGCGCTGGATCATACTCGATTGTCCAGGGTGGCGCCCCCAGAGGTTGCCGAGTCCGCTGTTGAGGAGGAACGTGTTTCCCATGCGTTTGCATGGCCACTCGCGGAACCCGCTGACTCGGTGGAGGATGCAACAGTGCCCGATGTGGTGGGGTTGCCACTGAGATCGGTGGCGAGAGTGCTTCACAGGAAAGGGCTACGGATGCGGCTCTCGGGGTGGGGCGTGGTCGCATCAACTGACCCAGATGCTGGTGCGGTCGTGCCCAAGGGTACGGTGGTCCTCGTAGTCGGAGAATCTGATCCGGGTGCATCGAGATGAATCTGTCAGCAATCCAACATGCGCTTGCCGCAGAAGATCTACTCGTCGATGGCATCGAATCCCATCATGTCCTGACCGGGGTAACCGATGATTCTCGGCGAGTCGAGCCGGGGCAGCTGTTCTGTGCAGTGGAAGGAACGGCAGTGGACGGACACCGATTCCTGGCAGATGCCGCCGAGTGCGGTGCAGCTGCCGCGTTGGTTACTCGGCGCTGTAGTGTGTCGCTACCGCAGGTGATCGTGGCAGACGGGCGCCGTGCGGCGGGCATCGCTGCGAGGGAATGGTATGGCAACCCTGGGGAGCGGATGTCGCTCGTTGCAGTGACAGGCACCAACGGGAAGACAACTACAGTGGCAATAGCCTGCCATCTTCTCAACGCGAATGGTACAGCAGGTCGGATCGGGACGCTGGGCGCGTTCGACGGGGCGAACGAATTGTTGAGCGGGTATGCGTCGTTGACGACACCCGGCCCGATTGAATTCCACGCGGTGCTCGCCGATCTTCTTGGCCGCGGCGTATCGACCGTTGTGATGGAAGCATCGTCTCACGGCTTGGACCAGGGAAGGTTGGAGGGTGCTTCGTTCAAAGCCGCTGTCTACACCAATCTCACGCATGAGCATCTCGATTACCACGCGAGCCTCGAGGCCTACGCTGAAGCCAAGATGAAGTTGTCTGAGCTGCTGACGCTTGATGGTGTAGAGATCGTCAATGCCGACGATCCGGTATGGGAGGCACTTCCGGCACGCGCAGGTATCAGAAAGGTCCTTTACGGCCGCGGTTCGGGTTCCGATGTCCGATCCGTTCACGAGCGGCTGGATGCGGACGGCTCAAACTGCCGGTTTGAGTTTGGAGGGTCAGAACACGCGGTGGCGATACCGCTGTTGGGTGAATTCAACGTTACCAATGCCCTGGCTGGTGCGGCGACCGCGTGGGCTTTGGGTGAAGATCCAGCAACCATTTCAGATAGGCTAGCCAGTGTTCCGAAGGTTCCCGGGAGGATGGAACTGCTGGCCTCTGGCGCGTTCACCGTGTTGCGCGACTACGCGCACACGCCAGATGGATTCCAACGCGCCATTGCCACCATCAAGGCCATTACCCCCGGAAGGCTGGTCGTGCTGTTCGGCGTGGGTGGAGATCGCGACAGGGAAAAACGCCCAATAATGGGTAAGATCGCTGCGGAAGGCGCCGACTTGGTTGTGTTGACGGAAGACAACCCTCGCACTGAAGATCCTGAAGCGACCATCGACGATATCGAAGCCGGAATGGGGAATGTGAAACATCTTCGGATTCGCGATCGTGATTTGGGCATTCGCACGGCTGTGGCATTGCTCGAGAAGGGTGATTGTCTTCTGCTCCTCGGGAAAGGTCACGAAACCTATCAGATCATCGGCACCGAAAAATTGCCGTTTGACGAACGCGCCATTGTGGAATCGGCGGTGGCGTGTTTGAAGTGAAGCCCTGGTCGGTATCTCGCGTAACTCAGGCGCTCAATACGGATCCTGCGGACTCCTCCGAGGTGTTTGCTTCGATCAACACCGACACTCGTGCGTTACAGGAGGGAGACCTGTTCGTGGCGCTGGTGGGCGAGAGATTCGATGGCCACGACTATCTGGTTGCTGCACGGGAGCGCGGTGCAAGAGGTGCCGTCGTTCGCCACGGGACCCCGAAAGTGCCTGGGTTGAGGTTCTTCGAGGTAGCGGACACCACTGAGGCCCTTGGGAAGTTGGCTCGGGAGAGACGCCGTGAGATCACGGGGCCTGTTGTGGCGGTTACCGGTACGAACGGGAAAACATCCACGAAAGAGATGATGGCATGTGCGTTGGGTGTCCGTTGGAACGTGCACGCGACGCGAGAAAACCTCAACAATTTAGTAGGAGTGCCGCTCACGATTCTGGGGGCACCGTCGGTTTGTGACGCCTTGGTTGTGGAGATTGGCGCCAACCAGCTTGGTGAGATTGCCCGACTTCGGGACGTCACAGAACCCTCGGTCGGCGTCGTGACAAACGTCAGCCATGGGCACCTCGAAGGTTTTGGCTCGTTCGACGGAGTCTTGCAGGAAAAGGCATCGCTGTTGAATGGTGTGGAATTGGCCGTGGTCGGGACCGACCCGCCCGAGCTGCAATGTCTGGCCGAAAAGCGAGCCGGCCGCACGGTAACTGCGGGCTTTGCCGAGACAGCTATGTGTTCACCGGATCGCTGGGAACTGGACGAACATGTGTGTGGTACGGTTTGGCTGGGTGACGTGAAGGTGCGCTTGCCGGTAGTCGGCTATCACCAACTCGAAAACCTGATGCTTGTGTTGGCCGTGGCAAGAGAACTGGATCTCGATCTTTCGCTAGTCGCTAACGCTTTGCAGACGGTTTCTCTCCCCCCCGGCCGGTGTGAGGTGATCGCCTCCGGCCAGCGGACAATTTTGCACGATGCCTACAACTCCAACCCCGGATCGTTGCGCGCGCTTCTCAACGCCGCTTCATCGCTGAAGAGGGCTCGCCCGCTGGTGGTGTTGCTCGGGACTATGTTGGAACTCGGAGTGGACAGCGCCAGGCTCCACTCAGAGATGGCGGATTGCGTGATGGCCTTCGACCCCCACATTGTAGCAGTGATTGGGGAGTTTGTGCCTGCGTTCGAACGCTACCGCGAGACCCTCGGAGACCGATTGATAACTGCGAGAGAGCCCGAGTCTCTTGGCCGTCTCGTCGCCGCCCGTTTGGTCGGTAACGAGTTGGTGGTCGTCAAGGGATCCCGGGGTGTTCACCTCGAAAACGCCGTTCCATACTTGCATTCAACTGAAGAGTCATCGTGTTCTACCACCTCCTGACGCCGCTGGTTGATACGTTTTCCGCGTTCAACATGTTCAACTACATCACGTTCCGTGCTGCAGCCGCTGCATCGACCGCGATCTTGATGGCTTTTCTCGTTGGTCCCGCCATCATCCGCGGATTGGTAGCCAGGGGAGTTGGCCAGGTGATACGAAATGAGGGGCCTGCCTCGCATCAGTCCAAGAGGGGCACTCCAACGATGGGCGGATTGATTGTGCTGCTGTGCACTATCGTTCCCACCTTCCTCTGGGCGCGTCTCGACAATCACTACGTTTTGTTCGCGGCTCTGGCGACACTTTGGATGGGTGGCATCGGGTTCGTCGATGACTACTTGAAGGTCGTAGAAGGCAAACCAAGGGGATTGGTGGCACGGTACAAGCTTGTTGGGCAGATTACGTTCGGTGTGGTGCTCGCACTCATACTGTTAGCGTGGCCGATCTGGCCAGTAGATGATCTACCGGCTGATGCGACGACGTTACCGTTCTTCAAGTATGTGCTGGTGCCGTTAACTCCGGTTGTCTATGTCGCTTTCGTGACATTTATCCTCACGGGTTTCAGCAACGCCGTGAATCTCACAGACGGTCTCGACGGGTTGGCTGCTGGATTGACGGTCATCGCGGCGGGAGCATTTGCCGTCTTCTCGTATATCTTCGGCCACGCAATAGCGGCCGACTACTTACACGTTTATTTCCTGCTTGGTGCTGGAGAACTTGCGGTCTTCTGTGCTGCATTGATGGGTGCGGCGTTGGGGTTTCTTTGGTTCAATTCGCATCCCGCGGAAGTCTTCATGGGAGATACCGGAAGTCTCGCCATAGGAGGCGCATTCGGAACCGTGGCCATATTGCTCAAATCGGAGTTCCTACTTCTACTAGTGGGAGGAGTGTTCGTGGCGGAGACCGCCTCGGTCATTATTCAGACCGGCACTTTTCGCTGGCGCAAACGCCGCTTTGGTCGTGAGTATGCCAGCAACCACCGAGTTTTCCGTATGGCGCCGTTGCATCATCACTTCGAACAACTAGGCTGGACCGAGGCCAAGATAGTCACTCGGTTTTACATAATCGGAATTCTCTGCGCCCTCGTTGCGCTGGCGACTCTGAAGATTCGATGATCCCCGAAGCCTGGCGCCGCGGAGAGGTGGCGGTTCTGGGGCTGAGCCGCACGGGCCTGGCCGTGGCGAAATTCCTCTCCAGGAACGGATACAGTGTTTACGCATCCGATCCGGCCGATTCTCCGTCGATAAGAGATGCTGCCGATTCCGTGAGGGCCTGCGGCGGAGTCGTCGACGTTGGTCGACACGATCTCGAGCGAATTGCACGTGCGGCACTAGTTGTGCCGTCGCCGGGAGTGCCCCCAAGCGCACCACCTCTGAAAGCTGCGCTCGATGCTGGACGCACGGTAATTGCCGAACTCGATCTCGCTCTGCTCTTCTTGTGCGACGTTCCGTCGATTGTTGTATCTGGCACAAACGGAAAAAGCACTACAACTGCACTGATCGCTCACCTTCTCAACGATGCCGATTTCAAAACGGTGGCTGCCGGCAATATCGGCTATCCGTTGATAGAAGTGGTCGCACGCGAGTTGCGACTCGATTGGATCGTCGCCGAAGCCTCGTCGTACCAACTCCACTTCGCGCCCAACCTCACACCCAGTGTTGGCGTGCTCACAAATGTGTCTCCAGATCATCTTGAGTGGCACGGCACGGCTGAAGCGTATTACGAGGACAAAGGTAGGTTGTTCCAGAACTCGTCAACTGAGTCCGTATGGGTGTTGAACGGCGACGATTCGATCGTGTTGAGACTCGCGGCCGAAGCGTCTGGCCAGCGTAAGACGTGGAGCCTCAACCGTGCTTTGGACGGGTGGTATGACTCGCGGGCTGGTTGCCTCATGTTGAACGGAAATCCACTAATCTCGAGGTCGGATTTTCCTCTACTCGGCGACCATAACATCGCTAACGGGCTCGCAGCGACTCTTGCCGTTACGACTGCAGGCATAGAGCCCGGGAAAATAGGAGAAGGGCTGAGGTCATTCCGGCCGCTCAGTCATCGGTTAGAGCCCGTTCGGGAGGTTAACGGAGTCCTATGGATCAACGACTCCAAGGCCACAAACGTTGCTTCGACAGAGGTCGCAGTGGCGGCGATGACTCGACCCTTCGTGCTGCTGCTGGGGGGGCAGGGCAAGGGAGAAGCATTCTCCAGACTCGCATCTTTGTCGGGAAAAGGCTGCCATGATGTGGTAGCATACGGCGATGAAAGGGTCAAGATCGCCGCAGAGTTGGGTGAAAAATTGCCTGTTCACTCGGAACTGACGTTCGAATCAGCGGTGGCATTGGCTGGTTCACTCGCGAATGTTGGTGATGCGGTACTGCTTTCCCCCGCGTGCGCCAGCTTCGATCAATTCTCAGACTTCGAGGAGCGCGGAAGGGTGTTCCGCGAGTTTGTTGAGGCGCTTTGAAACCGATCAACTGGGAACCTCGGCTGTTGGGCATAGTGGCTGTCACCCTGGTGATGTTTGGAGTAGCCGCGGTATACAGTGCGTCGGGCGTCCAAGCCATGCAGGAATACGGTGACGGAACGTGGTTCGCACGGCGGCAGCTGATCGGTGCGATGGTCGGGATTGCGGTGCTACTCATTTTCACTAGAATCGACTACCGAATTTGGCAGCGCAATGCATGGGCCATGCTGGGCTTCTCTGCGCTACTCCTGGTTTTGTTGCTCCTCCCGTTCACTCAGGAGATCGTGGTCGCGCGAAATGGTGCGAGACGTTGGTTGAATGCGGGGTTGTTCACATTCCAACCATCAGAATTCGCCAAGTTCACTCTGATAGCTTGGACAGCGATGCTGGCCGCCAAGAAGGGTGACCAGATCCGGCGGTTCAAGCGCGGTCTACTGCCAGTCTTTGTGATTGTCGTGCCGATGGCGTTTTTGATCTTTCTGGAGCCCGATCTATCCACGGCGAGTCTGATCGTTATGCTGGCGGCAATCGTGGTCTTCACGGCTGGAGCAAAGATCGGACATTTTCTAATCATAGGTTTGGTGGCACTTCCCGTATTGTGGCAGTCGATAGCAAGTGCCCCTTACAGGCTGCAGCGTGTGGCATCGTTCCTTAGCCCCGGGACGGAGCTGGTCGAGGCAAGTTGGCAGATAAAACAATCGTTGATCGCAATCGGCGCGGGGCAGCTGTTCGGCGTCGGGTTTGGGCAGGGGCTTCAGAAGCTCGGCTACTTGCCGCTCGCTTACTCGGATTTCGTGTTCTCTACTATCGGAGAAGAATGGGGGTTCGTTGGGGTTCTTGTTGTTGTCTTGCTGTACGCGACTTTCATAGCCACGGGCTTCAGAATCGCACGGTTTGCACCTGATCGATTTGGATTGCTGTTGGCCACCGGTTTGACGGCTCTCATAGGGCTCACGGCTCTGCTTCACATTGCGGTGACGTTGTCCCTTGTACCGACCACAGGGTTGCCACTGCCGTTCGTGTCGCATGGGCGGTCGAGTCTCATAATCGCTCTCTTCTCTACCGGTGTGCTCATCAACATCGGGGCCTCCAGCGTTCGCGACGGGCGCGCGAAGTGAAGCTGATAATTGCCGGAGGCGGCACCGGCGGTCACCTCATGCCGGCGTTGGCGTTGGCGGAGGCGTTTGTTGAAGAGAATGCTGCCGTCGAACCCGTTCTCGTTGGTGCCAGAAGAGGTGTTGAGGCGGCAATACTGCCGTCACGCCCCTTCCGGTACCACTTGCTTTCTCTGGAGCCCCTCTATCGACGCCAATGGTGGAAAAACCTGCGCTGGCCTGTAGTTGCACTCAAGACGAGGCATTAATGCTTCCGAGTCTTGGTACAAGAGCAGCCAGCATTGGTTTTGGGCACGGGAGGGTACGCCGCAGGGCCGGTATTGTATTGGTCGTATCGTAGCGGGATTCCTGTGGCAGTCCAAGAGCAAAATGCTTATCCGGGATTGACAACAAGGTGGCTTGCGCGAAAGGCCGATCAGGTTCACCTGGGATTCCCTGAGGCATTGGATCACCTCAAGCCTGGCGCAACAACGGCGGTATACGAGTACGGTAATCCCATAACGCCACCGCCAACTCCACCTCCGCAACGCTCTGCGGCGAAGGGGGGGCTGGGGATACCGCAGCAGCAACCAGTCGTGCTCGTAGTCGGTGGCAGCCAAGGCGCCATGGCTATCAACGAGACTGTAGCCGAGTTAGTGCGCTCCGATGGCTTTGCCGACGTCGTTCTCCTCTGGAGCACGGGGCATCACACATGGAAAACGTATGCTCAGTTCCACGAACCGCCCAGGAGAATCGTCAAGGCGTTTTGGGATCCTGTGGCACAAGCGTATGCGGCAGCTGACATCGTTGTTTCCCGCGCTGGGGCGATGACAACTGCAGAACTTTGTGCGTGGGGCCTTCCATCCATCCTGATTCCGCTTCCAAGCGCTGCGGCGAACCACCAAACGAAGAATGCCCAAGCGATGGCTCGAGCCGGTGCGGCAGTCCACATTGCAGAAAGTGAGCTATCATCTGCCGGCCTGATGAACGTCCTGAACTCTCTTATGTCAGACGCCGCGAAATTGGGGCAAATGGCGGCCGCTGCTACCTCTCGTGGAAGGCCTGACGCGGCTCGAAAAATCGCTCGAGAGGTTTTGCGGTTGGTGGGCTAAGTTCAAGGGCTTTCGCAACTTCCACGTTTTTCTTATACTTGCCACCACTAATGGAACTCTTTTCACCGGATGATCCCCGACCCATCCATTTCATGGGGATAGCCGGCGTTGGAATGAGTGCGCTCGCGCTCATTGCCAGGCGCCGGGGGGTAGCCGTCTCCGGATGTGACATGAGCACCGATGGAGCAGGCGACCTGTTGGAGGCTGGTGTGGCGATCACGACAGGCCACAGTGCCGATCACGTCGCCGACGCAAGGGCTCTCGTCTTTACCTCTGCGGTGCCCAAGGATCATCCAGAGATTGTAGCTGCGAAACAAAAGGGTATTCCTGTAGTGCGACGGGCTGAGGCGCTTGGACAGGTGGTCAATAGCGGCACAGTTGCGGCTATTGGCGGGACTCACGGAAAGACCACGACCACAGTCATGGCGACTATGGCGTTGAGCGCTGCAGGGTTAGACCCGACTGGAATAGCGGGTGGCAGGGTGGCCGAGTGGAACGGAAACGTACGGCTCGGTGAAAACGATCTGTTCGTCGTTGAAGCGGACGAATACGATCGCTCCTTCCTTACATTGGAACCGACTGTTGCCGTCGTCAACAACGTGGAAGCCGACCACCTCGAATGCTACGGATCGTTGAGTGCATTGGAAATGGCGTTCGTGGAGTTTGCCGGCAGGGCAAAGCTGGTTTGTGTCGGCGGTAACGACAGAGGTGCCATACGGGTGGGGAAGCGGTTGGAGGTGCCCACCTGGAACGTCGGAACGGGGGAGAATGCGGACATCAAGATCTCATCGGTGTCGCGCGACAGGAAGCTCACTGAAGCGAGCATCAGGCTGCCCGAAGGGGCCACCGTGGATCTGAGGTTGACCGTGCCAGGCCTGCACAACGTGCGAAACGCAGCGATGGCGTTGGGTGTTACCTGTTTTTTGGGAGGTGACGTGAGTGCCGCGGTCGAAGGGTTGAGGGGGTTTTCCGGGGTCTCCCGTCGGTTCGAGGTGGTTGGGTCGGCTGCGGGTGTCACTGTAGTGGACGATTATGCTCACCATCCCACTGAGGTTGCGGCCACCATCGCCGCGGCTCGACAGCGGTTTCCAGGCCGACGAATCGTCGTCGTCTTCCAACCGCATTTATATTCGAGAACGCAGGCGCACGGTGAGGCGTTCGGAATAGTGCTGGCTGCTGCGGACGAGGTGGTAGTGGCTCCGATCTACCCAGCTCGTGAAAAACCCATTCCGGGTGTGACTGGAGAAGTCGTGGCCAAGGCTGCCATTAGCGCAGGTGTGCCGGTGGAATGGGTTTCGGATTTTGATTCACTGGAGTCCGCAATACTCGATCTAGTGCGGGCTGGCGATGTGGTATTGACGCTTGGCGCAGGCGACATCACCAAAGTAGGGCCACAACTGCTGCAGACCATGCAAGGTACGGCAGCATGAAGCGACGCGTGCTATATGCAGTGAGCGGAGTGGCGACACTCGTGTTGCTGGGCGTTCTTTCACCTTTGCTGCTCAGGCATGTTTCGTTCTTTCGAGTGAGACAGATTGAGCTGGTTGGTGTGGTGAATCACTCACCGACCCGGTTGCTGAAGTCACTCGACATTGAACGCGACCGTAACTTGTTCGAGCCGTTGCGAGATATTGAAGAGAATGCGGCGATGTTGCCCGGAGTGATTGCTGTAAAGGCCGAGCGCCGAATGCCTGGAACACTTAAAATTGTGGTAGAGGAACGTCTCCCTGTTGCATTCGTTCCGACATCGACGGGGTTACTGGCAATCGATGCGGGCGCAAATCCGCTGACATACGACCCGACCGAGTCCGGCCTGGATCTGCCTATTGTGCAGACAGCAGACACGGTTTTGGCTCGGGTGTTGGCCGCGGTTCGGGTGGCGGACTCAACGCTGTACGGACATGTGGAAGCCGCGCGGTTTACCGGTGACGACAATGTCTTACTCGAGTTGGATGCGGCAGAAGTGATACTTCGAAGAGAACCGACGATCGATGAGATCAAGGCGATAGGGTTGGTAAGACGTCATCTGGCAGCGACTGGAAGACCCTACGACGAGTTGGACGTTCGGTTCGAGGGAAGAGTAATCGTGCGAGGAAGCGGAGTGTGAAGGGCGAAAGCCTGGTTGCCGGACTCGATCTCGGCAGCTCAAAGACATGTGTCGTGATCGCAGACGCAGCGGGTGATCGACGCAGCCCCGGTGCTAAGGTATTGGGAGTCGGTCTTGCACGCACAACTGGCGTGAGACGCGGCGTAGTGCGTGATATCGAGGAGACGACGCGTTCCATCAAACTTGCAATGCGAGACGCGGAACGCATGGCCGGTGTGCAGGCGCCGTTTCTCTACTGCGGAATTGCGGGCGATCACGTTCAAACGAGGATAACGACCGGGTTAGCCTCGGTTTCGAAAGAAGAGATTACTCGTGCAGATGTCGATCGAGTCAACGACGTTGCTAAGGCTGTGACGCTAGGAGACAACTACGAACTCCTTCATTACATACCGCAGGAGTACAAAGTCGACAACCAGTGGGGCATCAGCGATCCCGTCGGAATGACCGGAATGCGGCTGGAAGTGGAGATGTGCCTCGTCGCGGTCCAGAATAATGCGGCCCAGAATCTCAGAAAGTCTGTCGAGCGTGCAGGATATAAGGTCACGGAACTTGTGTTGGAGCCTCTGGGTGCTTCTCGTGCCGCTCTAACCCAAGACGAGATGGAGATCGGCTGCGCGTTCGTCGACCTTGGTGCGGCTTCTACAAGCGTAGCGATTTTCCACGACGGCAAGCTTCGCCACCTCAACTCGATCAGATTCGCCGGCGTTCACGTCACTGGCGACATCGTCCAAGGTCTCAGTGTCACTCAAAGCGACGCCGAGCGTTTGAAGGAACGATGGGGCGTTGCATATACTCCGTTGGTCGATCCTGAAGAGACGATTGAATTGCCCAGTACCCCGGGACAGGGTGCGCGACAGGTCAAGAGAGAGTTGTTGGCTCACATCATACACCAGCGACTCGACGAGGTGTTTGGACTCGTACATGCACAGATCGAGGAGTCGGGCTTCGACGGGAAACTGCCGGCCGGTGTTATTCTGACCGGTGGAGGTGCCCATCTGCCGGGTGCCGTTGAACTCGCACGAGACGTATTTGCGATGCCTACAAGGAAAGGCGTCCCTGAGCATGGGATAAGCGGTCTCACTGACAATGTCGATGCGCCTCGGTACACGGTGCCGGTTGGACTTGCTTTGTACGGGGCTTTGCAGATGAAACGTGGAAGGGCTGGATCTGGTGGCGGAGTGGATAAATTAATTGAACCTGTGAAACGCTGGTTGCAAGACTTCTTCTAACACAGGGCTACGAGGAATACATGGTTTTTGAACTCGAAGAAACGGTCTCGCAGAACGCCCGGATGAAGGTCGTCGGGATTGGCGGCGGCGGTGGAAACGCTGTCAATCGGATGATCGAAGAGCACCTAATGGGTGTGGAGTTCATTTCGGTCAACACCGATTCACAAGCACTGCTGTTGAACAACGCCGACGTGAAGGTCCAAATCGGCAAGAAGCTGACGAGAGGGCTCGGAGCAGGCGCAAGACCTGAGATCGGGCGACAAGCCATCGAGGAGAACCGCGACGATGTCTTGAGCGTACTCGAAGGGGCCGATCTCGTGTTCGTTACTTGCGGTATGGGAGGCGGTACTGGCACAGGGGCATCTCCGATCATCGCTCAGCTAGCTCGAGACGTGGGTGCTCTGACCGTGGGTATCATCACCAAGCCGTTCCTGTTCGAGGGTCGCAAGAGGATGCGCCAGGCTGAAATGGGTGCATCAGAGATGGCGAAACACGTAGACACCATGATCGTAGTGCCCAACGAACGGCTGCTGGCCGTGGTTGGCAAGAATGTGCCCTTCCAGGAGGCTCTCAAGAAGGCAGATGAAGTCCTACTGCACGCTACCCAGGGCATATCGACACTCATCAGCGTTACAGGAATCGTGAACGTGGACTTCGCGGATGTGCGCACCGTGATGCAGAATGGTGGATCAGCTTTGATGGGTATGGGTGCTGCTCGTGGGGAGGATCGGGCAATCGAAGCGGGTCAACAGGCCATTGCGAGTCCGCTCCTTGACGATGTCTCGATCAACGGCTCCACAGGTGTTCTTGTGAACATCACCGGCGGCACGGACCTAACCCTCGGCGAGGTGAATCAAATCAGTGAAGTGATCCATGATGCCGCTGGCGATCAGGCAGAGATCATCTTCGGTGCCGTCACAGATCCAGTGATGGAGGGTGAGATAAGGGTAACCGTCATTGCCACTGGATTCGATCAGAATCTAGGGCAGGCCGAAAGCCCGTTTGCACGTGGAGCTGCACCTGGAGTGTTGCCATTTCCACAGCGTCCGTCTCGTCCATCCCGACCTATTCCGTCCGGGGAGATGGTTTCACCAACACCGGCTGAGTCGGTGCCGGATGCCGGTGCCGAATTGCCGGAGATGGAGATTCCCACGTTCATAAGGAGGCAGATGGACTGATGCGCGGAAGGGCGTTACGAGTCGCTCTTGTTTGCACGGTACTCCTGGCAGCCGTCGCATGGTCAGCGGGAGCGGCGTTGGCGGCGAGGAGACTGCCGGTGGCGGCCCCGATCGTTGTGTCCGCCGCGTACATGGAACGGCCTGACACCGTGCGACGCGACGAGACACTCTCACACCTTTTTGCCCGTCACAACATCACCGGTACAGAGCTCTTGAACGTGCTATCGGCTGCCGAGGGCCTAAACCCGAGGCGTATTCGCCCGGGCCAGGTGTTCAACTTCCGGTACGTTCCGGACGAATCAACGCCCAACCGCGTGACTGTTCGGCTGGGCGACGAGCAGATCCTCACGATCAACAGAGACACTGCTAACATGTGGACCGGCGTGTCAGAAGAAATCGTCTGGACTGCGCACGTCGAACACATTGCGGGCACCGTAGAGTCGTCGCTGTGGTTGGCGATTAACGAGCTCATCCCGGATTCAATCCTCGATTCGGGCAACCGAATGTACATGGTCAGTGATCTAGCCGACGGCGTTTTCGGTTTCGTCATCGACTTCAACCGGGAAAGCAGACCGGGAGACCGGTTCAACGTGCTCTATGAGCGGCTGACATCGGCTCAGGGTGATGTTCGCTTTGGGCGTGTCCTCGCCGCGAAGGTGGAAGTCAACAAGAGGGAACGCTGCGCGTACGTGCTTACCAACGAACGAGGGCGCAACGTGTACTACGATGAGCAGAAGCGATCGCTCAAGCGCGCGTTCAAGCTCTCGCCGGTTAGGATCACTCGAATTACTTCACGCTTCTCGCGCAGCCGTATGCATCCTGTGTTGAAAATCCGTCGCCCGCATCCAGGTGTCGACTACGGCGCCGCACCCGGGACTCCGATCATGACGACCGGGGACGGCACGATCACGCGCATGCAATGGTGGGGTGGCTACGGCAACATGATATCAATTCGCCACCCTAGGTCGTTCGAGACACGTTACGCACATATGAGCCGGTTTGCGCGCGGGATGCACGTGGGGAAACATGTAGTGCAGGGAGAAGTCATTGGCTACTCGGGGTCCACCGGGCTGGCAAACGGGCCCCATGTGCACTACGAGCTCATCAGAAACGGCCAGCAAGTCGATCCTCTGCGCCTGCAGCAGGATAGTGGTAGGCCGTTGCAGGCCGATCGACACGCCGAGTTCGAGGCGGTAAAGGCCGAGTACGATCGGTTGCTGGCAGGGCGTGCTTCGCGGATTGCCGTCGCCGCGCGCGACCCCTGATTCTTACCTCGCTTTATCCACATGCCACACGATTCCGCATCTGACCACGTACGTGGGTCAAGGATCAGTCATATGGTGTTCGGTCGATGTTGACCGTCATTCTGGTTACGGGCGCGGTTGCAGCAGTGGCCGGCTACGTCTACGTGATTAGAGAACAGCTGGGTCCCGAGGGTGCCGGGCTCGCTGCCCTCCGGACGCTAGGGATAGGCTTTTTGGTGTGGTTGTTCGTGAATCCGGGGAGTTCGGAACGCAGGCCAGGTGGCGAACCCGTGGTGCTTCTGGACGCTTCGCTTTCCATGGCGGCCCCCGGAGGACAGTGGGAGGCAGCGGTAGATACAGCTCTTTTTCTCGCGGGGGCAAAGGGCTCCATCTATCAGTTCGGCTCTGGAGTCAAAGAGTTTGGCCCAGGCACACCGGATGACGGGGCCAGCAGGATATCGGCGGCACTCCGGGCCGCCGCTGCACTTGGCGGTCCTGTGTACGTTGTTACTGACGGCGAACTCGATGACGCCGGTATCGTAGACCCGCGCTTTCTCGAGGATGTCTCGTTCGTGATGCTTCCGAGAGACACGGTCTCGGATGTTGCCATCTTGGAGGTCGATGTACCTGGGCGAGTGTCTACTGACGACTCGATTGGCATGACGGTGACGCTCGGATCTTGGGGAGACGTCGGTTCAACACGTGGAAACCTCGAGGTACTGGTTGAGGGTCGGCGCATTCTGACTCGAGAGGTAGAAATTCCGGCCGCTCCAGGTGTAGCGCGACGCAGGCTCGTACTACCTCCAACGCTGCTCCCGCGTGGAACCAATATTATCGAGTTTCGCATCGAAGTACCTGGCGATGACATCCGCGATGACGATGAGCGCGCCAAGATCGTGCTTGTGACGGAACAACCCGCAGTGGTCGTTCTGTTGGACCCCCCCGACTGGGAAGGCCGATTCCTGGTTACGGAGCTCGCCCAGATCGCCCGCACGACCGTGCGTGGGTATGCACACGTTACACCGGACGCCTGGGTAGATATGGGTTCGGGTCTCCCCATTCCCGAAGAGTCGGTCCAGCGGATCGCAAGGAGCGCGTCACTACTCCTGGTCAGAGGCGGCGGTGAGAGTACACCTTTCGCCCAGCCGCGTCACCCTGTATGGTGGTGGCCGACACAAATCGGGGAATTGGGCTCGGCAGCCCAACATGACTGGTACTTGTCAGGTATGGTTCAGGCATCACCTCTCGCGGGTCGCCTCGCGAGCGTTCTGTGGGATTCATTGCCCCCGGTTCTTGGATTGGGTCAACAGCGGTCCGATAGGAGCGACTGGGTAGCGTTGTCGGCACGACAGGGAAGACGCGGGGCCGAGCGTGCGGCGGTGACGGGAATGGATTCAGCCGGAACGCGGTCTTTGACAACATTCGGCACGGGTTGGTGGAGATGGAGACTCCGGGGGGAGGCGGATCGTGAGGCGTACCGTACCCTACTCGCCTCCGGAGTCGATTGGCTGTTGGGCTCTGAGCGTGCAGGTTCTCCCTCGCCGCTGGTTTCGAGCACGGTGGTGTCTCGGGGCGAGCCGACTTTGTTCGAATGGGTGCGCGATTCGGTTCCCGGATCTCTGGAGGTGTCTCTGCTGCGCGATGGTGGCGACAGCTCGTCAACACGTAATCTGCTGTTCGATTCACGAGGCGTTGCTTCCGTTTCGTTGTTACCCGGAACATATCAATGGCTCACGCCCGAGATTCGTGGAGGTCAGGGCGTGACAGTTGTGGAGGAATACTCGGATGAATTTCACCCCAGAATGGTGGCAGACTTGGTAGGAGGAAATGCCGGCGGGATGATTTTACTGGAGCGTTATACACGGGACAACTGGTGGTTGTTCGTTGTTGTTGTAGTGGCCCTCTCGGCCGAGTGGGCGTGGCGCCATAGACGGGGGCTCTCATGAGGGGGGGCTTGTGGCAAAAGATAAAACGCGTGGCGCTCACCGATGTTACGGTGCTGGTCAAGGGTATTGATCGCGATTCATTGGACGATGTTGAACGCATACTTGCAGAGGCTGACTTTGGACCGACCGCGTTCGAAATCGCGGAGGAACTGGAAGACGAGTTCCGTCGCGGTACGCTAAAAACACCAGACGCGGTACGATCGTGGCTCAAGGGTAAAATCGTGAGACACCTTGCCGGCCCCGAGGATCCCGGCCGGCTCAATCTCGGCGACGGATCGGGGCCGGGCGTCATACTCGTTCTGGGCGTCAATGGAGTTGGTAAGACAACCCAGATAGCCAAGCTCACGCGACGATTGCTCGATCAGGGCAAGACCGTCTTGCTCTCGGCAGCAGATACGTTCAGAGCTGGTGCAACGGAACAGATAAGCGAGTGGGCTCGCAGGCTGGACGTACCTTGTGTGGTCGGCACCAGTGGGGGGGATCCCGCAGCGGTTGCATTCGATGCAGTCGAAGCGGCAACAGCTCGTGGCGTTGATGTGGTGCTGGTGGACACCGCGGGTAGGCTGCACACTCACGATGACCTAATGGAAGAACTCAAGAAGATCTATCGCGTCATTTCGAGAAGGCGTGATGGCGCACCACACGAGTGCCTGCTAGTGCTCGACGGCACAGTTGGCCAAAACGCTCTTCAACAGGGAAAGACCTTCGCCGATGCAATCCCTGTAACGGGGCTGATCGTCTCCAAGCTCGACGGAACGGCCAAAGGCGGGGCGGTGTTGGCGTTACGCCGGGAACTCAACATTCCAATTCGATTTCTTGGTGTAGGGGAGAGACTGGCAGACCTGGAGGTGTTCGACTCCGACGCGTTTGTGGAACGACTACTCTCCGACTGATGCCTCTCTCGATCGACACCCCTGTTCAATTTCTGAAAGGCGTTGGTCCCCGCAGGGCGGAAGCTTTCAGGCGAATCGGTGTCGGCACGGTCGAAGATCTCCTCTATCACGTTCCTTTTCGCTATTTGGATGCCACCACAGTCACTCCAATTGGGAAAGCGAGAGTCAACCAGGAGGTCACGTTGGTCGGCCGAGTGTTGTCGAAGGCGGTGGTTCCAACACGCTCGCGCCTCCGCATCTTTCGGGCGGTGATCGAGGATTCTTCCGGTGTGATCGAGTGCGCGTGGCCGGGGCAGGCGTTCTTGGATCGGGTCATCAAACAGGGGCAGCTGGTGTTGGTGTCGGGGCCGGTTAAACACTTCCATGGCCGCCAGGTCACACCTCGTGAGCAGGTTGTGCTGGCAGAGGCCGGTGATGAGGACACCGGCGAAGACATGAATCTAGGTATGGTGTTGCCAGTCTATCCGTCAACCGAAGGCCTGAGTCACCGGCTCATAAGAAAGATCGTGGGCAGTCACCTGACTGAGATGGTTGGATGTGTCAGCGACACGCTCTCTGAAAAGGTCCTCCACGGCGTGAGATTGCTCCGTTTGCGCGACGCATTTTTCTCCGTCCATCGACCATCATCGCTGAGCCAGGTCGAGGAAGGCCGCCGCAGGCTCGCATTCGACGAACTTTTTGACCTACAGCTAGTAGTTGCCAGGGCACGGTACCTCGCCAAGAAGGCGGTCAAGGGCACGGAGTTCGAAATAAAGAAAGAGTTGACCACGGCCTTGAAAGGGGCTCTTCCATTTGACCTGACGGCTGGGCAGAAGAAGTCGATCCGTGAGATAACCTACGACATGACCTCCCCGGAACGAATGCACCGTCTTCTGATGGGTGATGTCGGCACGGGGAAGACTGTCGTGGCACTATTCGCGATGCTGCTTGTGCTTGAGAACAAGTATCAAGCGGTGTTCATGGCGCCTACGGAACTTCTAGCTGAACAACATCACGCGACGCTATCCGAACTCCTCGAACCGCTCGGGATCGTCCCAGAACTCCTTTTGGGACGACTTTCCTCGGGGGACAAGCAGGCTGTCAGAGATCGGCTGTCCTCAGGTGCGGCAGGCATCGTGGTAGGCACCCACGCGCTAATTCAAGACAAGACTGCGTTCTCGAAATTGGGCCTGGTTGTGATCGACGAGCAACATCGTTTCGGGGTGGAACAGCGTGCAGCGCTCATCGAGAAGGGCGAAGCGCCCGATGTGCTGCTGCTCTCTGCGACACCGATCCCGAGGACTCTAGCACTCACGCTGTACGGCGATCTCGATATGTCGATATTGCGAGAGAAACCTGTCAACCGCATGTCAGTGAGGACCACGGTTAGAAGCGGCCGCGATCGTTCGACGATCAGAGAGTTCATCATCGACCAATGCGGTGCGGGAAGGCAGGTATACGTGGTCTATCCCGTAATCGAGGAATCCGAGCGAGTCGACCTCAAAGCAGCCACTACGATGGCGGATGAGCTTCGAAAACAGCTCGCGCCCCTCACAGTCGGGTTGGTACACGGGAAGATGAAGAGCAACGAACGCAATGACGTAATGCGTCTCTTCCGCGACGGCGGCCTTGACGTGCTGGTGGCAACCACGGTAATCGAGGTTGGTATCGACGTGCCAAACGCCACGGTGATGGTGATAGAACATCCGGAGCGATTCGGACTGGCACAACTCCATCAGTTGCGCGGCCGCGTCGGCCGCGGCAGCGCAGAGAGTCACTGTGTCTTGATCTGCGATGATTATCCCGCCAGCAATCGCCTCAAGAAATTCGCCAAGACATCAGACGGCTTCCGTATCGCAGAAATGGATCTCAAAGAACGTGGGTTGGGCGATCTCGCTGGAGTCCGGCAGCACGGCGGCTTTGCCCTGCGGTTCGCAGATCTGGCCGTGGATGGTGACCTCGTGAATACCGCGAGGACAATGGCTCTGAAGATCATCGAGTCAGACCCATCCCTCGAGGCCAAGCACCACGAGGCTCTCAGAACACGTATCGAACGAAGGTACGAGAGGGGGATGGAGCTGTTTAGGGTGGGGTGAGGCGGCGACTGATGATCTGAGATCTGTGATATGCGAACTGCGATTTTTGATTTGTGGCGGCAGTCACAAATCACAAATCACAAATCACAGATCTCAAATCGCTGTTCTCCCGGCGTTGACAACCCTCCCTGACTCCAACTACGATAACGGTCTTATGTCGAGATTTGCGCTCATAAAGGAACTCCCGGGTCTCATTGGCCAGTCGGTGACTGTACGTGGCTGGGTGACGACCACTCGGTCGAGTGGGAAGATCATATTTGCAGAATTGCGAGACGGAACTGGTCGGCTGCAGTGCGTGTTTGCCAAGAACGACTTGGACTCAAGTGTCTGGGAGATACTTGGTGGCCTGACGCTCGAGGCATCGGCTGCTGTCACCGGTGAGATTCGGGAGGACACACGTTCACCAGGTGGTGTTGAGCTTGGGGTCGAGTCGGTCGAAATACTCGGACAGAGTGTGGATTTCCCGATTTCGAAAAAGGAGCACGGCACCGCCTTCCTGCACGATCACCGTCATCTCTGGCTGAGGTCGAAGCGCCAGGTTGCGATCATGCGTGTTCGTCACGAGATAATCCAGGCGATTCACGATTTCTTCTACGAGCGCGACTTCATTCACCTCGACACTCCTCTGCTCACAGCAGCAATCGGAGAAGAAGCGGGCACACTTTTCGAAACCGAATATTTCGATCTCGGGAAAGCCTACCTGGCGCAGACGGGTCAGTTGTATGCGGAAGCAGGTGCTGCAGCTCTTGGCCGGGTATACACGTTCGGCCCCACGTTCAGAGCGGAAAAGTCCAAGACGCGACGTCACCTAACCGAGTTCTGGATGATTGAACCGGAGATGGCGTGGTACGATTCAAACGACAACATGCGGTTGCAGGAAGAAATGGTGTCGTACATCGTCGAACGCGCGCTCGAGCGGCGAAGAGGCGATCTGGAAGTACTGGAACGAGATCTCAAACTTCTCGAGAATGTTGCGCCGCCCTTCCATCGTATCGAATACGGGGAAGCTGTCGAGAGACTTCAACAGCTTGGCTCAGATGTGAAGTGGGGAGACGACCTCGGTGCGGACCACGAAACGAAGTTGGCGGAAGGCTTGGATCGACCGATATTCGTCTACAACTACCCCAAGGCTGCCAAAGCATTCTACATGAAGGAGAATCCGGACGATCCTCGAACCGTACTATGTGACGACTGCCTTGCTCCTGAAGGTTACGGAGAGATCATCGGTGGCAGCCAGCGCGAGGATGACTTCGACAAGTTGCTGAACCGGATTCACGAGGAGAATTTGCCGGTAGAGGCATATGAGTGGTACTTGGATCTGAGACGGTACGGTACCTTCGTCCACTCGGGATACGGACTCGGACTGGAGCGCACAGTTGCTTGGGTATGTGGGATCAAGCACATCCGCGAGGCGATAGCATTTCCGCGGATGATGACCAGGCTCTACCCGTAGCCGTTTCGGGCTTTCGCCTCGTTCCACAGGCGGTCGAGCTCTTCGAGGTCGGCATCTCCCATTTCGATGCCGCGTTCACTTGCGAGCTCCTCGACAACTCGAAAACGGTCGACGAATCGCTGGTTTGCCTTTTCGAGAGCAGCGCGCGGATCGCATCCTAGCTTTCGCGCCAGGTTCACCACGGCGAAAAGCAGGTCGCCGATCTCGTCCTCGACCGCATTGCCCTGCGCCTCATCGACTTCCCGCAACTCCTCGTCTATCTTCGCCCGGGGCCCGTCGATCTCGTCCCAGTCGAAACCGGCACGGGAGGCGCGCTTTTGCA
>Ga0180432_10003765_pt1 | contig 21378 bp, 15 predicted proteins | sample SS_ome_10_FD_132414 | JGI IMG/M metagenome (GOLD analysis project Ga0180432, IMG submission 132414) | Hypersaline lake sediment archaeal communities from the Salton Sea, California, USA - SS_1_MS_2 metaG | ecosystem: Environmental > Aquatic > Non-marine Saline and Alkaline > Hypersaline >...
ACACCCCCCCCACCGCCAAGACGTCGCTGGGATTCACCATCATCCCCGGAAGCACGTCCCGATAGACCAGCCAGCCGAGCATGGCCCCGGCGGGAGCAAGTCCCGTGTAGTAGAGGAGCCGGCTCCAACGCAGGCTACCGAGCAGGCTGCGGATTCGATCCCGATGGTAGCGCCAGGCGAAGAGGGGCAGCAGCCCGCCGAGAGGGAGCAGCATGACCAGTGCCAGCCGGCGGCTCTCGTCGGCGATCAGGCCCGCTCCCCGATAGATGGTCCGGTAGGCTTCGCCGAACGAGGCCGCGTCCCCGGCGAAAAACCGAGCAAAGAGGGCGGGCCAGGCGCCCAGGAATGCGAACCAGACGAAGAGCCCGGCCATCGCCGGTAGGGCCCACACCGATCGGCGCCGGGAGAAAGCGACGTAGGCTCCTCCCAGGAGACAGGCGAGGGCGATCTCGACCCGCTGCCCCGTCGACACCGACGCCAGGGCGGTCGTCGGATCCCAGAACCGCCACAAGACGGAGCCCAGTTCGGGAAGATACCGGAGATCATGCCCCCTGCCGCCGGAAGCCCAGGCGTCGATCAGCGGGGCCAGCGGCAACACGATGAAACCGAGCGAGGTCGCCGCCGCCGCCCGGCGGAGCGATCGCCCCCCGATCCAGTGGAGCCAGAGCGCGGCCCCCACGAAGACCGCGGCGTAGAAGATCGGGAAGTGGAGAAAGACCATCCGGAACGAGACGTCCTCCCGCCAGTCGAAGCCCAACTGGTGGGGCGGCTCCAGAAAGCCCTCGAGCAGATTGCGCAGCAGGATCCATCCGGCCAAGACGAGGAACCAGCGGAACCCGCTTCCCGCCGATTCCTCGGCCGTCTCGATCCATCGCGACGGTTTGGCCATCCGTTCCCCTAGCGGGCCAGGATAACCCGCGCGCTGCTGACCTCCGACCCGGCGATCAGCTTGGCGAAGTAGACACCGTCGGGAACCGGGCGATGGGCGTCATCCATGCCGTCCCACGTCACCCGATAAGTGCCTCCTCGCTGGCCCTTCGCCACCAGCCGGCGGACGCAGCGGCCGGAGACGTCGACCACCTCGAGCCTGACTCTCCCGGCATGGCCGGAGGGCACGGCGTACTCGATCGTGGTCCGTCCCGAGAAGGGATTGGGGGATGCGCCGATCAGGGCCGCGGCCGCCGACGATCCGGCATCACCGGCATCCGAGAACCCGCCCGGGGGCCAGTTGGCAAACCCGCCGTTGAGCGTGACGGCGAATGCCTGCGGAGCGTGAGGGACGTTGTAACCGGTGACCGAAAGCGTCCACTCCCCGATCTCGGTCGTGCGAATGCGGCAACACTCCTCCACATTGCGCCGGTCGGCGGCGCCGCCGGGGACCGAAAAGCCGTTGCTGAAGGTGTTGCCGAGATAGACGGTTCCCCCCGGCGAGGTGAGCGTGACGTCGAGATCGTTGACGAGCTTGGTCCCGCTGCCCGATGTGCCCGGGTAGTCGGTCCAGACAACGGTGACGAACAGCGGTTCCTCGGCGTCATCCACCGTGTAGGTCTGCTGCCAGCACTGGCCGGTCGAGAGGCCGGGCGTGACGTCTTCGACGATCAGCTCGCGCGTGTCGCCCTCGAAGAAGAGGACATTGTCGATCAAGATCCGGCCCCAGCCCTCGTCGTTGTTGGGGATGTCCCAGGTATCCATATCGTCGGTGCTCGACATCAGGGCGGCCTTGAGCAGCGCCGCGCTCGGCTGAACCGGATCGTCCTCCCCCGGGATTCCCTTCGGGTAGTAGCCGCCCCGGAAGTACTGGCGGATGTTGATCGCCATCCCCGCTACCGCGGGGGTCGCCATCGAGGTTCCCTGGAAGGGGGAGGAGACCGTCGCACAGGTCGGGCTGGGCGGGCTGCCGGGATGGTTGTCGGCGGAGGTGATGAAGGTCGGGCTCTCGCCACCGGGCGCGGTCAGCGTCGGCTTGATGCGGTTGTCGAAGGCGGGTCCCCGGCTCGAGTAACTGGCCATCGTCTCTTGATCGGGAGCCTGCTTGGTGGCGCCGACCGTCACGCAGTTCTTCGCCGTGCCGGGCGAACCGACGGTCCCGCTGCTCGGCCCGGCGTTGCCGGCGGCAAAACAGATGAGGAAATCAGGGTGGGTCCACATCGCGTTGTCGACGTCGATGCACATCGAGTCGTAGGTATTGCTCGAACTGCCCCAGCTGTTGCTGTGAACGCGCGCCCCCAGATCGTAGCTGTTGCTATAGGCCGGTGAGAGACTGCTCGGTACGTCGACCGTGCCCAAGGAGCAACTCCATTCGTCGTCGGCCCCGATGTCCTGCACGGTGATCTTCGCCTTGTACGCCATGCCGTTATAGGCGTAGTTGCCGGGATTGATGTACGACTGGTCACCGCAGAGAGTGCCCCCGACGTGCGTGCCGTGCCCCGTGTCGCAACCGTCGTAGGCCACGCCCCCACCATAGGTCTGGTAGTGAAGGACCTTTCGATGCGTGGAGCCTGGAGGGGCATTGCCGTTCTCACGGAACCAGCAACTATTGTAGTCCAGTCCGCTGTCCATGATGGTGACGATCTCGCCGTCCCCATACAGGCCCTGATCCCAGATCGGGGTCACACCACTCGCATTCGACTGCACCACCCACTCGGTCGTCTCGTTTTGGAGACGATACTCTGCCCGCTCTTCGATCCACCAAACGTGCGGGATCCGCGCGATTTCCTCCACCCTCTCGGGCCCCGCCTTGATCAAGAGACGACGGGAGAAGCCGTCGTCCGTACGATCGAGCACGTGGCAACCCAACGCGGTCAGCTCATCGGCGACGCCGTCCAGATCCCGAAAGACCCGGATGTTCAGCGTGAGCTCCTCATCTTGCTGCCGGCGGGGATCCTCGAAACCGTGGGTTCCAATCGCGGGACTGATCTTATAGGCGGGATGGAACGGACCCATCCAATGGGTCTCCGTCATCTCCTCGACCGACCGGCGCCCTTCGTCCGTCAAGCCAACCAGATAGGCAAACTCGGTGAGATAGCCGTAGAGGATTGCCCCCTCGGCCTCCAGGGTTTGCTTCCAATCCGCGCTCACGGGTCGATCACGCTGTACGAGGTAGTAGCCGTAGTCGTCCCGATCGGCGGCGTCGACGCGCAAGTGCATGGGGATCGGCGGCTCCCCCAAATCGGTGTCGAAACGATAGGCTTCCAGATCGATCAGGCGCGCCGACGCCGAGAGCGGCAGCAAGAGCCCGAGGAGAAGAGGAATGAAAACGATCCGCCCGGAAGTGCGCACGACCTGCCCCCTTTCGCGACGTGTGTCAGGTGCATGGAGGTTCCACGAGACTGCTAAGCCATAGATGCATAAGCTATTATATCCTGCAGCCGGCTGGAGGGTCAACTGCCGCCACCCAAGAGGTCGGCCGGAGGCGCTTCTTCTACGACGCGCTGCCCCCGCACCCAGGCTCCGAGCAGGAAGAGAGCACAGATGGCAATCACCACGATCGCATCCAGTCGCGTGACGGGGCTGACAAGAAGAGCCCTGACCACGGCGCCGCTACCCACGACCAGACAGGAGACGACATAGGCCGGCACGTTGTCGCGCAAGATCGTGCGGACGAGCCCCAGCCCCACGACCGCGATCATCGCGTAGCTCAGCCAGGTCGATGCAACCTCGCCCGCCGTTCGGGCGGTCGCCGGCAGCAAGGCGACGGTGGCGGCGGCGAGCAGCATGATGCCCACCGAACGGGTACGCCCCCCCGCTCGAATGAGGAACAGGAGGAGCCCGGCGGCGAGGGCCACCGTCAGCGCCCCCTCGCCGATGCTCCCCAACGCCGCGACGGCCGCCCATCGCCCCTCGATCCCGGGCGGCACGAGAAGGTCCATGCGCGGAGCCACCCCCGGCAACCAGGCACGGAGGATGTGGTCTCCCCGCGCGATCACCATCATCCATAAGGCCACCAGCCCCCCCGAAAGGAGTGCGTCGCGACCGTAGCGGCGACGATTGCGGACATGAAGCGCGGTCCACAGGGTCGGATGAAGCGTTCCCAGGAGAACAAGCCCCGCGCCGAGAAGAAGAGCGACAACAAATTCCCCGACCGGACGCACGAGCACCGTGCGGGTTACGAAGAGCTGCCAAGGCTCACTGGTGACGTAGGCGGCCGTTAGGCTCTCCCACTGCAGAGCGAGACCCAAGATCTGCAGCCCCCCGACCACGCCGGCGATTCCCAACCCGATCCGCCAGCGCAGATCGAGGGCGGGTGCCACGCGCGTCAGCATGCGGATGCCGTGAACCAGGGCGCCTACGATCAGCAGCCCGAGCAGAATCATGCGCGCGGCATCGGTCGGGCGCCGGGTCGATCGGTCACGCATCCACGACTCGGGCACCTTGAAGCTCCTCTGCCAAAGACCGACCTGATCGCCCCACACTCCGATCTCCGTACGGGTCGCCCCGTCACCCAGGATGAGTCCCGCCCCCCGGGCCTCCCAGGTGAAGACGAGATCCCGTCGATGGGGACGCGGTTGCTCCCGCGTTTCGATCAACGTCCACTCCGCCAGCCGGTAGCCGCGCGAGAGGAGGAACCGTTCGGCGCGCGCGCGGGCTTCCTCGGTCGGGATCGAGTCGCGCGGCTCCTCCTCGGCGATGATGTGCTCGAAGCCGATCAACTCCCCTCCATCCGCGCTCAGCTGCACCCGCCACTCCTCCTCCTGCTCGGGAGCAAACGCGCGGATCGACCAGGCCAGCGCCCCCCCCGATCGCGTCAGCACGTCCCAAGCCGCAGCGGCCCCCTCGGCCTCGGCGCCGTAGCGATAGGAGGCCGCTCCCACCCTTGGCTCCACCCAGGAAGCGAGGCGCAGGTGATCAAGGGGCGCACCCAGCGCCTCCAATGCCTCCCGCGCCCGGTCACGCGCCTCCCGCGCCGAGAGGCGCACGGTTTCGGTCGGAGGCGAGCCGGCCGCCGGCAGGAGATGCAGCGCACCCGCCAGTCCACCGGCCAACGCAAAGGCCGCCACCCAGCGCCTCGTCGGCAACCGGCGATAGGGTCGCTCGGGGACGTGGGCCGGGGGCGCCGGTTGCCAGAGCCGAACGGCTCGCAGCTCGCGGTTGAGCAGCCCTTCCGGGGAGGCGAACCGCCGGTGCCGCAGGTACGCGGCGAGAGCGAAGAGGAGCGGAAGCAACAGGAGCCCGACCGTGGCCCCCCCCGTGAGCACGAAATAGAGATTCCCCGAGCGCAGCAGGAGCGCGGCGGCGTAAAGCGCGTCCACGGTGTAGTGCCAAACGAGCAGCGCGAGGACATTCAGGCGCAGGAGAACGACGCCGGCCACGATCCCGGCCAGCCCAACCTCGATACCCCGGAGATAGAACGGCTGGTTGGGATACCCCGAATGCCCGAATCCCCACACCACCGCCGCCACCAGGACCGCGGCCATTCGGGAGCGGAGCACTCGTCCCAGGATCGGGATGGGAAAGACCCGGAACAGGAACTCCTCGGTCACCGCCGGAACGAAGCCCGCCACGAGAACGAACGCCCAGGGAAAGGCCGTGCTGAGCATGTCGTCGTAGGGCACGTCCGCCGGGACCCAGGCCCCCAGCCTACGTGCTCCCAGGTAGAAGACCGCCTGGTAGGCGAAGAAGGCGGCCGTCATGGCGTATCCGACCAAAATCGACATCAGGAACCTTCGCGTGCGAAGCCCGCGATGGGTAAAGAAGCCGCCGAGGGAAACCTTGTCCGGAAACGCATCGCGGTAGACGACCTCCGCCGATGCGGTCAAGAGAAAGACGAGGAATCCCGATCCGACGGAGGCGATCACCACATCCAGGAATCCTTCGACGAGGAAAGAGCTCAGATCCTGGGTCGTGCGGTAGGTGAAGATCAGCATCTGGAATGCATTCAATCGAGCGAGGAAGGTGAGAACCGCGGCGGCGGCGGCGAAGCCCGCCGCGGGACGCCAACGGATGTCCCCCCGGCTGATGCGCCGGATGAAGACGATGACGACCCCCACGAGAAGCAGCAGACTGGCGACCGAAGCCGCCGTGGACGCCGTCTCGTTGCGACTTCTCAGCGCGTGGTATGACCGCAGCCACTCCTCGGGCACCGCCAGCCGGATATCGAAGGCACCGACCTCGTCCCCCTGCACGGTCGCTTCGATCCGCAGCGGCGCACCCAGCTGGTACCCGGTCTCCAGCTCCCAAATGAACCGGTGGTCGGTCCGATGGGGCAGCTGTTCCCGGCTACTCGAGAGCAATCGCAGGTGCGATCGGTCGAGCCCGGCCACATCCGCCAGAAACCGCTCCGCTATGCCGACGGCAGCCCCTTCTTCGAGGTGATCGCCCGGCGCATCTTCGGCGATAGCGTGTCGAAACGCCACAATCTCACCCGTGGTGGCCACCGCCACTCGGAACTCCTCGATCTGGCCGGGTCGAAACCAGCGGTGCTCCCATCGCCAGAGGCGGATGGGGCCGGAGAAGACCGAATCCGCGCGGCTCAGTCCGAGTTCCTTCTCCAGGTAGATCTTCGTCGGCCGGTGATACGTGAAGCGGCTGGCGAGGGTGAAGCGATCGAGGTCGTACTCGCGCCCCCGGAGCAGCCCGCGGGCAACCTCCCGACTCTCGCTCCGGTTGACGTCGAGCTGAATCGAGGCCTCGGGCAGCGCGGAGGGAAGGAGGCGGAATCCGATGATCAGGCAGAGAACCGTGACGCTCACGGCGCCGGCGATTGCGGCCACGCCGCCACGGGTCAGCCGGTTCTCCATCCGATCTTCCCCCCTCACTACCAGACCCAGGGGGCCCGCACCGGTCACCCCGGCTGGTGGCTCATCGGCCCGTCACCCGGCGCGACTAGCCGAAGAGCTGGGATTCGACGAGCTCGCAGATGATGTGCCCGGTCAGGATGTGCGCTTCCTGAATCCGGGGGGTCTGTTCGGAGTCGATGCACAGCGCGTAGTCGACCAACTGGGCGAGCTCCCCTCCCTGACGCCCGGTCAAACCGAACGTGATCATGCCCATCTGCTGCGCGAGGCGCGCGGCCTCGAGCACATTGGGGGAGTTACCGCTGGTGGAAATGGCAAAGGCCACGTCGCCCCGCGCACCCACGCCCGGCAACTGACGCGCGAACACGTGCGCGAATCCGTAGTCGTTGCCGATGGCGGTGAGCGTGCTCGAGTTCGTCGTCAGCGACAAGGCCGGCAGGGACGGCCGATCCAGATAGAACCGCCCGGAGAGCTCGGCGGCCAGATGCTGGGCGTCCGCGGCCGATCCACCGTTGCCGAAGAAGACCACCTTGCCGCCGCCGCGAAAGCAGTCGACCACGATCCGGCACATGCTGTTGAGAACATCGATCTGTTCAAGAAGGCTCTCCTTGACCCTTATGCTCTCTCGGATTTGGCCTTCAATGTTCTCCTTCATCACCGTCCTCCCGGAAATCGTCGACCGCGACGGCACCACACGGGTGTGCGGCCGTCAAGCGTCACCCAATTCCTCAATCGCATCCACCAGGGGGGCCCAGGAATACTTGAGCTTCTCTCTTTCCACGCCTTGTCGCATACGGGGTTCCCAGTTATCCGCGTAGTAGCGGACGATCGCCTGGGCAAGCGCCGCCGGATCCTCCGGAGGCACGATGAAGCCGGTCTCCCCATCGAGAACAACCTCTTTGAGCCCCCCCACATCGGTGCAGATGACCGGGCAGTCGAGTTGATAGGCGATCTGCACGATGCCACTCTGTGTGGCCGAGTGATACGGCAGGACCACGGCGTCGCAGGCGGAGAACACGAAGCGCACCTCATCCTCGGGGATGTACTGGTCGTGGAATCGCACCGCCGATTCCAACCCCAGCTCGGACACCAGGCGCCGGTACTCGGTCTCCCCCTCGTAGAATTCCCCCGCCACCAGGAGGCGCACCGGGAGCCGGCGCCTGGCCTCGACCAGGGCACGCAGCAGCAGATCCAGCCCCTTGTACTTCCGGATGTATCCAAAGAAGAGGATCCAAGGACCCTCCTCGAGCTTCAGACGCTCTCGGGCCTCGCGCTTCTCTCCCCGATCGCCGAAGATGTTGTAGATCGGATGCTGAATCAGCTTCCACCGCGCATCCGGCTTCACGCGCAGCAGATCTTGGGTCACCGACTCCGACATGGTGATGAAGCCGTCCACCGGAGAGACGGCATACCGTGTCAAGGCCGTATCGAACAGCCGTCGCTCGTGCGGGATGATGTTGTCGCAGATGAAGAGGACACGGGCGTTCGACCACCGCTTGACCCAGCGGGAGATCGTCCCGAAAGCGGGGGCGAAAAACGGCATCCAGTACTTGTACATGAGCAGATCGGGCTGCTCGCGGGCCGCCCGGCGGGCGGTCCGCCACCATGACCAGGGCGCGATGGAGTCGACCATGGGCTCTGCATCATACCTGGCCACGGCCGCCCGGTCGGCATCGGTTACGTACTGCGTCTTGCCCGGGAAGAGGAACTCCGGATACTGCCGCGTGAAAGAGAGAAAGGTCACCTGATGACGCGGGGACAGCTTACGAGCCAGGATCGCATTGAAGTGGGCAAGGCCGCCGCGCATGGGATAGCAGGTGCCGATGAAGACGATTCTCATTCTACCCGCCAGCTCTGGAGACCCCGATCTTCGAAGGCGAAACGCACGACGCGGCCACCCAGACGTTCCATCTCGGCCGCGATCGAGTGCTTGCGCTCGATGGGGCAGTAGAGCATCAAGTGCCCTCCCCCGCCCGCGCCCAGGATCTTCCCGCCCAAGACACCCATGTCGCGCGCCGTCTCGTAAAGCTGATCGATCGTGCTGGTGGTGATCGCCGCTGCCAACCGCTTCTTCGACACCCAGGCCTGGTGGAGCAGGCGTCCGAAGTCGGACAGTCGCCCCCGAAGCAACAGGTTCTTCAGCTCCACCGTCAGGCGCTTCAACTCATCCAACCCATCCACTGCATCCACCTCGCCCTGCCGGTAGCGGGCGACCTGCGTATCAACGATTCGAGCCGAGGTCCGCGTCCCCCCGGTGAAGACCATCAGGAGGTGGTACTCGAGCTCATTGATCGTCTCCCGGGGAATGCGCAGGGGATTGACGATCGAGTGGTCCTCGAAAAACTCGATGAAATTGAATCCGCCGAACGCGGCCGCGTACTGGTCCTGCCGCCCGCCGCTCAGCTTCACATCGAGGCGTTCGATCTTGTAGGTGGTCTCGGCGATCTCGTAATCGGTCATGGGCACCCCCAGCCACTCGGAGATGCTTCCGACCAAGGTCGCCACCATGGTGGAGGAAGATCCCAATCCGCTCCCCGGAGGCGCATCACTGTGCGTGAAGATCTCCACCCCGGACGGGAGTCCGCCCCGGAGGTCGGCGAAGTGGTTCAAGACCCCCTTGGCGAGATCGAGCTCACCGTCATAGGCAAGAGGACCCGCCTCGTAGGTGCGCTCCAGGCCGTAGTCGAGGGATCTGATCCGGACCGCACGGTCATCCCGCGGGGAGACGCTCGCCCAGGCATACTGATCGATCGTGGAGGACAACACGCATCCGCCCCTCTCCTCCGGATAGGGCGAGACGTCGGTGCCGCCACCGCAGAAACTCACCCGCAAGGGCGCCTTGGCTCGATAGACCATCCGTGGATCTCCTCTCCGGGGCTCCGGCCGAGTCAGGAAGCATGAGGGAAGAAGAGCGCTCGCTCAAGTCAAAGAAGGTCGGGGGGGGGAAAGAGCGCCCGCGCCTCGGCCAGCCGCTCAGGGGTACCGATGTCATGGAAGAAACCGTCCACTCTCAGGGTCGGAACGCGCTCGGTCTTCAGCCACGCCGGCAGGATCTCCTGCTCCAGGCTGGAGACGCCCTCGGGAATGGCCCGTTCGACAAACCGCCGGTGGACGGCATACACGCCGGCGTTGACCCACGCCGACCCGGTCAGGCCCTTTTCCCGGAATCGGGTGACGCATCCGGCGGCATCGAGCTCCAGACCCCCGTAGTCTCCAGCGTCGCGGACGCGCACGGCGGTCAGCGCGAACGAGGCCCCGCCTCCGCCCGCCAGATCCAGGAGGTCCCGATATTCAACGCTGCAGTAGGAGTCTCCGTTCAAAAGCAACCCGTATCGGTCCAGGAAAGGGAGGATCGTGCGCAGCGCCCCCCCCGTGCCCAGAGGCGTCTTCTCCACCATATAGTGGATCTCGAGATCGGGCAGGGAAGCTTCCCGCAGCGCACCATCCAGTCGCTTCTCGAACAGGCCCGCATGGTATCCGGTCAGGCAGTAGATGCGGCGGAATCCTTGGCGGTGGAGAGAGCCGAGGACATAGCAAAGGAACGGTCGCCCCGCCACCTCGATCAGCGGTTTGGGAAGCTCGGTGACGCTGCCTAGACGGGAACCCCTGCCTCCCACGAGGAGGATGACGGGTGTCTCTTGCGGTTCCATCCGCAGGCTAGGCTCCTCCGCGGATCACATCATCTCCTTCAGCCGCCCCATCAGATCGACCACCCGGCAGGAATAGCCCCACTCGTTGTCGTACCAGGAGATCGTTTTCAGCAACTTGCCCCCCAGAACCTCGGTGGAGAGGGCATCGAAGATCGAAGAGTGCGAGTTGCCGATCACATCGCTCGAGACCACCGGCTCCTCGCAATACTCGAGGATCCGGTTGAGCGGTCCCGCGGCCGCCTTCTTCACGGCCGCGTTCACCGCCTCGGGAGTAACCTCTTTCTCCATCTCCGTCACCAGGTCGACGGTCGAGCCGTCGGGCACCGGCACCCGCATGGCGATGCCGTCGAGCTTACCCTGCAGATCGGGCAGCACCTTGCCGACCGCGCGGGCAGCGCCGGTCGTGGTTGGGATGATGTTCTCCGCCGCCGCTCGCGACCGGCGCAGGTCCTTGTGCGGCACGTCGGCCAGGCGCTGATCGTTCGTGTACGCGTGAACGGTCGTCATGAAACCCTTCACGATCCCGAACTCCTGGTGCAGGACCTTCGCCAGAGGGGCCAAGCAATTGGTCGTGCAGGACGCGTTGGAGACAATCTCGTGCTCGGGTTTGAGCACGTCGTCGTTGACGCCCAGCACCACGGTGGCGTCGATCTCGTCCTGCGCGGGAACGGTCAGAATGACCTTCTTGGCCCCCGCGTCGATGTGCTTGGCGATCAAGGCCCGCTTGCGGAAGATCCCGGTCGCCTCCACCACCAGATCGACCCCCAGATCCTTCCAGGGCAGATCCTCAACCTCACGGATGGCGGTCATCTTGATGCTGTGATGGTTGACCTTCCACGTGTTGTCGTCGAGCTTCAGTGTTCCCTTGAAGGTTCCCATGACCGTGTCGTACTTGAACAGGTAAACCAGACCGCGGTTGTCGGCGATGTCGTTGATCGCCACCACGTCGATTTCTTTGTTATCGCTCAGGATCCGGAGTACGGAGCGTCCGATCCGGCCGAACCCATTGATGGCAACGCGCATCTCTTACATCCTCCTCTATCGCCCCTGGCGCCGGAATGACCCTCTTACCACCACTGCGCCAGCTTCTGGATCAGCTCCACCACCCGCGCCGCGTAACCCCATCCGTTGTCGTACCAGGTGAGGGTCTTGAGCATGTTGCCGCCGGTAATCGCCGTGGCCACCGAATCGAAGATGGCCGAGTGAGGGTTACCCACCACGTCGCTCGATACGATCGGCTGGTCGGAGTACTCGACGATACGCTTGTACTTGCTCTGCGCCGCGCTCCAGACAAGGTTGTTCACGGCATCGACACTCACCTCACGGTCCATGACCGTGACCAGATCGACCACGCTCCCGTCCGGTACTGGCACGTTCATCGCCAGCCCCTGCATCTTCCCCTTCATCTCGGGCAGAATCTGCTCGACCGCCATCGGTGACCAGGTCGAGGCGGGAATGATGTTCTCCGCCGCCGCCCGGGAACGCCGCAGCTCGGTGTGCGGCACGTCGGCCAAGCGCTGGTCGTTGGTGTAGGCGTGCACGGTGGTCATGAACGCGTACTGGATCCCGAATCCATCGTTCAGAATCTTGACGATCGGCGCGACCGCATTCGCCGTACAGGAAGCATTGGAGATCATTCGGTGCTCGGGCTTGAGCATTTCATCATTCACACCCGATACACTGAGCAGATCGACCTCCTCGGGGCTGCGCGGGGGCACCGTCAGAATCACCTTCTGCGCCCCGGCCTCGAGATGCTTGAGCAGCCAGGTGCGTGTGCGGTAGCAACCGGTGGCCTCCACGACGATTTGCACGCCGTAGCGCGCCCAGTTGACTTCGCCCGGCTCCTTGCCGTTCAGCATGTGGATTTGCTTGCCGCCGATGTACATGAACCCATCCGACACCGTGAAGGGCTCCTTGAAGACCCCGTGGACGGTATCGAAGCGGAGCAGATACTCCAGGCCCTTCGGGTCAGCGATGTCGCTGATCGCCACGATGTCGATGTCGGGTATGTTCCGCGAGATCCGGAAGATATTGCGGCCGATCCGCCCAAAGCCCATCAGGCCAACGCGGACACTCATATCGAAAACCTCCCTGTCGGTTGGATGCGTCCCTTCACGCCGCCGGCGTTTCCCGCTTGACCATCCGCGACAGTTTCGGATAGTGACGGCCACGCGGAACCGCGGGTCCCGCCGCCCGGTTTGTCCTCATGGACCCAAGGATCGGTCGGGAGCGGCGGCATCTTAGCACCTACCCCCGATGCGGGGAAGAAGATCCAGGGAGGCGCACATGAGACGGGAAATCCTATGGTCCGTGGCCGCCGTGATCGGATGGACGGCGCCTGCCCCCGCCGCCGCGCCCGACTGGGCGGCGCTCCGCCACTCGGTCGTCGACCTGGAGGTCTACTACCCCGGCATGGACACCCCTGAACGCGCCTACGGCTTCGGCGTGGCCGGCGTAGAGGGAATCCTCGCTTCCCATCGCCAGACCCGGGGCGCCCAGCGGGTGATCGCTCGCCGGGCGGATGGGACATCGACCGAGATCAGCCGCTACATCGCCCACGATCCGGACGCCGACTTGATCCTGCTCGACGCTTCCCGCCCCGGACCGGGATTGGTTCGCGGCACCCATCACCTCCTCTCCAAGGGGCAGGTCGCCCTCGCGGTGCTCCCTCCATCGGTGACCAGCAAAGACGTCCACTCCGTGCGATTCGTCAACGTGTTCGCTGCCGACGGCGTGGGGGATCTGCTGGCGCTCTGGGGGAACATCTCGACCGGGGTCCCCCTGGCCGACTCGCTGGGTCGTGTCGTCGGTCTCTTGGAGTCGATCGAAAACGCAGACAGTCGAGTCACTTGCGCGGTTCCCATCACGCGGATCGATGTGCTCCTCTCCCGGCCCGACCCCGGAGGGCGCCTCCTCGACCTCGCCGAGGAGGGGCCGGCTCCTTGGACCACATCCTATCTTCCCGAAGGTCTGCAGGTTATGGGAGCAGTCCTCTGCCGTGTCCGGAAGTTCGAGCGGGGGCTCCCGCTGCTGGAACGGGCCTTGGCCGCCCATCCCGATTCCCCGGCCACCCGTCTCGAGCTGGGGATGGCCTACCAATCGCAAAACGAATTCGCCGCCGCGGAGAGCCTCTATCAGCAAGTCCTGGAGGATCTTCCGGGGTCATCCCGGGCCAAGCTCTACCTGGGATCGTGCTACTTCAGCCAGGGGCTCTACTCGAGAGCCCGCCAAGCGTATGAGGCCGCCGTCGCCTCCGCCCCCGACTGGGGCCTGGCCCTCGTCAATCTGGGCGGGGTCCTCTACCAGCTGGGCGATGAGGAAGCGGCCGAGCAGAGGTTCCGCGAGGCGATCGATCTCGATCCCGAGATGGGCCTGGCCCGGTACAACCTGGGGATGATCCTCCAGATCAGCGGGCGGCACGAGGAGCTCCGCCGGCAAATCGGCTTTCTGGCGGACCGACGCAGCGGCTACGCGACCATGCTGCTCCATCGCTGATCGGGATCGGAAGCCCATGGCGCATCTCGGCCACCACGGGAGAGGATGCCCGAAGGCCAACCCCGGCAACTGACTGCGGGTAAAAGCCCTTGACCGATAGGGAAGCGAGGCTCTATACTTTATCACGGTGGAAGCAAGACCGGAACGGGCGCATGAGCTTGGTTCCTTAGCGGTGGCAGGCCCCAATGGTTTGGTGAGAGAGAGCAGCAGCCAGGGGTTGAACGCTGCGGAAGGAGAAGCGGTCTCGCGCGATCTTTCAGGTGACGCAACGATCTGCTGAAGGAGACTTCTAAGGATCGACAGCAACGCTTGAACGCCTGTTCCGGTTACCAGGCTCGCGAGATCGGTGGCTCGTTTCTCTGCAACTTTGATGATGCCTGCTGGGGCATTGAAGAGACCGAGGAGGCGCCTCCTCGGCTCAGCGGGCGAAAAGGAGGACTGGCATCATGAGAAGTGTTGTGCTGACGGTCATCGGCCTCGTACTGGCGATCGGGGTTGCGAGTGCGACCGTACCTGATCCCGACAACTGTTCCGTCACACCGTGCGACGACTACGCGGGCGTGGTCACCATCCCCTGGGAAGGTAGCCCGGTCACGTACTTCGATTTCACGGTCAACGTCCGCAATGCGGACAACGATCCGATTCCCAATGCCTTCACTGAGCTCGTCTTGCTCACGCCGGGCAACCACTTCGTCTGCCCCGCCGCCGTTATGAGTGGCACGACGGATGGTGACGGCAACATCACCTTCAATCCGGCTGTCGGTGGCTGCACGATGGACACCAATGCCATCATCGTCGTCTCCAATGGTGTGACGATCGCGGCCTTCAACAACCTGAAGAGCCCCGACTTCGACGGTGGCGCCAACGGTACGGTCGAGCTGGGTGACTTCGCGTACTTCAGCAACGCCATGCTGTCGCACCTCTCGGGTTGCACCGACTTCTTCAATGATGGTGATACGGGCCTGGACGACTTCGCCGGCTTCACCAACGGTTGGGCCAACAACTGCCTCGACTAAGCAGGCATCTCGTCTGAACTCGGTGACCAAGCGGCCTCGGCGCTCAGCGTCGGGGCCGCTTCTGTGATGCCCGCCCCCGGGCGCAGAGGCGATCGCAGCGCTCGTTCAGAGGATGCCCGCTGTGGCCGCGCACCCGCTCCCAAACGATCTCCCGCCCCCTGGTCAGCGCGTCGAGCCGCTCCCAGAGATCGCGGTTTTCCACCGGGCTCTTCGAAACCGTCTGCCAACCCCGCTTCCGCCACCCCGCGATCCAGCGCGTGATCCCCTCGATCACATAGCGGCTGTCCCCGATCGCTCGCAACGGCCCCCGGGTCGCCTCGAGCAGCCGGATCGCCCCGGTAAGCTCCATGCGGTTGTTGGTGGTCCGCGGCTCGCCGCCGCAGCGCTCGGAATCGTCCGGGAGAACGATGCCCCATCCCCCGGGCCCCGGGTTGGGGCTCGCCCCCCCATCGAACGCCCCCACGGGGCGCCCGTCGGCATCCCGCCACGGCGGGCCGGGGCGATCGGCGGCCGGGTCCATCGCCGCCACGATCTCGTCGATCGAGTGAGCGGTCCGAGGGAAGGGGTGGCCATGCGGGTTGCGCTCCGCATACACCGTCCGCTTCTTGCCGTCCCGATACCAGTTGACGACGGTGCCGTCATCGAAGGTCAGCTTGACACCGTATTGGATCGGCGTCTGATTGTAGTGCGCCATCATCCCTCGCCCCTTTTCCTATCTACGCGCCCCGTATGATATAGTCGTAGGAGTAGTATCCTTGATCGACGCGCTCAACAACCGAATTGGGAGGAGTCATGAGGAAGCATGGACTGAATCGCGGACCAAAGGCGTCGCCCCACCCCAGCCGCCGCGATTTCCTCAAGCTCAGCGCGATGGCTGCCGCGGCGGGCGCATCGGGTGCGGCAGGCCGGTTGATCACGCCGGCCGCCCGCGCCTCGCAGCCGAGTCGCGGCAACAGCCTACCGGGGCGGATCGTGATGATTCAGGATCCGTTGATGAACGGGCACGGGACGATCGATGTCGACCAGGTTGAGCTTCACGTCCACGAGGGCGTGCGCATGTTGACCCGCGCCCCCGGTACGGGCGCGGCCTTCGAGTCGCTCTTCGAAGGCATCACCCCGAGTTCCACATTCGCGATCAAGGTCAACTGCATCGGTCCCTGCGATACGCGCTGGGAGGTAGTGCGGGGCATCGTCACCGGTCTGGCGCAGATGTTCGGCAACACGTACGACATCAGCCAGGTGACAATCTTCGACCGCCACAATCTACCCGGTCACGGCTACACCGCTGATCGCTTCACGATCGGCGAGAACACCGCCAACATCAGCAGTACGAGCAGCCCCAGCAGCGAGTACATCTACGGGGGCTATCGCATCTCGTCCCACATCCTGAACGCCGACTACATCATCAATGTGCCGGCGCTGAAGAGCCACGATGTTGCGGCCAACGGGATCACGATCGCCCTCAAGAACCACTACGGCTCCTGCTATCCGTCGAGCCTGTGCGGAAACACCGACGGGATGCTCACCATCAACGCGCACGACTACATCAAGCCGAAGACCGGCCTGGTCGTCCTGAGCGGATTGCGCGGAACCTACAACGGCGGCCCGGGCATCTCCCCGCAGCTGTGGAGCCTTTTCGACGAGCAAACGCCGAACATGCTCTACTTCTCGACCGACCCGGTGACGAACGAGTACTGGGCGCGCGATTTGATCAACGCCGAGCGCATCGAGCGCGGCTACGGCGCGAAGACCTGTGGGTGGATCGAGGAAGCCTCCGGCGATCCCTACTACATCGGCGTGAGCGATCCGGAGGCGATGATGGTGGTCACGACATCGGCGGTCGAGGACGACGAAGCGATCCGGGGTGCGACCGCCTTCCTGGCGGCCAATACCCCGAACCCGTTCGCCGAGTCGACGACCCTCAGATTCCGGCTGCTCACGGCGGGCGCGGCGCGCCTGACCGTCGTCGATCCCTCGGGGCGCACGGTGCGAGATTTGGCCGATCGGAGCTTCCCCGCCGGCTACTCGCAGGTGCGTTGGGACGGATGCGATCACGGGGGGCGCCGCCTGCCGAACGGCGTCTACTTCGCACGTCTGAAGACGCAAGGCGGTTCGCACACGCGCCGGATCTTGATGGCCCGCTAAGGGCATGACCCCACGCGTCAGCATCCTGCTGCCGGTCCGCGATGCGGCCGGCACTCTCCCGGATGCGTTGGGGAGCCTGACGCGTCAAACCGCAACCGACTGGGAGTGCATCCTCGTCGACGATGCCTCCCGGGACGCTACGGCCGCGGTGGCTCGGGACTGGGCGGCGCGCGACCGGCGGATCGTCGTCCATCGCCTGCCCGAGCACGGCGGCATCGTCGCGGCGCTTCGCTGCGGGGTATCCCACGCCCGGGGCCGATTCCTCGCCCGGCAGGACGCGGACGACATCTCGCTCCCCACGCGCCTGGAGACGACACTGGCGCGGATCGAACCTGATCGATCCGTCGGCGCGGCCGCCTGCGGCGTCGAGCTCTTTCCGGCACCAGCGATCGGTCCCGGGCTACGGGCGTACGCCGAATGGCTCAATGGGCTCATCACCCCGGAGGCGCTCGCCCGCGAGATCTGGGTCGAGAGCCCGCTGCCTCACCCGGCGGTCGTCATGCGGCGAGAGGCCTACGAAGAGGTGGGTGGATACCAGGAGCCCCCCTGGCCGGAGGACTACGACTTGTGGCTCCGGATGCACGGCGCCGGCTGGAAACTGGTCCAGACCGGTGAGGTTCTCTACCGCTGGCGGCATCACCAGGGCCGGCTGACCTTTCGCGACCCCCGCTACGATCCGGCCGCGTTTTTGGCCTGTAAACTCCACCATCTGATGCCCCACCTCCGCGACCGCTCCCTGCTGATCTGGGGCGCGGGCCGGGACGGCAAACGCCTGGCCCGGGCCCTGGGCGAGCGAGGCTGCAACCCGGTCGGTTTCATCGACATCGATCCCCGCAAGATCGGCCGCACCCGCCTCGGCCTCCCGGTGCGGGCTCCCGGGTGCTTGGAAGGGGGACCGGGGAGTCCCCCTCACCGGATCCTGGTCGCGGTCGGAACCGCTGGCGCCAGGGAACTCATCCGCCGGCGGCTGGTGGAGATGGGGTGGACGGAACCCGAGGACTTCCTTTGCCTCCACTAGGAGGATCCCGTACGATCGAGTTCGGTCCAAACCATGGAGCATGGGATGCGACGCGAGCCCTCCTCTTCATCACTACGGCTTCTCGCCCTCTCGATTCTCGCCGCGTTGACCCCGCTCGCCCACCCGCCACGCGGAAACTGCGAGGGGATACCCATGGAAGCTGTCCGACCCAGCGCCCTGGCCGGTCTCTGGTACACGGCCGATCCTCAGGAGCTCAAGCGTTCGATCGATGACCATCTCTCCCACGGTCTCCCGCTGGACAGAATCGCCCGACGCCCGCCGATCGCCATCATCGCCCCGCACGCGGGCCATCGATGGTCGGGAGATGCAGCCGGCCAGGCATTCCGCCTCTTCGTGGGCGAGGCGGGGCAGGCGATCCACCGCGTGATCCTGCTCGGCCCGTCTCACACCCGGCAGTTTCGGGGGGGCTCGATTCTGCGCACCGGCGCCTACGAGACTCCGCTCGGCCGCGTGCCGCTCGACGCCCAGGTGGTCCACGCCCTTCTGGAGGAGGCACCGATCCAGAGCGTGCCCGACGCCCACCGCGAGGAGCACTGCCTGGAAATCGAACTGCCCTTCCTGCAACGGGTCCTGGATCACCCCTTCGAGATCGTTCCCATTCTGATATCCCAGATGGATCCACGGGACTGGAAGGAAGCCGCCGAGGCGCTCATCCCGCACATCGATGATCAGACGCTCATCGTGATCAGCTCCGATTTCACGCACTACGGCAACCGGTTCGGCTATGTCCCCTTCCGGGACGATCCCGACCGGAATCTCCGGCGGCTCGACAAGGGCGCGCTCGTGCCCATCCTGGCCCGCGATCCGCAGGCCTTCGCCCGGTACAAGGCGGCGACCGGCATCTCGGTCTGCGGCTACCACCCGATCGGCGTCCTGATCGAGCTGCTCAACAACCCCCGTCTCTGGGAGCGCTGGGGCGGCGGCGCGCCGGAGGGACGCGTGCTCGACTACTACCGGTCGGCGGACCTGATCGGCGATTTCGAGGGTTCGGTGAGCTATGCCTCCGTGGGTTTCTTCCGTCCCGGAGATCTTCTGGAGGGCGAGGATTACCCCGAACGTCTGCGGGGCGTGGTCCCCCTCGGCCAACCGGAAACGGGCGGGCTCGAGCTCACCGACGCCGAGGAATCCTATCTTCTCGGCCTGGCCCGGCAGACCTTGGAGGATGTCTTGGCCGGCAAGTCCGAACCTCGGGCCGACGAGTTTCCCGACGGCGTTTCGGCCGAGAAGCTGACCCAGGTGACCGGGGTCTTCGTCACGCTGCACAAGGCCGAACGCCTGCGCGGCTGCATCGGAAACATCATCGGTCGCAAACCCCTGGTCGAGGGGGTCATCGACAACGCTTTGAGCGCCGCGCTCGAGGATCCGCGATTCCCGGCCGTCACCGCCAGCGAGGTCCCCGACCTCCACATCGAGATCTCCGTTCTCACGCCGCCGCGTTCCGTCTCCGGCCCGGGGGAGATCGAGATCGGGCGCCACGGCGTGCTCCTTACGAAAAACGGGCGCCGGGCGGTCTTCCTGCCCCAGGTCGCTACCGAGCAGGGTTGGGACCGGGACACCATGTTGAGCCACCTGGCGCGCAAGGCGGGGCTCGCGACCGACGCGTGGAAGGAAGGCGCGACCTTCGAGGTCTTCGAAGCCTTGGTCTTCAGCGAACCACACTGAGTTGCGCGATGGATCGACGGCGTTTTCTCACCCTCGGTTTGGCCGGCGCCGGGACCTTGGTGTCCCGTCCCCCGCGGGCATCCGACGCCGGCCGGGTGGTGGTCGCCCGCGACCTCGTGCCGGCGGGCGCCGCGCTCCGGTCGAACCGGGACGCGCTGCCCGAGGGCCGCGTGCGCGAGCGCCTCGAGGATGCGATGGAAGGGCTCCTCGGCCCCGAGCCCTGGCGCCGCCTCTTCGATCCCGAGGATATCGTGGCGATCAAGATCAACGGGCTCGCCTCGGGCCACCTTTCGCCGCGCCCCGAGCTCGCCTGGGCCGTCGTCGACGGCCTGCGATCGGCGGGGGTGGAGGACGGACACATCATCCTCTGGGATCGGACGACGCGGGAACTGGAGCGCAGCGGTTTCGCGCGCCAGACCGGCGCCGATCGCGTCCGCATCTACGGCACCGACTCCCTCCGCGGCGGAGGGTACGGAGGAGACTTCGAGAGCGTGGGGGCGGTGGGCAGTCTGGTCACCCAGATCATCGGCCGCTATGCGACCGCGTTGGTGAATCTCGGGGTACTGAAGGATCACGATCTCGCCGGCATCTCGGCGGGGATGAAGAACCTGTACGGCGCGATCCACAACCCCAACCGCTATCACGATCACGCCTGCGATCCTTATGTCGCCCAGGTTGCGGCCCTGCCGAGCATCCGCCGGACCTTGCGGCTGACGGTGATCGACGCGGTGCTGGCGCAGGCCGAGGGAGGACCGGCGTTCACCCCGGAGTGGATCTGGCCGTGCGGGCGGATTCTGGTGGCGACCGATCCGGTGGCTTGTGATCAGATCGCCTGGGACCTGGTGGAGGGTGAGCGCGCGCGGCGCGGCCTGCCGAGCCTCGAGGAGGCCGGGCGGGCGCCGGCCTGGATCGCCACCGCTCAGACGATGGGGCTCGGGCGCGCCGCGCCCCTCGAGGTCGAGGAGGTGTAGACTGAGACGGCGCCGCTTCATCCAGGGCATGGCCGGATGTGCGCTTCTCCCGCACCTGCAGGGAGACGAAGCCCGGGGGCAAGATGCGATCGACTTCGCCCTTCCGGAGGGAGAGGCGCGGATCTCCCTCGCCCCCGCCCGGCACTACGAGCGCATCGCGGGCAAGAAGGTCATCTGCCGGCTCTGCCCGCGCGAGTGCCGCGTGGCCGATCAGGAACGGGGCTACTGCGGGGTGCGAGAAAATCGGGGCGGCGACTACTTCACCCTCGTTTACGGTCGCGTCTGCGCGGTGCACGTCGACCCGATCGAGAAGAAGCCGCTCTTCCACGTTCTCCCCGGCACCTCGGCCCTATCCCTGGCGACCGCGGGGTGCAACATGGAGTGCCGCTTCTGTCAGAACTGGCAGATCTCGCAATTCCGTCCCGAACAGGTCTCATCGACCGAGGCCCCGCCGGCGGGCGTTCTGCGCGCGGCGCGCCAGCACCAGACCCGCACGATCGCCTACACGTACAGTGAACCGACCGTCTTCTACGAATACATGCTCGATGTCGCGCGCCTCACGTCCGGCGAGGGCATCCGCAACGTCGTCATCTCGAACGGTTACATCGCCGAAGCCCCCCTGCGGGAGATCGCGCCCTATCTGGCCGCCTACAAGGTCGACCTCAA
>Ga0180432_10003767_pt1 | contig 21371 bp, 20 predicted proteins | sample SS_ome_10_FD_132414 | JGI IMG/M metagenome (GOLD analysis project Ga0180432, IMG submission 132414) | Hypersaline lake sediment archaeal communities from the Salton Sea, California, USA - SS_1_MS_2 metaG | ecosystem: Environmental > Aquatic > Non-marine Saline and Alkaline > Hypersaline >...
GGTGAGGTGCCGACCCTGTTGGGAGAGGGCAGCTGGCGGGCCGCGGAGGCGTGGGGGGGCCAGGCTCGTGAGTTTGCCATCCACGTGAAGGGCATGGAGCTTCCCATGCACGATCCTCGGGCCTACGTGAGCAGTGCCATCGGCTTTGCCACGTCGACCAGGGGAGCCGACCACTTGCAGGCGTTTTCTCACACGTACGAGCGATTGGCGTGCGCGCCAAGCCTGGGCTTCGATGAGCCCTTGCCTCGGGAGGTTGCTGAAGGCAAGGGGGTGCTGGTCGCAACTCTGCAGAATCTGATGGCCTTGTTCGATAGCCTGAAGCTGTGCAAGTTCCTGGTGTTGGGCGGTTTCCAGCCGCCTCAGCTCGTGGAGTGGGCCAACGCTGTGACCGGCTGGGACTTTGGCCTAGCCGAATGGATGCGTGCCGGCGAGAGGATCTGTAACCTCCGGCGCCTCATCAACGCCAGGCTGGGCGCCTCACGGGTTGACGACACCATACCGGTCCGTCTGCTCACCCATCGCCGGGGCGAGGGGGGTGCTCCGGATTCGCTGCCTCACTTCGGGGAGATGCTGGCCGACTACTACCAGGCTCGCCGGTGGGATGAGTTCGGTTTGCCGACGCCGGAGCTGCTTCACGAGCTCGATCTGGATGAGTACTCTGATTGGGTGTAGCGGTATCAGGTTTGGCGCCGGGATCGGCGAGGGACGGGACCGGCACGAGGCTGGGCGATGGGATAGTGACCGGCCTGAGCGTCGGCCCAGACCTCCGTCTCGGACCAACTTGTCGATATGGGACGCCAGGTCAAACATCTTTCCACTGCTGGCTCGGTGTTACGGAGATCAGGGGGAGGTTCAGATCGCGGATCCTGGCCAGCAGACCATGCAGGGCTGCCTGGTCTGCCACAGCGCAGCGCAGGAGGGTTTCGCCGGTCGGAAGGTTCTCGATCGTCAGCGCGTCGAACCACTCTAGCCAGTCCTCCGATAGATGTCCGAGCACCAGTATCTCGTATACCTGCGTCATCGTACAATGCTCTCTCGTTCAATGTGGCGGGCGAATCGAGCAGTGCCCAAATCATGGCGCCCAGGAACGAAACCAGTATCAGGATGAACGCTGTGGCGACAACATCGGACCAAGGAGGGCACTTGCCGAAGCTGTTCATGTCCCACTCATCTTGCCCCTTTCCGAACTCCCGCCTTCTGCCCTAGTGGGGTCGATCGCCGGGTCCAACCTACCAGTAGGGCGTCTGCTTTGTATCGCTCGACGGGGTGAGCGCGGGTGTATCGCGAGCGGTACGAACCTGCGTTGGGCTCCCCTACGACACCTCAAAGGTTGAGAAACTGGAGACCATCTGATCGTACAGCTCCCTGTTGTTGCCCTCCTCCACCGACAGCATACGGATCTCGAAAAGCATCGCGTCCTTCATGAAGTAGATCGTCTCCACGGACGGAGCCATCGGCGATTGCGGACTGAGGTATCTCACTGCCGGCATTCCACCTATGTCGGTGTTCGGCTCATCGGGCGTGTCTTCGTAGGAGGACCACTTCTCCCTCATCCATGCGACCAGGTCTGCCCCTTGGGGCGGGTTGAATGCCGGGGTCTCGAAGTGACTGACTTCCCAGGTAAGCAGCGTCGGATGGTCCAGGTTGCCGAGACAGGCTTGGAGGAACACATGGTTGGGATTGTCTCCGTCTAGGAAGCATAGACACTCCGGATCCCTTTCTGCCGGCGGGGCCTTCTTGCAGCCCTCGGGCATCGGTCCGAGGTGACAGTCTGCGAAGTACTTGAACGAGTAGCCATACTTCTCGTTCCGATAGATCTGCCAGTTAGCGGTTGCGCCGCCAGTTGCGTCTTCCGGCGTCACGCTGACTCTAGTAGGAGTAGCCGTTGACACTACGGTGGACCCCGACGCGGAGGGGACCTCCGTTGGGGCCTCGACCGGATTCGTGGTTGCGGTTTCGGTGGGCAGGACAGCTTTCGATTCACATCCGATCAAAGCAAGTATGCTCACAATGAGCAACAACGAGAGCCTGGGCGATCTGTTCTTCATCGTAACTCCTTCTCCGACATGTTGTGCTCTGATGCACTCAGGACGAGTCCACAGGTGCTAGATCGATCTGAGCCCCAGAGGGCTTCTATCTCAGGCCTGGCGAGTCGAGCATGATCGCTCGCACCGCTGCAGGCGTGGCTCACAGACACATGCGGCGCTTCCGTGCCCGTCTCGACTTTGGTCACGAAGAGTCGGCGTACAGCTGCTCCAATCAGGCAGGCGCGTGGGACATGGTACCCACCCTGGCCGACGGCATGACGAATCATTAGCGTCGCCTCCGGCCGGTCAATCCACTCGTAGTCGTTCTTGATCCTTGTTTGGCGCCGGACTCTGGCGTGGATTGCCGGCAATCCAGTCTTTTGGACGTTCTGTGCATGACCGGGCTACGTCGACCAGCAGGCAGCCTATTCTCCGCTACTGAAGGAGAATCTAATCACGTTGTTCGGGCAGCCGTCCACGCAAGTTCCACACAAGATGCATTCATCGGCATCCAGGTGTCCGGCACGGACCATCTGGTTGACGTCGAGGGTCATCGGGCAGTTGCTGGTACAGACTAGGCAGTCAGTGCATCTGCCCGATTCTGCGCGGAGCCCCAACGCAGGCCACCTGAAGAGATTCCTGATCCGTCTGGCAGCGATCATGAACGGCGCCATCCAGCATACTGTGTGACAGCCTGCCCGTCGGCCAGCAACCAGGCAGAGACCCAAGAAGAGAGCAACGATGATGTAGTAGAGCACATACCAAGGAGGGCCATCGGGGTCCAGTGGCTGAACGAGGGTCACACCCCCCTCGAGTTGATAGAGCGGGTCAACGGTGCGATAGCCCCCGGCCCTGATGGCCAGGAGGATGATGAGACAAAGCCACGGGATCCAGATGGCCCACTTGATCCATCTGGATCTGCCGCTGGGTCCCGGCCTGTTGTTGACCGCTGAGCCGAACTCCTGCAATGCGCCTGCGGGACACATCCAGCCGCACCACAGCCTGCCGACGAAGAGTGCAGAGACAAACATCAGGGCAAACACGATGAAGCTGGCATTGACGATTCCCTGCGCGGTACTCTCCATGATGATGACCGGCGAGAAGTAGTAGAGTGTCACCGGAAAGAACAACAGCGAAACGAATAGAAGTGCTTTCCGGTACCTTTGCCTCTTCGGTAGCTGCTTGACTTCGATCACGGCGACGAACTCCTGATGGGATGGCTCTGTGTCGATCTTTGTCAGCAGTGTACCATGCAAGAGGATGGAGTGTCATCCATATAAGGGTGGATTGGGGGGGTGGATTGCCGGAAGTGTCGTGGGCAGCAACAGAGCCATCACCTGGCAACCGGCAGTTGATGGCCCTTCTCCGCTGCTGACTGATGGTGAACAGGCTGAGGCTACGGGAGGTCCAACTCCCGTGTTCGGGCTATCGCTTTGGTCCGACTCTTCACCCCAAGCTTGCCGTAGATGTGGTTGACGTGCGACTTCACGGTGCTCAAGGCGATGAACAGTTGCTGGGCAATCTCCTGATTCGATAGACCACCGACGATGAGACGCAGGACTTCGAGTTCCCGCTCGCTCAGCGGCTCCACGAGTCGCTGGGCCGGAGTCTTCGGCTGATCCACGCCTTCCGCAAGCGCCTCAAGCAGCCTGCTCACGTAGCCAGGGGCGATACCCTTCTGCAGTGCCTGGCGCAATAGCGCTGCCATGGGTTGGCCCTCATCGACGAAGGTGCGCACGAAGCCCTCCGGTTCGGCCAGGGACAGCGCACGTTCCAGTGAGGATAGCGCCCGGTCCGGGGCGTGCTGAGCCTGGTATGCTAACGCCTGTAGCGCCAGGATCTTGATCAGACTGCCTGTCCGCCCCGTCGCCTCCGCCGCTTCGCGCAACTGCGTCAGCAGCTTCATTGCTTGGTCATGCTTTCCTTGGGCCACAAGCACCCGTGCCACGGCAATCTGTTCGACCTCACGAGGGAGACCGATGACATCGAAAGTGCTCAACCGATTCTGCCGTGCCCATTGGGCTGCCTTCGCCATGTTACCCGTGGCCATCCAAAGCTGGGATCGCAAATGTGCCGCCAGAGCCACTAGGTAGGCATGGTCATGCCTTTGTGCCAACTCCTTGGCCTTCTGGATAGTCTCCAGTGCCGCGGTCGAATCCCCCTGCGCCTGGTACACCTGTCCAAGCGTGATATGACCCACCAGCGCGTAGCTCACGAATCCGCCTAGCTCACCCAGTCTGATGCCTTCAGTAGCATGGTGCAGTGCACCTTTCACGTCGTTCAACTCATACAGTAGCTGGCAGATTCCCACGTGCGCCATACAAGCAACCGGAACCGGCCGGTTGACCAGGTCGGAAGCCAAGTCAAGTGCCTCCCGATTGGTCCGAAGTGCCTGCTGCAAGCGGCCCTGCATAGCCTGAACTTGCCCCAGTATGGCCGTGGCTACCATGGTCATGTACTTCTGACCGACCCTCCGGCTAAACGCGATTGCCTTATCCAGAGCCTCACCGGCGGCTCCCAACTCGCCGGTGCTCTGGTATGCAATCCCCAGACTCATGGCGACGATGCCCCGAGAGAACCACTTACCCTCTTTCAGGTGTTCGAGGGCGTTCTGAGCAAACCTCACGGTGGAGGGTACGTCGCCCTGAATGCTGGCGACATAGGCCCGCAGGGCCGCCACGTCGCCCTCGACATGCTGAACGTTGACCTCCTGCAGATACGATTCGACGCTGTGCCAATCGCCCTTGAAAGCCAGAGCCCAGCCGCGCAGGATCACAAGCTGTGGGCGGGATCTCTCAAGATTGTTGGGCAGTGTGTCTAGCCAGCTCAGCAGTGTCGCCATCTCGCCGCGAGTCAAGACCTGCCAGGCAGTCCATTCGATCAGATCCGCGGCGTGTTCGGTGTCCCCCGAAGCTAAGGCGTGGCTTACGGCTTCAGGGATCAGTTTCTCTCCTTCGTACCACTTGCTGGCCCGTCCGTGGAGCTCAGGCACAAGATCGCGCCTCTCGCGCTGCAAACGTTGGCGCAGGAAGTCGGCAAATAGATGGTGATACCGATACCATCGCTGTTCGTCGTCCAACGGAACGATGAAGAGGTTGTTTCGCTCGAGGTACTCCAGTACCGTCTGCGAGTTGCTAAACGAGCTCGTTGGCTCGTCGAGCCTGATCACCGCATCGCACAGAGAACCGCACAGGCGATCAAGGACGGCGGTCTGGAGCAGAAACCCCTGCACGGGTTTGGGTTGTTGCCGGAGTACCTCTTCCCCGAGATAGCCGAGGATGTAGCGATGACTGCCGGCGAAAGCCCGGACGAATGCGGCGGTGTCGTCGCGGCCCCGCATCGATACTGCTGCCATCTGCAAACCCGCGATCCAGCCCTCGGTGCGCTTCCCCAGTGCGACCATATGCTCCGCGGAGAGTCTCAGCCCCATGGTCTGATCGAGGAACTCGGCGGTCTCTTCTGGTGTGAAACGCAGGTCGGACTGGCGCAGGTCAGTGAGTTGCCCTCGGCCGCGCAGGCGGGCTATGGGCAGCGGCGGGTCCACGCGGGTGGCAATCACCAGATGCATCGGCGGCGGCAGGTGTTCGAGGAGCAGCGTAAGGACGTCGTGAATCGACTGGGCACTCACAGTGTGATAGTCATCGAGGACCAGGACGAACGGTTTCGGCGTCTCGGCGATGTCGTTGATCAGTGCCGTGATCACCGGCTCGGGAGCAAACCGCCGGAGAACCTGCAGCATGGCCTGGGCGGTCTGGCCGATCTGTGCATCGATTGTCTGGAGGGCAGCTATGAAATACCTGACGAAGCGCGGCGCGTCGTTGTCTCCCTCATCGAGAGAGAGCCAGGCGACCGGCCTGTCCACCTGGCGCAGCCACTCGGAAATGAGCGTGGTCTTGCCGAAACCTGCCGGGGCCGAGATGAGGGTGAGCTTTCGCTGGAGGCCTTCATCCAATCGTTGGATCAGGCGCGGGCGTGGCACCAACTGTGGAGTGACCCTGGGAACGTAGAGTTTGCTTACTAGGAGGGGTGTGGGCACGAGATACTTCCCTTATGGTTGCTCGAAACATGCCTCCCGCGGAAGCTCTGTCCGTTGCCTGCCCGATTCTACCATGACTTGTACATTCCTGCAACGTCGCACCACCGGTCACTCTGGAGGTTCGCTCAAGGGGCGCGCGTGCGTTGGCACCATCGGCTCCATGTGCGAGAGAGCCACGCCTCCACCGCGCTCCTATCGACTTGCTGCGGCGCTGGCGGGACAGGCTCAAGGACGGTCTCAACACTCCGTCGGACGTACCGAGCGAAGAGGTGGTCCCGGTGGGCTGAGCAACGAGCTGTCGGATGGCCGCCCGCGGTTGCTCGGCGATCAGGGCGGAATGGAGTGGTCAAGCACCTGTTGGGGGTTGAAAGCTCGTCCCTTGCTCAGCTTCCACCTCGGAATCCACCCATCAATCCACCCTAGTGTGGATGACACTCCGAGCGTTGCCGCAGTATACTGCTGGCGTAGATTGACGCTCAGCCAGCTCCCAGGAAGTCGGGTACCATGGCCAAGACCCGTGGGTTGCCGTCTTCTGTCCATCGAATCCACGGAGGTGGTTGCTGTCACGCAAGCATCGAAGAGAGCCAACATGATGATCACTCCATCAGCACACACCAGCAGTCCAGCAGAACGGCGTAGGGTTGTCGCCTTCTGCCTCCTGGCCCTGCTGCTGAACAATGCTTCCGCTGAGGCCGGCTACCGATCCGGTGATGTCTCAAGACGGTAACCTGCCGTTTCGGAGCTGTCACATGGCTGCCACACCTCGACAACTGTTGCGTGGTATCATCTGGGCAGCAGAGTGGACCGAATCCGTGATTCCCACGGACAACCTGACGCGCGATTTCTGCAATGTGGCGGCGGTGAACTTCCTCGCACTGTTTGAGGCAATCATGGCCACGGGCATGACGCGCTTCATCGTGATCGGAGCGGAGATTCTGGCTGTGCTCAGTGTGGGGTTGCTCGCTGCAGCGACCAGGCGGTTCCAACGAGCGCGGTTGATTGTGTAGTAGCGCTGTCTTGCTGTCCCTGAAAGTGAATCCGCCGTGTCACCGATGCGGCGCGGACTGTTCAGTACGAGGAGTCGGCTGCGCTTCACAGACGGTTCATCCACAGCGACGTAGTCGCTGACCAGCTGTCGCTTGCGTGAAGCAGTTCAGTCACAGTGGGAGGACAGTGGAGGTGTGTGAGATGGAGCCAGTTCCAGGGTCCGGTCGTCCTCTTTGTTGAGGTGATCTCGTCCGTAACGGCCCGGGAGTGAGTCGGTGCCTGATCCACACATGCTGCCGACCGTGCTCCGCTGGGCTCCGCGCAGCGGCCGACACGCATACGTTTGGGCGGCTATCCATGGGTTTCCAAGAGAAAGGAGAGGTGCGAAAGATGATTGCTCGAATCTGGCACGGCTGGACAACCCCTGACAAGGCAGATATCTATGAGCGACTGCTCAGGGAGGAGATCTTCACCGGCATTCAGAATCGGCGTATTCGTGGCTTCAGGAGCATTCAGCTGCTTCGCCGTGAAACCGGCGACGAAATCGAATTCGTCACGATCATGCTATTCAATTCGCTGGATGCTGTCCGCGAGTTTGCGGGAGAGGATTACGAAGTAGCCGTTGTCCCGGAGAAGGCGAGAGCAGTGCTCTCACGTTTCGATGCACGATCACAGCACTATGAGATGAGAGCGGAGAGGAGCGGGGAGGGCAAACAGTCATGAGGGACAAGGCGAAGGGCTTCAACACTTTGATCGGTCTGGCCACGATTGGGCCAGCGGCGGTGGGGGTCCTCAGTTTCGTTGCAGCGTTGCTAGCGCTGCTGGGCGGTGAGTTCGTGGGCTCAGGCATGCTCTTCGTCGCGGCTGGCCTATCCCTTGGCTTGCTGAGCGTGGCTGTACTACGCAGATGATGTCCGAAAGGCTACCGATGAGAGTAGCATCCACCGAGCCGTGGCGCTCATCCCGTCAACGTGTCGCAGTGCTCGAGCTTCTGCAGCCGCCTGGCCATTCGCCACCGCCGACCCTGCTGGCTCCGTCATCTGCAGTCGGTTGCTCCGATTTGGCATAGGGAGGTGAGGAGCATGGATGGCAAGAGACTCATTGCTCGGGCCGCGTTCACACTGTCAGCCCTCGCTGGGGCGGTTGTGGTGCTGGTCGCCTTCTTTCCCAGCAGCGAGCGTCACGCTGTCATCAGTTCTGAAAGCGCGCTCTGAGTGGTCTGTTACTGCTCGTCGCGATGGTCTTCATCCGATCTGTGCGGACTGTGATAGGTGCATCGCGAGCGGAGCCTACCGTGAGCGAGATTCAGTCGGGGAACCTTCTGGCCTTCGATGCGTCTAGAACGCAACGTGGCCAATCCGAGCGGACTCAAGAACCAGAAGAAGGGAAGAGTGAAGAAGGAGGCAGCATGTCCAAGAAACTCGTTAGTCTCATCGTTCTGAGTGTGTTCTTCATCTTGACCGGTCCTGCAGGTGCGCAGGAGCCGGACGTGCGGCATTCGGACCCCAGTTGGCGTGTGTCCTATTGGAACAACACGTCCATGTACGGTTCTCCGGCGGTAGAGGGGACGGACGCGAACCTCGACTTTAGCTGGGGGGCTGGCTCGCCACGGCCGGGAGTCAGCGCAGATGGATTCTCGGCGCGCTGGATCCGCTACATCGATGTGTCGGCGGGGATGTATCGATTCAGCGCTACGACGGACGATGGGATTCGCGTCAAGGTCGACAACGCGGTGATCATCAACGCCTGGTACGATCAATCGGCCCGCACGCACACGCGGGACGCCTACATGGAGGCCGGGCACCACCTCATCACCGTGGAGTACTACGAGAACGCGGGCCATGCTGTGGCTCAGGTCTCCTGGGCCCCGGTCACGTCTGGCCACTGGCGCGCGGAGTACTACGGCAACACGTGGCTGGGCGGCCCGGCCATGTTCGCGCGTGACGAAGCGGAGATCAACTTCGACTGGGGCTATGGCGCGCCGATCTCGGGAATACCTGCGGATGGCTTCTCGGTTCGGTGGCGGAGAACGGTGCATCTCGAGCCGGGCTCGTATCGCTTCACTACTCACACCGATGACGGCGTGCGGCTGACGGTGAATAAGCACCTGCTCATCGATGAGTGGCGCGACCAATCCTACACCGAGCATTCGGGCACCATTTGGGTGGCGGGCGATGTCCCTCTCGTGATGGAGTACTACGAGAATGGCGGGGTCGCCGCCGCCAAGCTCACCTGGGCGCGGACCGACGGAGAGCCGGATCCGCTGCCTGCGGACGGCATCATCGTCGATGATGGAGGCGTGGGATTCGCCAAGAACGGTTCGCCGACCGGCTGGCACACGGCGGCTGAAGGACACGGTGGCCACCTGACATGGACCCGGAACAATGATCGACGACGGGCCAACTACAACTACGCGCGTTGGTATCCTGAGTTGACCGCAGGCCGATACGAGGTCTTAGTCAGTATCCCTGACCGCTTCAGCACCACCACGAAGGCGCGCTACTGGGTGTGCCACCGTGACGGCTACACCCTGCAGATAGTGAACCAGTCGGCCAATGCAGGTAGCTGGGTATCGCTCGGTACCTACTGGTTCAGTGGTGCTATGCCGCACGACAACGTGTCGCTGTCCGACGTCACCTACGAACCGTACCTGTCACGTATGATCGCCTTCGATGCGGTGAAGTGGGTGCCACGCCAGTAGTATCCGAGGAGTTGGGAGGCCAAGACATACCAGCATGCGGCACGCTGGCAGCGGAATGTGTTTCTCCCCAGGACAAGAGAGGAAGGAGAGTACTGAGGATGTTCAGAAGAGCTGTTTTCAGCGTAGTAGTGTGCCTGGTGCTCGTGACCACGGCAGTCGGGTGTGCGGCCTCGGCCGGTGCGACCGGAGTGTCGCAATCCATCGAGCGTAGCATCACGGTCGTCGGAGAGGGCAGAGCCTCGGCGATCCCCGACATGGCCGAAGCCCACGTGGGGGTGGAGGTGCTGGCTCCCACGGTAGAGGAAGCCGCGGCGGAGGCCGAAGAGCGAATGGCAGCCATCATGGCCGCGCTCCAAGACGCAGGTATCGACGAGAAGGATATCCAGACCTCCAGCTACAGCATCTCTTTCGATCGCTACCCGGATCCCAGGCCCATGCGTGACGGGGAGGTCTCCCAGAGAGAGAGCCAGTATCGTGTCTCGAATATGGTGCGGGTCAGTATCCGCGAGCTGGGTACGGTGGGGGCCATCCTGGATGAAGTGATAGCGGCTGGGGCGAACAGCGTCTACGGAGTGAACTTCACCGTGGATGATCCCGATGAGGTGAGGAGCCAGGCCAGGAGCAAAGCCATCGTCGACGCCAGGGCCAAGGCCCTGGAGCTTGCGAACCTCACCGAAGCGAGCCTGGGCCAGGTGCTCCTGGTCAGCGAGGTAGTCGGCGGGCCGCTGCAGATGGGCGGGATGTCGGTTGCCAGGGAATACGCCGGCGCCGGTCCCATCTCCCCAGGCGAGTTAGAGTTCAGTGTGCGGATCCAGATCACTTACGCCATCGGGGGATAGGTGCAGGTGATCTGGGACGGGCCATCCAAACCGGGTGTGCGGTGCTTGCAGATGCACTCGCGTACCTGCACAGCGGCACCGGACGCCCGGGCATGATGGTCTAGTGATGTGTCGATGATCGATCGCGGAGGGAGTAATGAATAGGACAACGAATAGAACGAAGCGCGCCAACCGATCCCTCAGGTTCTGTGCCATTGTGCTGATGGCTGTGGTTCTGAGCGTCTGCCCAGCAACATCATGCGGTGAGGCCACCGCTACGGCCGAGAGCAAGCTTGAGGCTACAATCGAAGTATCCCCCATGCTGACCAGCGGTGAAGCTGTGAAGCTGGCATTTGCGCTGACCAACAACATGGCTACCAGGCTACATGTCCTCAAGTGGTATACGCCGCTCGAGGGGATAGCCGGCGAGATCTTCCGCGTCGAGAGCGACGGGCAGGTCATCCCCTACCAGGGCATCCTTGCCACGAGAACTGTCCCTTCTTCAGAGGCCTACGTCTTGCTGGAACCGGGAGAGTCCGCGTCTGCCGAGGTAGACCTTGCTACAGCCTATGACTTCTCGAAGGTCGGGGAGTACACCATCGAATTCATCTCACCTAAGATCTCCCACGTTGCGCGGACGGAGACTGAAATGGCCCAGAGGCTGGAGGACCTCGGCCCGGTCCAGATTCCCTCAAACAGCGTCACGGTCGAGATAGCTTCAGAGCCTGGAGGTCCGACGGTCAGCCCGTTGTCCCTGGATCCTCACGATAATGTAGCCAGGTTTGTCGTCCTCCCTGCCATCGCTGGCCTGATGGTGCTGGTCGGCATGGTCATCGTCGCGGTGGTTCCAGAGCCACGGAAAGAGAGTGACACTCAGTCGCAGGACACGAAGCCAGCCGAGGACAGTGGGCACGCACGGGTGGATTCAGCGAAGCCCCGGTATGGAATCCTCGTCGTCACCTTCTGGATTGCCTTGAGCGGATTTCTTATCCTGGACCTTGCGGGCTCAATATCGCTCCATCTTGGGCTGACCGTAGCGTACGCCGCTATTTGGGTTCTGATTGGTGCACTGCTACTGCGAGACAGTTCCGCGCGCCGCAAAGTCTTGATCCTGTCCCTCTTTGTCATTGCTGTCTTCTGCGTCCGCTTCGTCGACTGGAATAGTCGCAAGCCCTTTCTCAAGGATCTCTACACCATCAGAGAGGGAATGACGCCGACGCAAGTAGAGGAGATCATGGGCAGATACACGGTAGGGGGCGGGCAAACAGAGAGCGCCGAACGGGGAGAGATTGTGGCAGGTTCCATCAGCTATCGGCACACACAAGAAGCGTGGGGTAACTCAGATTGGGGAACCGTCACTTTCGAGAGCGGCCGTGTGGTGAACGTGGACTTCTCCCCTGATTGAGGCCCGGCAGCAGGCGCTGCGTTGCTTTGCGATCGCGTCGCTGCCGGCATGCTTGCTGAGGATGCCCACCGAGTACCGCCGAAGGTGACTTCTGGGGCAGGGGCAATGCGGAATCAGGAGAAGGGGAAACATGAGACGTGCGAAGGCCATGGTCGTGTTGAGCATTGTGGTCGGATGTGCGCTGACAGGATGCTCGATGAATCGCTGGGTCGAGGTCGAGTCGGGCACGTACGTTACTCTCCGCAGCACGGGTTCAGCGGTTCAAGCCGGCCCGAGAGCGCTCCAGGAGGTGAAGATCGACCGCGACCAGCAGACCGCGACGTTCGGCCTTGCCGACGGTTCGGAGATCGTCACCTCGTTCGTGCCCAGAGTCCGAGCGGAGTGGCCATCCGGGTGTCCCGCCAACCTCGGCTCGACTCGTATGGAGGTTCTGGATATCGAGAAGGAGAGGCTCATCGTCGGGACGGTGGCATTCAGCGATCCTATCCTCGTGCGGGATTGCCCACGGGCTCCTTTCCGGCTGGTACTGCGGGAGAATGGTGCCATCGGCGGTGGGGGAGGGGCCTGCGTTGATCAGGATGGATGCATCTTCTTCAGGCCCTCCAAGCCGACCGCGTCTCTCTCCGACCCGATGAAGGGGTACGAGTTGTATAGCTGGTACGTCGAGGAAGAGAGCGAGTGGTGCTACACGTTGACCCCCGGCACCAACCGTCTGAAGACTCTGGAAGAGCTTACCTCTCAGGAGAACGTGGGGATCGAGGAAGGGTGGATCAAGATGACGGTCCTTGGAGCCCGGGACCTAGAGGGCCTGCTGGATCAGCTTCCGTCTGAGGCGCACGTCCTGTGGAGAGGATCGCGAGCTCTGGAGCAGATGGGCACGCAGGAGAGCGATCTTGCGCTGCCACCGGGAGATGTTGTGGAGGAGATCGAGGCGTACTGTGAGAACATGGGCGTCCAGTTGGAGGTGATTCGCTAGCTGCTACTGGAGATGAAGAGCGGGAAGGAAAGAACTCCAAAGGATAGCTCTGCCCATCGAGGATAACCGCGCCGAGAGCTGTGGTCGTCTACTGCGGCGGTGCCACGACGAATGCGCCAAGAAGCCGCCGGGTGCTTGCTGGAGGATAACGGCTATGAAGGAGACGGTCACGAACGTCGGATCTAGCAGGTCGACGGGGCACGATCTGACCAGTGGCAACTTGCATCGGGGCATCTGCCGGCTGGCACTGCCGATGATTCTGGAAATGAGCGTTCTGAACGTGCCCCGGCTTCTCGACGCCTGGTGGGTGGGCAAGTTAGGGTCGGCAGCTCTGGCGGCCGTGACGATCAGTGCCGCTGTTCGCTGGGTGATCAATGGCATGGCCAACGGGCTGGGCGTCGGCGGGATGGCAGTGATCGCGCGTCGCGTCGGTGCACGGGATCGCGCGGCGGCACAACGCGCCGTCTGGCAGACCATCCTGCTGGGAGTGGCTATCTCGGCCTTGCTCAGTGGCCTGGGGCTCTTGCTGGCTCGTCCGATGCTTGCGCTGCTGGGAGCGGGGCCACGTGTTCTGGCTCTGGGCATCTCCTATCTTCGGATCACTCTGGGTGGGCTGGTTGTCCTGGTTCTTCAATGCGCCATCAATTCGATGTTGCGCGGCGCGGGAGAGGCCCGGCTGGCGATGAGCGTGCTCTTCGTGCACTCGGCTGTCGCAGTGGCGTCGGAGTGGGCCCTGATCTTCGGCCGGGGACCGTTTCCGGCTCTGGGGGTAGTCGGGGCCGCGTGGGGCAACGTACTGGGGCTCAGTGCCGGACTGGCCCTTCAGGCAGTGATTCTCCTTCGCGGCAAGGCGCGCATAGGCATCTGTTTGTGCGATCGGAAGCCGGATCTGGGGCTCATGGGCCAGATTGTGCGCATCGGGCTGCCCAGCATGGTGCAGATGACCTTGCGTTCGGCTTCTCGCCTGATCGTCATGGGGTTGGTGGGGGTGCACGGGACTCACGCAGTGGCAGGGTATGGGGTTGCCGACCGCCTGCTGCTGGTGGCCACGGTTCCCGGCTTCGGTCTGGGCAATGCTGCCGGGACCCTGGTGGGGCAAAACCTGGGAGCACGCAAGCCGGATCGTGCGGAGCGAAACACGTGGTGGGTCAGCGCCTACGCCGCCGGGTACATGACCATCGTGGCGGCCCTCCTCTTCATCTTCGCCCGGCCACTGATCGGAGTGTTCGATCCCACGCCGCAGGTGGTGGAAATCGGCGCGGAGGGCCTGCGGATCGTAGCCCCGGCGCTGATTCCCGCCATCGTAGGGCGGGTGCTGGCGCGAGGGTTCGATGGGGCCGGAGACACGACGCCTGCAATGACCATCAACCTGCTGACCCTGTGGGGCATGGAGCTGCCCTTGACCTACGGCCTTTCCCGGCGGCTGGATCTGGGCGTGGCAGGGTTGTGGTGGGGCAGGGCCCTTGCCCATCTGGCCAACGGGATGCTGTTCGCTGTTTGGTTCCGGCTGGGACGGTGGAAGCGAAGGGAAGTCTAGGCGGGCCCACAAGACCGTGTTGACCCGCAGCTCAGAACTCGTACCCTGAGCGACGGTTAACGAGGATGGGGCTGATAGGAACGATGGCGAGGGTTCTGGGAGCTGGCCATGGGGTGCCAGCGACTCAACAGTGCGATCGCGGAGGCTAGGTATGACACAAGGATTGGGATTCGAGAACCGCAGGATAGCGAGGTTGTATAGAGGTGTTCCGGATGAGCAAGTGGCCAGGCTGCTTCAGTTCCGGACAGCCCATCCCTACCGGCGCGTGACGATAGACGGCGGGGACTGGGAGTATATCGACGCCGGTCGAGGTAGCATGGTGATACTACTGTTGCCGGGCGCGCTCGGTCTGGCCGAGTCGAGCTGGCAGACCATCGTGCACTTGGCCGCTCGGCCCGGGATTCGTGTCATCTCTCCATCCTATGCCCCTACCGTGACTACGGTGGCCGAGATGATTGACGGCATCGCGGGAATCCTGGATCACGAGGGTGTCTCCCTGGCCCGTGTGATGGGTGGATCTGCCGGCGGGTACTTCGCACAGGTGTTCGTGCGTCGGTATCGGGATCGAACCGAAAGACTGGTCATCTCCCACGCCGGCCCCCCTGATCCAGAACAAGGGAGCAAGCTCTCTGGCTCTCTCTGTTGGCTGCGCCTGGTGCCAGAGGGGATGATGCGGGCGCTCTTCCGGAAACGTATGGAGGGCCTCCTGGCGGAGGGAAGGGCCGAAACAGCGCTTGTACGCGCCCACATGTCGGAGATCGCGAGCTTCCGCCTGACGAAGGAAGGCTTGATGAACCTGTACCGTTGTCTGGCCGACTTTCATCTGCACCATGTGTTCTCACCGCAGGATCTTGCCGCGTGGGGGGGCGATGTGCAGTTGATCCTGGCGGACGACGACCCCGCCACCCCGCTATCGGTGCGCGAGGAGATGACGCGCTTGTACCCACAAGCACGGGTCCATCTGTTTCATGGCACGGGGCACACCGCGTCGTTGCTCCGGCAAGAGGAATACTTCGCGGTGCTTGATGGCTTCATTGCCGCGGGTCCGTAGTGGGACGTCTCGCCGGTCGCAGAGCCAGGACGAGCACAGTCGGTACTACGCGCTCTGAATGAGGAGTCCGTCATGTCTTCTGGGCTTTTGGGGAGGGAAACGTAGATAGCTTCCTCGCGAGCGGAAGTGACGCGTACCAGGCAGCGTGTTCACTCACCTGAAGTGCTACTGCGGTGGAATGGCTCCTTCAGACAGTGATGTTGCCCATGTCAGCACCGGGACAGTGACAACACGGACAAAGGACACGGGGTGGAACCCCGGGCGTGCTCTTCGCCAGGCAACGACCTGGGCGGGATTTCGCGTATGGTTCCGTTTGGTCGCCTCGGACCCGGGTCTCGGTGACACACCTTGACTCACTGCGGCCAGTCGACTATAGTGGCGTGGAGGTGCCGGGTGGCGAAGGCCAAGCATGGAGAGTGGCACAATCGGCGCAAGGAAGACTGGGATGGGCGAGAAGCCTACTGCCGATCATGTGATCGCTCGTCAGATTCGGGATACGTAAGTGGAGAGGATCGTACGGACCGGGGTTGGCTTCCAGCATCTTGATCTTATTGCCGCATTGCCCTGTACTGCTGCCCTGACGGGCAAGAGGCCTTCGAAATCAAAGCGTGAAGATTCGGGATGGATGGGTGAGTACTCTAGTGGCGGCTCTAATGCTGAGCACTTGTGGCTTGATGCCAGTCACCATCGGCGCCATCGGTGTTCGCGGAAGGGGAAGCGCGTCACGATGAAGCCGGTACTCGGGCGCTCACCAACACTTGGGGACCCGGCGAAGCATGAGTCAGGAGAGGCGATCCCACGGTCTGGTATACCTGGCCCGAGCCCTATACTCTGAAGCCAGGCGATACGTAGTCGAGGTGGTGATGGGCGGTGAAGTGGACGGCCTGTCAGCGCTGAAGGTGCCGCTGCTTGGCGGCCCGCTCTACTGGCCGGGCCTGGTCATGCTCCTCGTCTGCGTGGTTGCCGCCCCGTACCTTCGGCTGCCAGGCCAGGGCTACCCCGCTTTGAGCTTCGAGATCTGGGAGGGGGAGGTGGTGACGGCCCCTGCGCCCGCGCTTCACCTCTCTCTCGTTGCCTTCTCGTTCGGCTGGGCCTATCTGCTCGTCGGGGCAGCCGGCTACGGACTGGGCGCCTTCGTGCTCGCCGCGGCCTACGCTGGATACTTTGGCCTCGCCCCGGGGGTCGGCGTGGCGCGTTCGCTGTGGATTGCGCTGGTTCCACTCTGGCTGCTCTTGCTCGGGGGTTGGGTATCCTCGCACGACGCGCGTTCCCTTGAAGCGAGTTCGGGGCAAGCGGAGGAGATTCGGGTGCGGAGCGGTTGGCACCTGGCTCTGCTTGCCCTGCTGAGCCTCATGGTGGCTCAGGTCACCTGCCCCGCCGTGGGACTCGCCTCGGTGCTTCCCGGGGCGTGGGGAAGACTGGCCCTGGCCGCGATCTACTTCGCCTTGGTCGCGAATCCGCTGACCAGAAAGCTGCCCCCGTTCAGGCCTGCCGTCGCGTTCGGCGTGACCCTCGTGCTCTTCGCGCTGCTCTACGCCATGAGCCTGCAGCGCTCCTCACCTGATGAGGTCCTTGACTACACGTTTTCGACCTTTCATTACCTGCTCGGGTTGGTGAGCCTGTTCTGGTTCTGGTTCGGGCTCGATCTCTTCAATGGCGCTCGAGACCAGGCCGAGCGGGTCGGGCAGATCGTCAAGTCCTTTGTGCCCGCCAGGGTTCTCGGTGCTGTGGTGTTCTCGCTCTGGGTGGTCTGGAGCGCGATTGCCTATCTTCTGGTGCACGGCCCGGGGTTGGGCCTTATGCAGGTCCTCACTCGCTACGGATGGGGCACGGCGCTATTGGAGGGCTATGTGGCCCTGAGTCTGTCGCTGGTTCTCTTCACGACTCTGGACTACCATCTCTACGTCACAGTCGCCATATTGCTGCTGGCGGTTGGAATGAAGCTCACCAAGAGGCTCTCCGCCGAGAGGCTGATGGGTCTCTTCGTTCTGTCCCTGTTCGGCTACTTCGCCCTGTATGGCTTGGTCAGCGCTTTTGTCGCTCTGGGCTCGGAGGACTGGCAGAGCGTGCTGGGGGCCTGGCCGCTGCTGCTCTACGTGGCCGGCATGTTCTGGGAGATCTTGAAGGCGGCCTCGGACGCACTGAGGGGCGCGAGGATGGGCACCTCTGTGTTTCTGGGTCTGTTCCTGACGTTCGCCAGCATCGCGCTACTGGAGCTGGCGGCCGAATACCCGTACTTCTACCAGGAGTTGAGCCTGAACCCGCTGCTGGGCATCCTCTATCTGGGTCTGCCCTATTCTCTGTACACCCTCGTGTATCAGCGGAGCGGCAACACGCCCGTCTCCGCTCGTAACCTGGGACTGCTCTTCGTCATGGGGATGTTGAGCGCCGTGCCGTCTCTCGTCTGGGGGAGGATGGTCCTCGCCCCCATCGTGTGGCTGGTGGCCATTCTGGCTACGGTCTGGAGAACGGGACGCTGGGAGGGATACCGGGATGGGCTGGTCTACGCATGGGCGCTGGCCCTGGGGTTCGTGGCCTTCTACAGCCATCCGGTGATCGTGCCCTTGCCTGCGTACAGTGGCTGGCTGGGACGACTCGTGGAGCTCCAGTTGGAGTACACGGGGAGCGTGATCTGGCCCTGGGAAGCCGTGTGGTGGTGGCTGGTTCTGGGCGCCCTGGGCGCGGCCGCGGCTCTGGGATTCTCGCTGACCCGAGCGAGAGCCGCGACCGGACGCGTTCGGGTGCTGCTCGTCCTGCTGGGAGCGTCTCTTGGCATGGCCTTGCTGGGTCTGTGCCAGTCTGCCATCATCGGGTAGCAGGGTGCCAGATGATGGCGCTTTCGTGGGTTTGCACGTGCGAGGCCCGGGATCCACGCCGGGCCTGAGATCTCACCGCAGCAGGCCCCCGCCCACGTTACCACGGAGGAGGTGTGGGTTCGATTACAGTGCCTCAGCGCACATCTGGATTACAGCCAGGAAGAGATGCAGCTCTGGTAGGGGCGTGGCTGAGGGCCTAGGAGTCGCAGTGGGCGTACCGGCGATTGTTGGGGTCGGCGTGGGCCCGGGAAGATACCTGATCGCCAGGTGATCCGCATTCTCCTGGCAGCCTTCTCTGGAGTAGAACCAGAAGGAATCGTCCGATTCCGTCGTCAAGGCCAGACCGTGATTCGAGGTTTGCCCGCTGTGCCACTGCACGACAAATTGGGTCACGTCGCAACCCGTCCGTTGCGGCGGGGGTGGGGTGTCCACATCGAAGGAGCCAATCACGTCTGGTCCGATTCCCTCGTGCGCGTCGCCCCACTGGATGTGTTCAGTCCAAGGGCGAGTGATTGGACGGACGTTGAAGCGGGCCTGGGGCCACAGGCTGTCTTCAGTCCAAGGGGAAACCATTGAACGGCCGCCAGACGAGGCGAGTTCGCACCCCTCTGTGTAATCGGTGAGGTAGAGAGCCAGGTAGGCGTTAGTGACCTCGGCGCCGGGAGGGATCACCCCGTTGAGATCGAACTTGAGTAGCCCCACACTCCCCCCGCCTACCTCAATGTGGGGCAAGTCGCCCCTCGACTCACCTACATCAGGAGCGATGGAGGTGTCAGCGGACGCGTACACGACCTTCGTGACGTAGTCTGAACTGGCTCTGGCGGGAGACGCCGGGGCCATCGTGCTGGAGCCTCTTGGGCTCTCTGGTCTGGGTGTCCCCAACACCGGGCTGTTCGCTTGAGGGGTAACCAGGACGTAGCTTGAGGGAGCGTCCGCGCTGGCAATGAGAGCAAGACTACCGACTAGAGACATCAGGCATGCCGAAGCGAGTGCCAGTCTGATGATCGTGGTCCTGGGCATGTGTCGTCCCCCTTCGTCGATGCGCTGGTCGCGCATCGAACACTGCGCCCAGGTAGCACGAGGTCAACTTCGTGGTGGCACGACGCGTGGGGATGCCTAACCAGTCGGTGCCACTCTCTGGGCATCTTCTCGCGCTGTCGTCGAATGTGAGGACTCCGCGTGGGTGCGAAGAGAGGCCTTGGCGCGACAGGAATCCCGCAGGGTTGGTAACGGAGAGTCGTGGGTGGATGTATTCGGCAGGTGACTACTCCTTCACAATATACTCCATTTCTGGGGTGAAAGCAAGCCCACTGTAATCGCTGCGTAAACTCAGCGCGTCGCGCTGGGAGTGAATGCCAATGAGGGGCCGATCCGGAATCTGAACACGCGCGGACTCTGCTACGCCAAGCCATGCGTCAATGGGGAGCGAATCTCCGCTCCAGGGAGACCTGGCCCAGGCCCATGGTCGTGGACCAACCGACGCCCGAGAAGGGCGCGAAGGAGGCGAGGAGAGCGATGCGCCGGCGCCAGGCGGGATCGTTGTGGCGGATGGCGAAGCGGCAGGTGCCCACGAATCCGCGCACACGACCCCGACTCCCCCTACCGAACTCGACCACCTCCGTGCGGAGAGAATAGCTGGCAACGGCCACGCACTCCCTCGCGAAGGTGCGTAGTTCAGGGGGCAGAGGTTGGGGAGCGAAGGCGTTCCAGGAGGATAGCAACCCTCCGAACAGAAGTGCGGGGAGGGGCAGCGGAACCTCGCGGGCGGCGTGGCTGAAGGCACTGTCCGCCGGAGGGCTTCGGCGGAAGGTGGTGGGCGACACGAAGCCAAGGGTGACATAACGTGGGGCGGGTGAATGCTCCGCGGTCTCGATCAGCTCCGCGTAGCTGACCTGGCCCGCGCGGGGATGCTCCGCGGCGGTCAAGGCCACGCCGGTGCAGAGAAGATCCAGCCCGGCCAGACCGACACGCGACCGCTGCCAGGCCGGGGCGAGCTTGCTGAGCAGCAAGTCGGAGAGGGGGGGAGACACGCTGGTGAGACGGAGGTGGCACGTCTCTCCTGCAGAGAGAAGCAGCCGGTCCTGGCCCGGAGTGGCAGAAGGTGGCCAGAGGGGCGAGGTGGTGAAGGGCCTGGGTGCGTTGGGGACGTGTAGCTCCGCGGCCAGGGCCGTGTCGACCTGGCGGATCTGATCCAGGAACCAGGCGTGCGTTGCCCGCCCCAGGAAGGGCGGCAGTGTGAGGGAAGAGGTGGACTTGAGACTAAGGACGATGGCTAGGGGCATGAGACTCCTGTGAGTGTGCACTAGACTGGGGGAAGGTCAGAACCCCCACCCTGGCCCTCCCCCGTTCACGGGGGAGGATTCTCTGTGCCTTAACAGGCTTGACTGCTTCTGCAACCTCATGGGCTCGGCCGCAGTTGGCCGAGAGTCAGCCCGCCCCGCGATGAAGTCGCGGGGCTACACAGCAGCGCCCCATGAATGGGGCTCCGGAACGCACCTCAGATCGATGATCCCGCTGGCCGATCGGGCCAGCATCGCGGAATGTCGAGACTGGCAGCATACCAGGGCTGTGAGGCAGCCGGCGGCCGCAGGTCGACAGCAGGACGCGGCCAAGTGATTAGCCGGATTCATCCGGCGCCGCTTCGTAGCCGTGGCATTGATGCCAGGGCGCTCTGCTGACTGTGTCGCGCCGCCCTAGCGGGCTTGAGTCCATTCCTCGAGCGCGGGTCTAGGGACCCCCACCCTGGCCCTCCCCCGTTCACGGGGGAGGGTTCTGTGTGCCTTAGCAGGCTTGACCTCTTCTGCAACCTCATGGGCTCGGCCGCAGTTGGCCGAGACCTATGAGGCGGTTTCAGTGCCTTAACAGGCTTCACCTCTTCTGCTACCTCATGGGCTCGGCTGTAGTTGGCCGAGACCTATGAGGCGGTTTCAGTGCCTTAACAGGCTTCACCTCTTCTGCTACCTCATGGGCTCGGCTGTAGTTGGCCGAGACCTATGAGGCGGTTTCAGTGCCTTAAC
>Ga0180432_10003768_pt1 | contig 21364 bp, 35 predicted proteins | sample SS_ome_10_FD_132414 | JGI IMG/M metagenome (GOLD analysis project Ga0180432, IMG submission 132414) | Hypersaline lake sediment archaeal communities from the Salton Sea, California, USA - SS_1_MS_2 metaG | ecosystem: Environmental > Aquatic > Non-marine Saline and Alkaline > Hypersaline >...
AAGAATAGTTCATTTATTTTTAGCGACAAACAATACAAATAAGTTTTCCACAGTTGACAAAATTGAAGATATTATTTATTAGTTAGATAGATTCATAAAGGGTATGTGGGTAACTAACCAAAATAATAAAAAAGAATATAAAGAAGCGAAGACGGAAAACTATTTTTAGTTACCCATCGTCTTCGCTTTTTTGTATTTTAAAATTTAATAAGGTGAGAAAAGAATGAGATGGACAGAAACGGAAGAGAAATTGCTAAAAGAAAATTTTGCTAAAGCCAGCAAGAAACAGCTGAAACGACTATTGCCTAAAAGAACTTGGGGAGCAATTACAGCCAAAGCTTATAACTTGGGGCTCCATAGAGAAAAGAGTAAACAAAAACCAGAAGATACTATTGAGTACAAAGATTTTTATGACAAAATTTCTGAAACACTAGAAAAGAAAAAGCCAAAGACCAGACCCGCTAAGTATAAAAAAGTATTTGAGGGTAAAACAAAAGAACAAGCTTGCTTATTATTAAGTGACCTCCATATCGGAAAAACCAACTACTGGGTTAATGAAGATACAGGATTAAGTGAGTTGACTTATAACTTGGATATTTTCCAGGAAGAAGTGAATAATCTTCTTTATTCTGTTGAAGATATTAACCAACTGCTTTCAGGTGGTTATGACATTGAAAAGCTCCATATATTCGGAGTAGGAGATTTCTTGGATAACGATATGATATTCAGTGGTCAGAAGTGGCTTGTAGATATTGGAGCCGGTATGCAGTTTATTGAAGCTATTGATACTTTTACTTATTTGTTCAGGGAACTTCTTGGAATTTTTAAGGAAATTGAAGTTACCTTAGTTGGCGGAAACCACGGTAGAGTTTCATCTAGAGCTTCAGAAGCTAAACCATTTTATAACAGTTGGGAATACCTGCTTGGTAGTATGCTTAAAAGGCTTTTTAAAGACCAGTCACGGATTAAGATAGTGACACCCCAGTCTTGGTTTTTCAGAAAGAAAATCGGCAAATGGAGATATTTTCTCCATCACGGTGATACTGTTCATTCTTGGATGGGTTTCCCCTACTATGGTATTTCAAGGCAGGGAAAATCAAGGCGTATGGAAATGAACATAGACATTGAGTGTATTGGACACTTTCACAGGGTATTTAATATCCCTATCAGCTCAAATTCCATTACCTTAGTTAATGGATGCTGGATACCCAAGGACAGCTGGAGCTGGAAAAAGTATGGTTATATTACCAGACCCAAGCAAATTTATTTTGGCATTTCTCCCAAAAGACCAAAGACGTGGAAGTTTGACCTAGAGCTAGACAAGAGGGGGTAAGTGTCTTTTTAATCTTATCCCCAATGATTTTTTTATGAAAACACAACTTATTTTTCCAACACTTTTAATGGTATTAGACGCTGGAGCTTCTCTGGTGTATTTCGCTAAGGGAGATGTAAAGCACGGAATATACTGGATTGCGGCTCTGGTTCTGACTGCTTGTGTTACCTTTTAATTTATGAAATATTCATTATTTATCGGCAGATGGCAATGCCTACCTCCTCACGCAGGACACATTGCCCTAATAGAGTCTGAATTGAAGAAAGGTAATCCTGTGTTGATAGCTATAAGAGATACAAAAAAAGATAAGAATAATCCTTATTCGGTAAAACAGCGAAAGCGAGCATTAAAAGAAGCATTTAAGAAGTGGGGGGACAAAGTAAAAATAATTAAAATCCCTAACATTAAGGCTGTATGCTACGGGAGAAAGGTTGGTTACGAGATAAAGGAAATTAAATTATCTCCTGACCTTGAAAAAATATCAGCTACAAAAGTAAGAGAAAAAAATAAACAAAAAGAATTATGGCAATAACTTGGATATATGGACAGAGCAAATCGGGTAAATCAACATTGGCTCGCAAGATAAGGACTAATGAGGTTGTCTTAGATGGTGACGATATGAGGTCTGCTATAAACAATGACTTGGGTTTTTCAAAAGAAGACCGTTGGGAAAATAATTTAAGGATAGCGAGATTAGCCAAAGTGATTGATAAACAGGGGGTTGACGTAATTGTGGCAACTATTTGCCCTTATAGGAAATTAAGGGAAGAAGTAAGAAGAATCTGCGGTTGTAAATTTATCTACTTGGAGGGTGGTATTAAACACCCAGACTATCCTTTTGAAGTTTAATTCCTTCTGCCCTGACTAGTCAGTCAGATTATTCACGCCTGTTGATTTCCTCATCTGAGAGGAAGTCAGGGCAGAGGGAGTTATATGACACGAAGTTAATTTGCTGTCATAGTTATTCCCGACATATGACATTGGTGTCATAGTTGATGGAGAGTTCCTCATAACCTTAGTGTTCTGGGGTGGGGAGAGCCGAGTTGTAATATTATTCATTTTACTCATATTGAATTGCCTTTTATTTCTCTCCCCACCTTAGGACATTAAATAGTTGTTGGGGGTCTAGGCTACTAGCGAAATCCTAAAAGCTCTAGTGATAGGGACTATGGATAGGAGGTATACCTCGCCCCTCAAGAGCTACTTAGTGGCTCTAAATCTAATTAAAAATTTAATACTAGGTGATGTGAATGGAATTGACAAAGGAAGAAGCTGAAATTTTAGAACAACGGAAAGAAACAGCGAGGATAGACACTAAAGTCATCAAAGAGTTCGGGAAAATGATTAAACCCAAAGAATCCAAATGGAGATACAGGCGTAAGCTATCAAAACTCAAAGAAAAACTATCAGAGCTTAACGAGAAAGACCCAGAGAGCGTTTATCACGCCTTAGATGATATCACATACCAGCTTGAGGACTTAATTGAGCTTAGAATCGGTCTAAGAAACCGAGTTATCATAGCAAGGATACACACAATAGGGTGTGAACTGATAGACACTATAGAGGTTACCTTTGCCTTTGAGGTCTGCAAGGAGAACAAGGAACTGCGTGATGTGGTTCAAATGTATTCCTTTGAAGACGGCTGGGGCTTTGATACCAGAGATTTTATCAACAGGGATAAATCCAAAAAGGGGATGTTCCAATGAGCTTTTGTGCTGTCATATGCGAAGAATTTGACTGCCACGCAGTTGTTGCCGTCGTAGCTAAATGTCCTTTATGCAGGCTGAAACTCAGTTATGTGGACAGGGACACAGCAGAGTGCTTCCATTGCGGAAGGACTTGGCGACCATATGATTTGGGGCTACATTGCTCCCGATGCAACAAAGGTGCTGGAGTTTCCAGTTTAATCTTCTATGAGGTGAAGCCAAAATGACCGAGATAACAGAAAAGGAGTATCTTATTTTAATGCAAAAATTCCACTTGGAACTTATAGAGTGGGCAAAAAAAGAGCTATCCCTTATACCAAAGGAAATCCAGAAAATTAACGACAGAACCAGAATCCACATCAAACAACTGATGTTTGACTTAGAAGCTATTGAAAAAAACTGCAAGATTATATCTTTGCACCGAGCCAAAAAGGAATCTGGTATGAAACTCAACTACAATGTTGAAAAAGGAAACCCCTCATTCGGGGAAGTCAGGAGAAAGAAACCTAAAAAAAAGAAACTCTCCGAGAACGGAGAAAGGTTATACCAATGATAGAGGTAATCTTAGAGTGGAGTTCATCTATTCTGTTCTTAGTAGGCGTTTTACTTACCGCTTCAAGGAAATCTTTTAAACCTGTTTTCAGAATATGGGGATTCGTAGTCTGTATTATAGCTGGTGTGCTTTATGTGATTCTGCTTCTTATAATAGCAAGGTTTGTCTGGGCTGGACTCCAGATAATACTGATATGTGTCAACGGATACGGAATTTACGGCTGTATGAAGGAGAAAAAATCCCAATTTAATTAAAAGAGGTGTTCTCTTAAAAACAATGTTCTAGGGATTTGACACTAATGTCTGGGACACCTCAATTTCTTTTCTTATACTAACTAATAAAAGTTAATAAAAGAAATAAAATGGAGAATATATTATGCCGTGATTGCGGCAAAAAGATAATAATCAAGGACAAAAAAATTAAAAACGGAAAGCTCTTGGCTTATAAACATAAAGGCAAGAAGATTTATGTTTACAAGTGCAACGAGTGTTATGAAAAAGACCCAGCACTCAAAGACTTCCAGGATTGTGAGGTTTATTCAAGGGTGGTGGGCTATTTAAGACCTGTAAAACAATGGAACAAGGGCAAGAGGCAGGAATTTAAAGAGAGGGAAGAATATAAAAGAAAAGAAACATGAATACAAATCTTAAACAAAAAAAGAAGTATTTCCCTAAATTTATCAAAAAAATGAAAGAACAACTTGAGCATGGGGGAAATAGATATAATCTTCCAGAAAGAAATGATAAAGAAATGACTGACTTAGTGTGTGAATTGGCGGGAAATGACTGGATACTGGGTAATATTGTAAAATATGCTGGTGAATATCGTAATATGAGATATGAACAAAATCTTTATAAAATTGCAGTATATGCTTTTATATTATGGCTAAAAGAACAGAATGAATTTAACAAGGGAAAAGATTTGGGTGAAAAAAAATAAAGTTATTCACAGGCTATAAATTTGACATTTTTGAAACACTAAAATAAAATAAAAGCACATAGAGTGGAATAAATGTTATAGCCGACTGATGTAATTGGCAAACATATTAGTTTTAGAAACTAAGTTCTCAGGGTTCGAGTCCCTGGTCGGCTACAAAAAGCTCCTTTGGTGAAATAGGAAAACACAAGTGGCTTAAAACCACTTGCTGAGAAGCTTACTGGTTCGAATCCAGTAGGGAGCACATAATATGCCGCTGTGACGCAATTGGCAGACGTGCTAATCTCAAAAATTAGTTGTTGAAGGTTCAACTCCTTCTAGCGGCACATAGCCTCATCGTCTAAAGGAAAGGATAGTTGGTTCTCAGCCAACAGATGAGGGTTCAATTCCCTTTGGGGCTACAAGAAATGAGTAAACAAAAAAAAGATAAAAAGAAAGGCTTTGTTACTAAACACCTTAAAGGAATTGATTTTGAGGTAGAACTAAAGAACGGAAAGACTATTAGGGCCTATCTCTCTGGAAAAATGAGGCACAACCAGATTAAAACCTTGCCAGGAGATAAAGTGTTAGTGGAGATTGGTCCGTATGAAGAAAAAGGAAGAATAATTTACAGATTATAAATATTGGCCTCATCGTCTAATTTGGCTAGGACGCTAGGCTTTCACTCTGGTAATCGGAGTTCGAGTCTCCGTGAGGCCACAAAACAGGATATGGTGTTTAACGGTCAGCACATATACCTTGGGCGTATATAGTATTGGTTCGAATCCAATTATCCTGACAAATATGTACAGGTGGCAGAATGGAGAATGCACCAGTCTGTAAAACTGGCACCCTCGTGGTAAACATTGTAGGTTCAAATCCTACCCTGTGCACAAGAAGTGGAAGATTGTCGCCGAACCGGTAAGGCACCTGTCTTGAAAACAGGAGATGTAATAGTCGTGGGGGTTCGAATCCCTCATCTTCCGCAACAGGGTGAATGTTATTCATTGAATTATGGGGATATGAGAGAATTAATTTTTCATAAGGAAGAATATCCAAATTGGCAAGGAAGTGGTTTACTAAACCATGGCGTGTAAAAAGCGTTACAGGTTCGAGTCCTGTTTCTTCCGCAAAAATATGACGGTGTTCTGTGTAATGGGGAGAGAAGCGAGCTTAATAGATTTCCTCTCTCCCCATACAAACATTTAATATCTTCCGGTGTGGCTGTAGCTTAAATAGTTAAAGCTTCGGTTTGTGGCACCGATGATGAGGATGCGAGCTCCTCCAGTCACCCCAGAGGATATTAAACTAAAAGTAATAAAAATTATTATCTTTAGTTGATGTAATATTCTCTAACTTTAACAAAAAAAGATGAGGTGATTTAAATGGGATATAAAGAGAACCCAAAAACGAAAGGAAGTGGAATTTTTTGTTGTATTCCCCAAAAAGGCAGATGCCCAAATAACTGTAACGATTGTTTCTTTCAATCAGGACGTTCCTATTTGGAACCATTAGATGAGAATCTACCCAATATGCCGGAAGATACAGAAAACAGAATAGTCAGAGTTAATGACGGAAATGATAGTAATATTCATAGGAATTATGTGATAGCGGTAACCAAGGGTTATAAAATGAAGTTTTACAACACAGCAATAGCTGTAGACCTTGAAGAATTTGATGCACCGGTAGTTTTAACGATAAACCCCGGCAAGATGACTGATGTTAATTTTTATAAGTTGGAAGAAATTCCCAAGAATCTTATGTTTGTCCGTGTAAGGACGAACACTTGGAATTTAATTGATGTTGTAGAGCCGGCTATAAGATATTATAGTAAAAGAAAAGTGCCAATAGTCCTGACATTTATGGCTTATTTTACAACTCCGATTAAGAAGGGACATGAAAACAGTTATATTTTTAGGAAAAGAACCTTGAATTCATATTACGCAATCACTACCAAGGCGTGGGAGAAAGTAATGAAGCCGTACAAATACAATCAATGGGTCTACAGTTGTGGTAAAATTGAAGGAGAATTAGGCACTACCAAGTGTGCCAGGTGTGGAAATTGTATCAGAGAATACTTTGTAACATTAGAAAGAATGAGGGGTGGATAATATGAAATTTACAGATAATCCTGGACTAAAATTTAAAGACATTTCGAGTGAAAAGTACAGAATATATGTTTTTCCAAACGGAGTACGGTATAAGATAGAAGAACCATTAGCTGTCTGTGCCAGGAGAGACCACGGACAAAGAGTTATAGATAAAAAAGGAAAAGCATACTGGATTAGACCAGATTTCATAGCAATTGAATGGGAAAACCGACAGGGTGAGCCGAGGGTAAATTTTTAAATAAGAGATAAAATAATTTTTTTATGTTTTATCTCATTTATGAGAGTGTAGCTCAATTAGGCCAGAGCACCTGACTCTTAATCAGAAGCGTGTAGGTTCAATTCCTTCCACTCTCACAAAATTGGGACATAGCTTAATAGAAAAGCAATGGTCTTATATACCATTGAGTATAGGTGCAAATCCTATTGTCCCAACAAAAAATTGCAGGGTGGTCTAATTGGTAGGACATGAGACTCTGACTTTCAAAATTTAGGTTCGAATCCTAATCCTGCAACAAAATAGGGTTATAGCTCAATGGATAGAGTAATTGCCTTCGAAGCAATAAATGAGGGTTCAAATCCTTCTAGCCCTACAAGACAGCCATGTAGTTCAATAGCAGAACCGCTGTTTTACATACAGTAAATACGGGTGCAATTCCTGTCGTGGCTACACAAATGTACATTTTATTCAGGGAGTATGACTAATGTCATATCTTGCACATCCTTTCTAAGAGTTGTTGAGAATGTCAACAGCTTCTAATGGGGATATAGTTCAATTGGAAGAACAGTTCCCTTTTAAGGAATCAATCAGAGTTCGATTCTTTGTATCCCCACAAAAGGGCTTGTAGCTCTAACGGCTAGAGCAGCTGTTTTGCACTCAGCAGGTTGCGAGTTCGAATCTCGCCAGGTCCACAAAAAGCCTTCGTAGCTCAAGGGTAGAGCACTTATCTGAAAAGTAAGGGGGTGTTGGTTCAATTCCAACTGAAGGCACATAGCAGGGCTGTAGCTCAATTGGACAGAGCAGGACTCTTCTAAAGTCAAGACTGTGAGTTCAAGTCTCACTAGCCCTACAAAAATATGATAGTTATTGCATTATCATTTGGAACAGGTTATCCTAATAAGGAAATAGCAAGGGCTGCAAAAAAAGAAGGTGGAATAATCATTGCCCAAAAAGAAGTTGCAAAGTATATTGACAAGTGTTCAGTAATTAGCGAACATAGAGATAAGGGTAAGTATCTAGACACAGTAGAGGTATTGTCCCAAGCAAGTAAGTGGATAAATTCCAAAGAGGAAATTGTTTTAGTAGCCCATGCTGACCACTTGAAAAGGGTTTGGGATACGGCAAACTACCTAGGAATAAATATTTCAAGGGGAGTTAAGGGAAGTTTCTCTTATAATCCTAAATCTAAACAATGGTGGACCAGAAATGAACTTGTGTTCAAAATATGGAACATTATAGCGAGTATATACTTGAAAATTAAAAATTATTTGGGATTCTGGTGAAACCTGGTCATCACGGCTCCCTGTCACGGAGTAATTACGGGTTCAAATCCCGTGAGTCCCGCAATAAGTGCCTATCGTTTAATCGGCAGGACCTCTCCCTTCCAAGGAGATGATGTGAGTTCAAGTCTCATTAGGCACTCAGGGATGTGGAACTTTAAAACTATATAGTGCTAACAAGTTCTATCCTCAATCTTTTATTCGTTTGACTGATAAAAGATAGTTGAGCGGAAGTGGGTAGATACTCATTTTCTGCTCACTATGGGAGTTTAGTTTAACTGGCTTAAAACATTGGTCTCCAAAACCAATAATGGAGGTTCGAGCCCTTCAGCTCCTGCTGGTAACTTAGAGGAACAGTACCTCATCGGTCTCATAAGCCGGAGTTCTTAGTGCAATTCTAAGAGTTACCACAATTTGGCCAGTATAGCTCAAGTCTGGTAGAGCTACTATCTTGTAAATAGTAGGTTAGGGGTTCAAATCCTCTTGCTGGCTCAAAAATATGAAAATTAAAACAACATTTTCAAATAAATACATTAATAAATTATGCCAAGAGATTAAAGATTGGCCGGATAATATTAAATGTAAAGACAAAAAATGTATTGAAGATATTGATAAAAATGCGAATTGTAGAGAATTTATATCTTTTTTGAACAAGATGAAAGGTCTAGTGGACAAGGGAATATTGAAAGGAGATGAAGAAGGATATTATATAGAGTATAAATGTACAGAAGAAGAATATAAAGAAATAAAGAAAAATAATTTTGGCTTGTAGCTTAAATAGTAAAGCCTTCCTCTGATATGGGAAAGAGTATAGGTGCAAGTCCTATCAAGCCAACAAGATAAGTTGTAGGAGGTTGCCAACCAATAGGGCAATTGGTATTTTCTAGGAAAATACCTTACTATAACTTCATACAATTTATTGTTTAAGGTTTTCTTTTACCTAGGAAATTAATAGTTTCCTAGGAGGTGGAGAAAGGTTTTATATTTTTTTAGTTATAGTTTTAGTTTTCCCTTCTCCACCTCTCAGGAAATTATTTTGGACTTTAAAATCTAGAGTCAAGAACGGTATAAAAATTATGAACGAAACACCGTTGAACAAAGAAAAAATAAAATCTAAGAGAAAATTAAAATATAACTTGGAATTGCTAAAAGGATTTCCAGAATTGGTTGGATGGCTTATACAGATAGTTCCCTATAGACAAATTGAAAAATATGTGTATATATCAGACTATAAAGATTCTCTTGATGAAAAAAGAATTGTAGTTAGACTATACACTAAGAATTACTATTACCCCATTCATGTCATCAAACCAAAGAATGGAAAATCTAAAGGTTATCTTGGTGCCTATGTCCAAAACCGAAAACCAAGAGCTGGAGAAGAGTGGACAAGGGGAAATGACTTGCCGGATGGAGAATGTAATAATGAAACTTGGAACGATATTAAGAATGGGATTCTCAAGTATGAATTTGTAAAGGTTGTGAAAAACTCTGAATATGAGGAGGATAAATAAGTAAAATAAACTAATTTTTCTTGACTCTAGTTTTTAGATTCTACCGTAGCTCAATGGTAGAGCTGTCCCCTGTTAAGGGAAGGGTTAGAGGTTCGAGTCCTCTCGGTAGAGCAATATTCCAGAGTAGACAAAATGGTAAAGTCGCAAGGCTTTGAACCTTGTATCTGGTGGTTCGAATCCACCCTCTGGAACATAAGATATGGTAGCCAAGTCTGGTTAGAAGGCAACGGATTGCAAACCCGTTTACGTGAGTTCAAATCTCACCCATATCTCAAACATATGTTTAATTTTTTTAAAAAATTCAGTAAGTATTACAAACCCTCTGGAACAGGGCTTATTCGAGATAAGAGACCACCAGAGAAAAAGGAGGAGGACTACGAAGCTAAGGAAATTTTAGCCGACCAGCCGCTTGTTTGGTCAGGCAAAGACCCCGACCAATGGAAGAAATATCCTATTTTTGAACAAGATGGGTCAGGGTCATGCGTTGCCCAGACCGTTTCAAAGCTCTTGGGGATTTCAAATGTTAAAGAGGAAGGAAAATTTGTACACTATTCAGCAAGGGACATTTACTCCCAGAGGGCTAATCAGGGAATTAAGGGAATGTGGCAACAGGATGCGTTAGATATTGCATATCGGAAAGGAGTAACTTTAGAACAATTAATGCCTTCACAGGACATGACAGAGGAAAAGATGAATGATGACTCGGACAGAAAAAGTATAGACAGGCAGGTGGCTTTAGTAGGAAAGGCGGGAGGGTATGCCCAATCAAAGGATGCTAATTTTGACTTGATAGCTAATGCTATCAGGGAAGTAGGGGGAGTGTCATTGGCTTGCCGATTCAGCAGGGGAGATTGGACAAACGCAGAGGTTACTAACAGGGATGATGGAACTTACGGACATTTGGTGACGGGGGTTGATTATGGACTTTGGAAAGGAAAGAGAGCTATCTTTTTTGATAACAGCTGGGGATATGATTGGGGTTTTGATGGACAGGGAATTATTACTGAAGACCAGCCAATAAGGGCTTGGGGATTCCTGAAAGATTTAAAGAATACATGGAGAGAGAAAGAGGAAGTAAGTGAAATTCCAAAACCTACCCATCAATGGAAAAAAGATTTAATCTTCGGAATGAATAATTTAGAAGTTTCTTATTTACAGAGAGCTTTAATGTACGAGGAACTGTTTCCTGTGAATGTGCCAGCGACAGGATATTATGGTACAATCACAGCAAAAGCGGTTCTGGCGTTCCAGAGGAAGTATCAGGTAGCTTCAGACGAAGAACTGAATGCATTACAGGGACGTAAAGTTGGTCCCAAAACTAGAGCAAAATTGAACTCAATGTTCAACTAAGTTTTCTTGACTTTTCTATATAATTTAATGACAATGTAAGAGACAATTCATTTTTAGCAAAGGTCGCTTAAAAAACCTAAGAAAATGAACTATGAGCTTGCTAAAATCGAGCTATAAAGCAGAAAAGTCAGTTAAAAAGGCTGTCAGATACCCAGTTTGGGGAAGCCTTTTAACACTTGGGGTTGAAATCGTTACAAAATTATTGTCTACAATAGGAGTAACTCTTGAATTTCCTATCCTAGATACAATTTTGGGAAATGCTGAGTTAATTGGAATGTTAACTACTTTTGGAGCACTAGTCTTCATTGTTGACCTTCTAAAACACGGCCTTGGATGGAAACTTCCTGTAATTGACGAATAATGCTTGGGGGTGGGGAGTATTTTGCTTTCCCACCCCTTTAATGTATGAGTATTAAACAAAAAATCTTGTTTAAGGCGATTCTCTTTACTATTCTAAGCGTTTTTGTCTTAAACCTATCCCAAATACTAGCAAAAAAAGAAAACGCTTCTATCAGCCTCCTGGAGCTTCCTGAGAGGGATTCATATAATTTGTTCCTAAAACCTATTGTTTCCCCTTATTATATAAGCACAGAAAGCCTGGGAACTATTATTACTGACCAAAATAATAGTCTAGTTTCTATAGCAAATATAACAACAGGAAAAGGGGTTATATCAAATAATTCACAAACAACACACGATTATTATTCTTGGATGCTTGAAAATATTAAGGGTTGTGAGTGTGGACCCGACCCACGTGATTGTAATTTAAGATATGGATGTATAGCTGGAGCTGGGCCCTGTGGATTTGTTTCTTCTACTTGGAATGAAACATTGGAAAGAATGAAGAAAGATGGAGAGTATATCCCCCCGGAATGTAATAAAAAAATGAATTGGAGAGAATTGGATGGTATTCCTGTATCTCAAAGGACACATCCTGTATTTTCAGATTCTTGTTGTTCTATTTTGGCATTATGGCTTTTGGAACAGGGAGAAAGCTGGAGGTGGGACCAAAGTAGGCATTGCTGGTCACCCAAATTATAAAAAGAAATAAAAGGTCGCCATATATCAGTTTAAAATTAAAAATTATTATGTTTTTTGACGAAGAAGACGAAGAAGAATTTGATGACGAAGAAGAGTGTGAATAAATAATTTCTTGCTCTTCTCTAATAAAAAAAGAGGGAATAAAATCCCTCTTTTTGATTGGAAGATGTAATATTTTTATATTACAATTGCCCCATTTTCCTCTCGTTTAAAATCCAATTTTCTGCAGCTCTTATTGTTAATAACATAGTATTGCCGGTGAAGGTCCTTTTTTCTTTTCCTGAGTCGGATTCAAGCGTTAGTTTTCTTAGCCCATCTTGGTTTATACTCCATATTCGATTTGGCATCCCTAATACTTGGCAAATTTTTTCCTCTCTTTGTTTCAGTGGTAAAATAATTTCCTTTCCCTCTTTGCATTGTGGCCAATAAACACAATCCTTACTACATGTTGTAGGGGGCATAGGATAAAGAAATTCTTGATATTTTGGGGGTCGGCAATCAACCCGCCCTTTTGTGTCCCTCTTTTTGTATCCCATTCAATTAATAAATTATTTTTTATCTGACCTTTATTAAGATTTTATGTTTTGAGTTGCTTGGTTCTTTTGTCTTCTGTTGACAAGAAATTTTTCCGTTTCTTCAGCACATTTGGAGCACAGCTGATACATTGTTTCTGTTTGTTGAGTATTTTTTTTATTCCCTAAGCTAAGAAGTGCTTTTGACGGCTTCTTAGAGATTACAAACTGTCCCACAGAATTACTCTCTCCTATTTTTTTTCCACAGCAGTCACATAATATAATAATCATTATTTTTGAAGTTGTTTTAATTTATTATCAATTTTTTCTTGAAAAGTTGTCTGGATTTTTTCTTTAGAATAACCAGTATACTCTTCCCAGGCACAAAACCAAAAGTTTGGTTTTTCATTTGTCCACTCTCGTAAGTCTATAAGATATTCTATGTATAATTCTCGTTCCTCCCTATTGCTGGGGTTCGATGAAACCCCAATAATCATATATGGGTTTTCAATATGGTGAAGAGTATTTTTTAAAAGCCTAATTACAAGCTCTTGAAGGCCTTTTTCTGTCACCATTTCATTTTATTATATCATATTTCTTTAAATTTCCCAATGTCTTTGTTAAACTCCATTTCCACTTTCCCCGTGGGTCCTGTTCTGTTTTTAAGAACATCAAGTTGAATCTTCCCTTTCCATTCCCATAAAATTAAGACCATATCAGCATCTTGATAAATGTTTGAACTCGATTTCAAATCGTAAAGCTGTGGCTTTTTTCTATTTGAATCCTTATCCGGTTTTCTCAAGTGACAAATAAGAAGAATGGGAATTTTAGCATCTATGGCTAGATTCTTCAGTTTGGAAATTACTTTTGCTGTTTCAGTGGTGTAATATTTCCCAGGAATAAGAATCTTTTGGAGATTATCAATCAATAGGAAATCAATATCATATAGCTTGATAGCTGCCTCTGCCAACTCGACTAAATTGTCAGGTGATATTTCCGACAAATATCCCGAATAAAAATATAACGGGAATTTGCTAAATTTTTCTACAATTTCATCAAAATCATCAGAATTTTTTAATTCAACAAAGTTTTTCTTTGTATGAGCAGTCATTAGTCTTGAAATCCACCAGGATAATTTTCCCTCAAGTAAAAAAGCTAAAGATTTCCTTTTTTGTTTTAACAAATTAAGGAGCAAATTCAAAGAAATAGTAGTTTTTCCTATCCCAGAAACACCAGACATAATAATAAGGTCTTCATTCTTGAAACCCCCTATTTTATCATCAAGTTGTGCAAAACCTGTAGAAATTCCTTTTACTTCTTGGTCATTATGAACCCACTTTTTAAAGTCCTCCATATAATCTCCAAGAGGTTTGATTTCTTGCATCTTGAAGATTCTTGCGTTTCTGAATTCTTTTATGAAATCAGACTGGTCTCTTTCTAATAAAAAGTCATTAGCGTCTTTAGTAGGAAGGATTATATTAAAGCATTTCTGGAAACCAATTTTTTCTGCAATAGAATAAGCACCTTTCTGTCCAGGGTCATCAGAATCGAGGCAAATAAAAACTTTTTTAAATTTCTGGAAAATTGGAAGCCATTCTGGTTTAAGGTGTCCAGCTCCCGCAGTAAGAGAACAAACATTCTTAACCCCCATTTGCCAAGCAGCTATAGCGTCAGTTTCACTTTCAACGAGCAAGATAGATGGTTTCTCAAAATCAAGATTATCCTGGTTGAATAATATTGTTGGTGCACCATTAACTCTTTTAAATTTTTTTGGTTCAATCTTTCTAAATTTAATATTTACAATTTTTCCTTCCCGAAAATGGGGAATAGTAATCCATCCATCTTTTGTACACCCCAAATGAAAATATTTTATTGTTTTGATTTCATATCCTCTTTCGTTTGTTAAATATTTCTGTGCTTTCCTGTCTTTAGTAAGGTTTTTTACATATTGTTTATATTCCGTTAATTCTGTGGTTTTTTCCTTCTCTTTATCTGAAAAATAATCCTTAACACTTTTTATATTTTTAAGGTCTCCAAATCTTGATTTCAACTGATAAAGATTCCCTTTCTCTCCACACTTAAAGCAGTGCCAGACACCATTATTTTTATTAATATAAAAGTGCCATTTTTTATCTTGACAAAGGGGACAAGTTTTTAATTGAAATTCTTGTCCACCCGAAGCTACTTTGTATCTCCATCCTTTTTCTTGAAGGTATTTCCAAACCTGTGACATTTGATTAGATTTTAATTGTTAAAATATAATTCTTAAAATAACTAAAAACAGAAGCAATAAAAGTATAAATATTAAAGCCTCTCCTTCTGTTTCATTCATTGTTTTGTTGTTTTTTATTTTTTTCTATAAAGAAACCGACATTTTTGTCTTGTTTAAATTTTATCATAATTATTAAAAAAAACAAATCAATTTTAATAGTATGAATATATCTTTCTTTTGTTGCTACTTCTTTTCCTTGATATATTTCAATTTCTTGTAACTGCCTGTAGTTTTTATAACAAACAGTAGCCTTACAGTCGCTAATATGCTCAACTCTTTCAAAGAATTTTTTAAATTTAATTTTAAGCATAGTTTTTAAGAATATGGATTAACAACTTATCAGCTTCCTCGGTCTGGGGATTTTCAGGTAAATCACTTTTCTTAAAGGCTTCATCTAACTCTTCAATTCTTTCAGTAAATCTCCTGCAAATGTTCTTATAATCCCATTCTCCTAATTTTATTTGTTTTAATGCATTGGCGTTTGGTCTGGGGAAAGTAATAGTTCCTACCTCTAATAACTCAATACCCTGTTCAATCAAACGAATACAATTCATGGCATTTTTCGGGGAATATCCATATTTTAATATCTGTTTCTTTCTTTTAGCTCCTGTTTTGCCGGTAAGCTTAGTGAGGTTTGAGAATTCAGATTGTGCATATCCTTTAAAACGATGATATGCTTCCTGGGAAATGAAAATATCTCTTCTGTCCCTAATGAGCTTTGCCGGTTCTTCCATAATATAAATACAGGAGGGGGGAACAAAAAGCCACTCAAAAACAGAAGGATTTGATTTAATCGCTAATTTGAAAAATTTCTGGATAGGATACATAATCCTATCCTCTTTTTCTTTTTGCACCCTTAGGTCTTTCAGGGGCTTCATGGAAAGACTTTCCTCTAGTGTCGGAAGCAAGATACCACGAATATCATTATCAGAGCTTCCGGTAGCTGTTCCATAAGCACGAGAGCCATATAATATTTCATATATTGTTTTCATATAGTTTCAGTTTTATTTTTTATTTCTTTATATTTCTTTTTATTATAAATCCGATAGACCTCCATAGCATCACAATAATCAACAAGAACAACTGTTCCATCTAAATCTCTAAACCATTTTTCAGTATGAAAATCAAGAATGTGATTATTCTGATAAATACCATCATAGCCACACCATAATGGTTGTTTATTGCTTTTCTTTTTCCATATCTCTCTGAATTTCATATCTTCTTTATTTTTTGTTTAATTTAATCCAAAGTTTAGCAACTGCGTCTGATGGAGTAGGAACACACTTGAAATTCTGTTTCATCATATAGTTATCCATATTGCTTATTGCCACCCAACCTCCTTTCTGATAAATCAGAGCTTCAAACCTTTCTCCACATTCTTTTATCAGTTCAGAAAGAGTGGGGTTTTTATATTTTTCTTTTCTGGTATAATCGTAAAATAACGGCTTTTTTTGTGGAAACCCAGCCTCTTTTAATTGTTTTGCTAATTTGTATGAAATCATTGGTTAATTACCATTTTTTATCTCTTTCAATATATCTTCCTGCCCTTTTTTGTAGGATTTTTGTTTTTCTATTAAAATGAAACTTAAAACTTCACCCTCCATTTCTTGCCAGTTTTTTTCTGGAATACAATCTAAAACATTATCGGCTACAAATTTCTCCCTAAATCTTTTTATCAAATCCTCTTTATTTATCTCTTTATTCATGAGTTTATTTTATTTGATTTTGACCTTTTTTAAGTTCAAGCCAAAGTTTAGCTACTGCTTCTTCTGGGGAATTGCTATTTTCTCCAACCTGTTCCATTAAATCATTTGCTACCCAAAAGGCTTTTCCTGTTTTGATATTTTTAAATCTTGTTAGGCTTCCAAACTTATTCCCACAAGCCTCTATAAGTTCTGAGAGGGTGGGGATTTTATATTTTTCTTTTCTGGTATAATCGTAAAATAACGGCTTTTTTTGTGGAAATCCTGCCTCTTTAAGTTGTTTTGCTAATTTATAAGAAATTGGCATATTAAAAATTAAGTTTTCGCTAGTTTATAAGAAATCATAATTCTAATAAGTTCTCATTTTCCCAAATATTTCCAATAATTTCTCCCCTATCCCAATACAGGAAACCTATTTCAACCCATGCACCCTTTCCAAATGGTTTGCTAACCTTCCAACAACCATGTCCTGAATCGCTACAAAAAGATACAAGACCAATTTCATCATCTGCTGTTTTATAAATATCTCCATCATAGACATCTTTTTGATTTTTATCGCATAATCCTATATTCATTAGTGGTATTAATCTTCCGGCTTCAGCATTCTCTTCTTTTGGGATTTCAAAAGCAATTATTTTTCCATTCCTAATTGTAATATTCCAGTCATCATCCTCTGGAAAATGCATTTTCTTTTTATCAATATTCCAAGCCCTAATTTTAATTTCAGAGATTAACTCTGCTTTAGTCTCATCAAGCATATTCTTAATTTAATATTTTATAGTGTTGTTAACTCATCTTCTTCCAGAACAGCTTTTTTTATCATTGACCAATCTGCTTTCGAACCTTGTCTAATCCATAAGTCATATAATTCCCTGTAGTAGGGAAGCCTTTCCTCTGGAGATAGTTCTCTCCAGCAATCTTCGCAAAGGGGAAAACAGCCCCTATGGGGTGAACCATCCTCTTTTTCAAAGATAGTAGTGTGGTCTTCACAAATACTCCAAGGCCTCCCACACCTACCACAGGTACTGTATCTTGGATAAAATATTCTTGCTATTAATCCCTTCAATCGCCTAAACAGTAATCTCAGGTTCATAATTTAAATAATTTGTAGTTAATATCTTTGTGATAAATAACAGGAGAACCTTTTTCGTCTCTAATTTTCCAACCCCCTTCTTCCAATTCTTTTCTCAATTTGTCTGCTTCCTTAAATTTCTTTTTCTTTCTTAATTCTTCTCTTTCCCTTGCTATTTCCTTGGCTTTTTCAAGAGAATATTCCATATTTTGGGGAAGGGGACGTATTGAGGGCAATCTTTCATATATCCTTATTTTCCCCTTGTCTCCACGGGTTGTAAGCCTAGCATACCTGATTAACCTTTCTTTTTTGAACGCCTTAAAGAAAGAAAACTTGAGAGGTTTCTTGTCAATAAGTTTTTTATTGACATACAGACTTAATTCTAAATCCCAGCTAATCTCTAGGGTATCTCCGTTAGAAGTACGGATTCCACTCAATTTGATAATTTCGTCCAGATAAGCAAACTCCTCTATACTACACCCCTGACTAACCTCAACATTGTTTGAGTTTTTATCTTTAGTATATCTAATTTTCATTTTTCTTTCTTTTTATTGCTGTGCTCTCTAGCCCGATAAGCATCCCAAGCTCTTTCACAGGAAGCTTTTGAATGAAACCTACAGCTTCCATCTTTTCCCATTTTCCATTTTCCGTTGGGACATTTGTAACAAGGCATATTATTCTTTTTCTACATTAACTATTTGCATTGAAGCTACTTCATCTCCGTCATCCAGAGTAATGCCTCTTATTCCTTTAGCTTCTCTGCCCATAGGTCTTATGTTTTCTAAATAAAACCTTTTAATCTTACCTTTTTTGGTAACTATTACTACATACTGCATAATTTTATTGTTATTTAGATTTATAATTTGACTTTTTGAAACCGGGTTCAATTTCCATTAAGAATCTTTCTTTTGCCAGCGTTATAACCTCTGGCATAAATTCTAGCAACTTCATCCCTGCAATTATCACAATATCTTGCTTTGGGGTTTTTAGCTCTAAACATAGTTCCACAAAAAACACATTCTACCATTCCATTTTCTTCCTTTTTCTCTTTCTCTTTCTTTTTCTTTCTTTGTTTTTTATGGTATTTTCTATCTCGTTGTTTTTTTGCTTCGTCTGCACAATCTTGGGAGCAATAAACCCACCTTGAAGAATTTCTAGGAATTGGATTTCCACAGTATTCACACAGCCTCTCCTTATTTTGATGAATACTATTTTCCTTTTCTTTAGGTTCCCCATCTTTCTTGTTAGCCCAAATTATCAAAGCTAATAACGCAAGAAATCCTAATTGAGTTAAAATTTCCATATTTCTTGATTGGTTAAATTTTTATTCTCCGACCTTTAATTTTTATTTGAATAATTGAATGACCCGAATAAAGACTTGCAGACAAATAATAATAACATGGTTATCCAGAAATCAAGTTTCCTAATAGGTAAGCCAAAATATTCTATAATATGATTAAGAGCAAATTGAACAACCAAAACATATCCAAAGAATATTACTGACACCAATAACACACTCAATACAACTAGAATAATCTCTACTATATCTTCCTTTAGGTTTTTATTTTTTTCTTGCATCATAAATATCTGTTTCTCCAGAAAGCCACCGATAGTGGTCTTGCTGAGGATGAATATTTAGGTGGGGACACACCTTGTAGACATGAACAGTTTTATCAATATATTTATATTCAACAGGGAATTTTTCTCTTAAAAATTCGGGAAACCATCTTTCTTTAAACGCTTGCCACCAATCTGAGGGATAGCTAAAGTGCTCTACTACTTCTGTTTTTTCTTTTCTTCCCCAGAGGAAAAACCTCAATTCAGTAAGAAAGCCATCAAATGGTTTATTTTTTCTAATTTCAAAACTCATATTTTTCAAAAATTCTTTACTCACATGCTTACTAACTCCCATCCTTATTTTCTTTAAAATATATTCTCTTTTAGGCTCCATTTTCTATAGATATTTTTTTAGTTTCTCCAAATATATTTTTTTGACCAATATGTTCATATATCTTTTCCATTGCAATAGCAATATTTTTATCTCTCTCTTCGTTCTCTTCATGAAACCTTTCTATAATTTCACTTGCTTCATTTCTTGTTAAATCTTTTGATGTGTCTACTCCGTAAAATAATTTTAAATATAGCTTCCTATAGTTCTGGAAGGTTTCAGAAAGGATAATATTCATATAAACAAGTTGTTTTTCTGTAATTGGTTCTGTCATTTTATTTATAATTTTTCTTCAATAACATTAATTAGTGCTTCACAATAAATTTCATATAGTTTCTCCAATCATTCGACTTAATGATAAAAATATAATAATTACAGGGATGAGGAGAGTATAGGGGAAAAGGATTACCAAAAAGACATATCCCAATAGTATCAAGCAACTTACGATTAAAAAAATAGCTCCTTTCAATGTTTTATTAAACTCTTCTTTTAAAATCATATTATCCTTTGATTACTGCTAATGGTTTTAATTCTACAAGGGTTTCAACTAAATCTTCTTGATTTTTCATAACAACACTAATGTCCTTATAAGCGGAGCTGGCTTCGTCTAGGTCTTCTTTATATCTAATAGCGTGAATAACCCCCCTTTTGTCGAGTTTTTCTTTTTCTTTTTCTATATTAAGAGTTTTCCTTGCTTCTGTTCTACTCATAACCCTTCCTGCTCCATGAGAACATGATTTAAAACTATCAGGATTTCCTTTTCCTTTTACGATATATGAATTACTTCCTTGACTTCCCGGAATAATCCCAATCGTATCTTTATATGCTTTTGTTGCTCCTTTCCTGTGAACCCAGACATTTCTCCCAAAATGGTTTTCGAGTGAGGCGTAATTATGGGCTATATTTATCATCTCTGATATTTCAATATCTTTGGGTAAATTAACCTCTAAAGAAAAAGCTTCAATAACTCTTTCCATCATTAATTTCCTGTTAGCTAAAGCAAATTCAACACAATACTGCATTTCTTTAATATATGCTTGACCTAAACAAGAATCTATTGGGAGAAAAGCCAAATCCCAAAAAAGTGGAACCCTTGAGTACCATTTCTTGTTTACCTTTTTAGCTTCATTATTATAATACTTTGCAACCTGATATCCTAAATTTCTACTGCCAGAATGAATCATCAACCAGATAAATCCGTTTGAACCCTTTTGAATTTCAATGAAATGATTACCCCCACCCAGGGTTCCGATTTGAGTTCTTGCTCTTTCAAATTCCTTGAAAACAACTAAATCTTCAGATATCTTCGCTTTTCTTAAGTCTGGCATTAACTCAAACTCACAAACCTTTTTGTGGTGCTTAAATCCAACTGGTATACTTAATCTGATTCTTCCCATTATTCTTTTAAGGGTATTAGTATTAATTTCTTTTATGGGAGTTTTGATAGCACACATGCCACAATTATGAACAAATACACCAGCAGATAAAGCGAAATTATGATACTTTTCTACAGTTAAACAATAAACATCTTCTTTTTTATTTATTTTTCTAACAGAAATTACTTTATGATTATTTCTATTTTTATTCCAAGAAGCACCAAACCCATATTTTTTACCTATTTCTGATGATTTCTTTCTGCCTTTTTCTGATTTATTATATTTCATTAAATACTCTTTTCCTCTTTGTCCAGCTAATTTGTCTTGTTCTTTTTTCTTTTTACTTTTGTTATATTCGGTTATGTTTTTTATAGCTACTGTTTTCTTCTTATCTTTAAATTTATCATCATAAAATCCATTTTCTTTTAAAGTTTTCATTCTCTTTTCCTTAAAATCATCTGAAT
>Ga0180432_10003769_pt1 | contig 21363 bp, 19 predicted proteins | sample SS_ome_10_FD_132414 | JGI IMG/M metagenome (GOLD analysis project Ga0180432, IMG submission 132414) | Hypersaline lake sediment archaeal communities from the Salton Sea, California, USA - SS_1_MS_2 metaG | ecosystem: Environmental > Aquatic > Non-marine Saline and Alkaline > Hypersaline >...
AAATCTCGATTTTACTGCAGATAATAAATAATTGTTTCCGGATATTAAAAATCCTTGCGTCTCTTCCTTTATAAATATCATTCCTATTTAATTAGAATAATTGATATTTATCTGGGATGATAAAGAATTTCGAAAGGAATTGTTCAGAATAATTATTACAACACTTTTCTGGAAGAATCTCTTAGTTTTATCGATGTAAAAAGCTTGCAAGAGGGAGATTCGCAAAAGATAAAATCAACCTTCTTTTCAAAACTACTCTCGCTATTTTTCAGGAACCAAAAACCCAATGAATCGTTTAAAAACATATCGAAGCTCATTGTATTGTTGTTAAACACTCCAGGAATAGAAATTCCTAATACGTATTTTCAAGGCAACACGGAGAATATCGTTAAAGAGATTTATTACGAATTTAAGAGCATATTGAAACGTGAATCCGAGAACGAGGTAAATCAATATTTTAAAACCCTTGAAAAGATCCCTCCATTAATAACTAACTGTCCCGAATTGACTAACAAGCAAAAATTAGATTATTGTAATATTGAGCGATCCTTCATGAAACTATACCTGAAAGATCTACTAACAAAACTGAAGAATTATTAGTGTGTAAAAGAAGGAATAAATAAAATTTCACATTGATTTTACTTATTTAACTTTGTCTTTGTAATGCTCCCAGGAGTACGCTTTTGAACCTTTCCTAAGACTGCTTTTGGAAGTTTTCCTATAAATTCAATGTCAGTCATGAGGCGCCAATTATAAAAGCTCTTTTCAATCCAAGATTTCAACTGGTTTTCAGTTACTTTTCCCACAAACATGGGTTTGAGGGTAATCCAAACTTTCATTATTGCGCCCCTTTTTTCGCCTTCAGGAGGGAATCCAAACACTGCCGCGTCCAACACTGCTTTATGCTTCATTATCATCGTTTCAATGTCAACAAGAAATGCGGGTTCGCCTGCACCCTTTCTATCAACCTCTTTACGTGCAACAAGAACAACCATGCCATCTTCTTTCATGTAAGCGAGATCTCCCGTGAGTAACCACATCTTTCCACCAAAACTTTTAATCACAGCTTTTGTATCGTCTATATTACTCACGTATTCTTTCATGACTTGCGGTCCACATATGCACAGCTCTCCTACGTTTTCCTTTCCATATTTTGATCCTTCTAGACCGTCTGCGATTGGACCGTTTCTAAAATCCTCAGGATTAAAGATTGCCCAATCCGTTCCAGGAAGGGGGATTCCCAAACAATCCAAGGGACTCTTATCGATTAAATTTCCTACGCTTACAATTGGACTTGCTTCACCGAGACCATAACTCTGAACTAAAGTTCCACCTAATTGTCTTTCAAATAATTCCTTAATTGAAGATTCTAATGGATTTGCAGCCGAAATACAATATTTCATTTGATTCCAAACATTAGGAAAATCGTCTAAAACAGGAGAATCTACAATTCGCTTGAAGAAAACTTCTGGACCTACAAAAACAAAACCGTTAGGTGAATAAATATCGTCAATCTCTGCTAATAATTCACCCGTTTCAGGGGGTGTTGGAAAGAGCATCATCCACCCACCTAACGCAATACATGTATTCATTACACCCGTCATCCCAAATGGATGAAATAATGGAATTGCTCCAATAAAACCTGTTCCAGGATCTTCCCCTCCAAGCCAATGCATTAATTGAATGGCGTTTGTTACCAAGTTATAGTGTGTTAAAGCTATCACCTTAGGGGGACCCATAGTTCCTCCTGTTAATGTGTATACCGCAGTTTCTTTTCTTGGGTCTATATCGACATCGGGAAGGTATTCCTCCGCTTTTAGGAGGTCCAAGAGATGGATGGAACGAGGAAAATCCACGTCAACTTTCGGTATTTTTCCATATTGCTTTTTTACTTTTCTTTTTTTACGGAGTAAATCTCCTATATTTGAATGAATTAGCAATTCGACATCGGTTTTATAAATCACCGGTCTAACTGTGTCTTCCCATAAAGCGTCAATAGTTATAATCGTAGTAGGATTGGTTACCTTGAGATGATGTAAAATTTCATTTTGACGCATTGTTGGATTAATGGCTGTTACGATTATTCCAACTTTTATACAAGCAAAATAGCTGATAACAAATTGCGGGCAGTTGGGCATGAGTAGCGCAATAACATCGCCTGGTTGCAATCCAAGGTGGAAAAAAGCTGTTGCTAAAACGTTAATGTAATCTCCCGCCTCGTCGTACGTCATCTGAGACTGTAAGAACCACATGAATATCTCGTTAGGATATTTCTGTCTCTGGATTTCAAAAAAATCTCCCACACTCATCTCTCTATATTGAATATTGCGAGGACAATTCTTTGGCCAATACTTAAACCACGCTTTCTCTTCATTTACTTGCCATTCCATGTTTCACACGTGTTAAATTTTTTATCTTGAATATTTATATTATTGGTTTAAAGCTTTATAAATATTATAAGTAAGAGATATTAAAATTTCGTATAGTAGTAAGTAGAGATTTCTGGGTTTTCAACGTCATGTTTTAATGTATAGTCAAGTCTTAACGATGTAAAAAATTTCTGAGTCAAGGGATACTTGTGCGATATTATTGTTGCTCCTGTTCTTGCCGTATGAAATACGTGTTGTAAAAATTCGTGCATTGTAGGGAGGGAAAAGATGTAGATGTAATCATATCTCACTAAGCTATATTGGAAAAAAACGCCTGAAACTATTTGAATTTGCTTTATATCCTTTTTATCACTTGAATTCTTACTTTTCACTGATTTTACATTGCTTTTAGCTTCTTTCACGAGATTTTCGTTAATTTCAATCCCGACTGATTTGATTCCATAAGTTAGAGCGGAGTAAATTATAACCCGCCCATTTCCAGAACCCAAATCTATTAATTTCTGCTTTGATCTTCTTTTTAATCCAAAATTGAGTTCTAATATTCGAAAAATATCGTTTAAAAAATCCTGATTTGTTTCTAAGAAGGGCAACTTTAGCTGTGAATGAATATCATACTTTTTAATCTTCTTGCTCATCATAGAATACCTAGAAATGAAGCATAAAAAATGTAATTATATTCATAAATAATACTGATAAGAATATGAAAAGTGACTTTTAATTCACTAATTTCATGAGTATTAATCATAATATTCAACGACTTCACCTATTTTAAACTAAGGTTTGATATGATAATGTTTTTTATATTATAATAACAATCCCTTAATAATTCATAAAGGAGATTCCGAGTTTCGCAATAGGAATCATTATGGTGAAAAAATGAAAGAAATATTAGTTACTGGAGGTACAGGCTTTTTAGGGAGCCCCCTTGTTAAAAAATTGAGTGAAGCTGGGCATCATCTAAAACTTCTTGTAAGAGAAACTAGCGATACATCCTGTTTTGAAGGATTAGATAACGTTGAATATGTCATAGGAGACGTTACAGATATGGATAGTCTTTATAAGGCCGTAGAAAACATTGATGTATTATGTCACTTAGCTGCGTACACCCGAAATTGGTCGAGGGATAAAAAAATATGGGAAAAAGTAAATGTCATTGGTACAGAGAATATCGCGAAAATAGCCTTAGAGAAAAAAATAAGGCTGGTTTACGCAAGTTCCTTCATGGGTCTTGGAGTTACTCCTAAAAATTGTGCGGAACCAGTAGATGAAACTCACGATAATGACGAGGTCTTCACTCTTGACTATGGAAAAAGTAAATACAAAGCTAAAAAAATCGTCGAGCAATACATAGAAAAAGGACTTAATGCATGCATGGTTTACCCAACAATTTTGTATGGTCCAGGAGATTTCAATGTTTTTGGACAAATCTTACACGATATTGTTGCAGGAAGTATCATGGCGATATGTCCTGGAAAAGGAGATTCTGTTGCTAATTTTGTATATGTCAACGATGTTGCAGATGGAATAGTGACTATAATAGAAAACGGGGATTTAAATAACGAACACTTTATTCTCGGTGGTGAAAATATTGTATTTAACGATTGGCTTAATTTAATTGCCGAAATAGCAGGTACGAGAAAGCCCAGACACATCCCTATGAGTGTTGGGCTATCTTATGGAAGGATGTGCTCAATGGCAGCAAAAATAACTAAGAGGAAGCCATTATATACACGTGGTATTATTAAGAATATCAAATATAATAGAGAATATTCGTCGGAAAAAGCAGTAAAACAGATTAATTATAAAATTACTCCATTAAAAGAAGCCATGCAAACGACTGTCGAATGGTACATGGACTATGTAGAAGCAAATAAAAAGAAAAAGAAAAAAGCAACAAAAAAAGAGAAACAAGCAAAGGTAGAAAAAAGTGATAAACAAATGAAGGAGGTTATCGCATGAATATATCAAGTGAAATATCAAGAGGAAATACATTTAAAACAGATATTGCTAAAAGGTATACGGCCTTCCTCTCACAATATCCCGAGATTTTTTCAGATTTGATTAAAGGATCGGACTTTGATTTTGCTATTTACGACACCCTAGATGCTTATGACGATAAAAATCCCATCGATTCGTTTAATGTCCTGCGAAATGGACATGGTATCGACATTATTCCTGGAAAGGCGTACGATCCAGATTTAGAATTGGCTCTCTCCACTAAAGCTGTTGAGAAATTAATCCAAACTAACACAAAAGAAGAATATGCACAACTTCTTGGCTCTTTTTACAACGAACCAGACGAGGATGATGGATGGATTGATTTTATATTGTACAAGAGAACCCAAACCATAATCGATATGGGTTATGGAAAGTTTGCGAAGACCGCGGGTATTCTAGAGGATGAAGACGCGGTTTATAGCATGTAATTTTTTTTCAATTTTATTTTAAATCCTCATTAAAACATAAAGGTGAATTATAAACATGTCAAAAGTAAAAGAATTGCAAATTAAAAATAAATATACTGGCGAGCTCATAGACACCATACCAGCAGACACGCCAGAGACGCTTCGAGAAAAAATAAAAAAAGTAGCTCAAAACGAACATCTTATAAAAAAAATGGACTTCTTTGAACGAGCTCAACTTCTTGCAAAAGTTGCGAGCAAATTGCGATTTAATAAAAATAAGTTAAAAGAATTGATTGTCGCAGAAGGAGGCCTTCCAATCAAATATAGCGAATGGGAACTATCCATCGTAACTAATGGTTTTAAATTCTGCGATTGGTATTATCCTATGGTTGAAGAAAAGCCCTTAACGAGCATAGAGGGGGAGCAACTGGCAAGCATAAGGTATATTCCACAAGGTATAGCAGCATGTATTTCTCCCCGTAATACTCCAATAAGCCTACCTCTCTATCAATTGGGAGCTAACTATTTAGTTGGTAACGGAGCGATAGTGAAACCGTCCACGGCTTGTCCATTAACGATGCTAAAAGCTTATTCCTTGATGGAAGATATGAATTTACCCGGTCTCGATGCCTTGGATATAGTTATTGCTCCAGGAGAATGGGCGGTTGATGAATTTCTCAAGTCTCGAATCATTAAAACAATAATGACGATTACATCGTCTCATACGGCCAAAGACATAATAGTTAATTACGCAAAAATTCTGAGAAAGACTGCCGATAAATCCATGGGTGTAACAATGTATACTCAGCCATTCAAGAATTTCTTTTTTGAATGTGCGGGAAACGATGCAGGTATAGTCATGCCTGATGTTAACTTAGAACAAGTCGCTAAATGGAATTGCATGGCAAGTTATACGAACTCTGGTCAACAATGCTTCTCGATGAAACGGATCATTGTTCATAAAGACATATATGACGAGTACGTGGAGCTCTTGATAAAAGAAATGGATAATTTGAAATACGGGGATCCTACGGATCCAGATGTTGATATTGGACCCTTAGGAAGTAGACGGATATTAATGATGATGGAAGTAATGGTGGAAGATGCTAAGAAGTATGATGTAAAAATCTTTACAGGAGCAGAGAAGGTTGACACGGGAGAGGATTACGGACTATTTTACAAGCCAACTTTAATAGAAATTAAACCAGAATTGTGTGAAGACTTGGTTAAGGCTCCCTTCTTGTGGCGTGAGGAGGCATTTGGCCCCGTTCGTTCAATAACTAAAGCAAATGACCTTCAAGATGCGATAAGATTAGCCAACGCTAGCAATTACGGAATGCGTGCTGTTGTTTACACCTCGAATCTGGAAAATATTGAAATCTTCAAGAATGAATTAAATGCTGCAAACATTTATGTGAATGCACGACCAATGCTTGTTGATATCACGGTTTCTCTAGGCGGAATTAAGGATTCTGCGTATCCTCCTGGATGTAAATATTATCCTCAAGAACTTGTATACGGAAAATATATATACGACGGAACTCCAGTAAACTTAGATAAAGTCAAACCATAAAAAATAGGAATTTCTCGCGATCAGTCATGGAATCTAAGGAACTATATTCTAGGTTAGAAAAATATTTTTCACATAACTTAGATTTGATGAGGCATCTTCACGTAAACGCATGTTGGGAATATTTAATTACTGAACAAAGTATAGAAGGGGAAGATTTTAAGTTACGCTATTTTTTATTTAAAAAATCTGAAAATTCCTTGGAAATGACTACAGAAAATCCTGATATCAAACCAGACTTAATTTTATATTTTACCGAAAAAGCAATATTGAGTCTTATTGATGGTTCTCCAGATGCAGATGAATACTTCAATCGATACCGTAAGATAATGAATAAATCTACTCCAGGTATTGAATTGGATAACAAAGTTAATAAACCACGCTTGAAGTTATGGCAGATTGGGTATAAAAATTGGCAAAAAGACTTTAAATTTTAAATTTTCATTGATTTGCTTTATTTTCGTATTATTTTAAATTCTTTAAAAAAAAATAACTCCTCCTCATGAAATCGAAAAAGGAGACATTTAAATTGGTATTGCTTTATTGAATACTTATATTTTATAAAAATACAAGGATAACGATCATGGATCCTATATTAATTAGTGCTATTTTAGCCCTCGTGTTTGTTTCAATCTCGACTTTAGTTGGCATATTGCTCATCGCAAAATACTTTAAATCCAAGGATAAAACCTTAATTTACGTCGGATTAGCTTGGATTATCATTGTTGAAGCTTGGATGCCTTCAGCTGTTAATTTGATATACATTCTCGCAACAAGGGTTAGTTTATCTTATCAAATTCGTGCGCTCATTGGAAATCTATTCATACCACTTGGATTAATCTTGTGGACTCTTGTTTTCACTGAACTCGTGTTTAAAAAGTATAGAAAACACCTTCTATTACTATTTACTATAGTTGGTATCGTTTTTGAGATACTTCTCTTCTATGCTCTGTTTACTGACATATCGCTAATAATAATCGTGCCAAGTCATGACCTCAATATGAACTATCAACCTCTTTGGATGGTTTTTCAAGTCGTTTTTTCCGTGATAACTTTAGTATCAGGATTGGCTTTTTCGTGGAAGTCAATAAAACACGAGAATCCAGAAATTAAGCTTAGGGGAAAAATACTATTTGTTGCTTTTATATCGTTTTTAATAGGAGCTTTATTAGGTATCATAGATTTACCCGTCCCGGGAAACATCATTATGATAACAAGCTCGATCGAGTTCTATATTGGATACATACTTCCAGATTGGATTAAGAAGAGATTCATAAAATAGTCAACTTTAGTAATTCCAATATTTTTTTTTCTTTCTTTCATTTTTTAATGTGGATATCATGGAAAAAATTAAAAATGTACTGTGGGTTTGTTTTGGCAACACTGCCCGGAGTCCTTTAGCACATGGGTTGTCTTTATGGCTCAAAAAGACTAAATATGACAAGGACTTAAAGAATGTAAATTTTGACTCCGCGGGATTTATTAATTTCTTTAAAACCGCTCAGCCTGAGACGATTGAATATTTAAAAACTAAAAATATCGACTTCAGCGAATTTCGTGGAAAAATAATGGATGCTGAATTATTGGAGAAGCAAGATTTAATTCTCGTAATGGAAACCATGCATCTCAAAAGATTGAGGCGAAAGTTTAAACAGCTGAAAGACATCGAGAAGAAATCGTTTAGACTGCTTGAATTTGCAGGCGAAACGGGCGATTTAGACATAGGCGATCCTGTAAATTTTAGCCCCGAAGTATACCAAAAAGTCATAGAAGCCGTGGAAAACGGAGTTATAAAGTCAATTGAAAGGATAATAAAAATTAATAATCAAGAAATCGAATGGAACTAAAGAAATTTTATCAAGGAATCCATGAATCCTTCTGGTTTTTCATATCCTAAAAGGTTTACAATTGTTGCTGCTATGTTTCCGAGTGATGGTTCTTGAATCGTATCATTAACTACATATTCGTTATTATACTCAGAATCCACAATAGCAAACATAACGGGATTGAGAGTATGCGACGTTTTAAAATGGTTCATCTCTTCCAAGTTTCCATGATCTGCCGTGACTAATGTAATACCGTTTTTACTGCTCACTAAGTCACAAATCTCTTTCACGCATCCGTCCACAGTCTCCGCAGCAATTATCGCAGCATTTATATCACCCGTGTGTCCTACCATGTCGCCGTTAGCAAAGTTCACGCGCAAGTATTTATACTCGTTGGAATTTAAGGCGTTTATAAACTCTTGTTTTACTTCCATTGCTTTCATTACAGGATGTTCTCTAATGGTTTCTGACGGATCAGACTTGATTTCCACATACTTTTCGTAATTTTCATCCACATATCCTTCTTTATTCCCGTTGTAGAAGTAGGTTACGTGTCCAAACTTATGAGTCTCTGCGATCGCGAATTGCGTGATCTCTTCCTCACATAAATATTTTGTTAGAGAGTTCTTCATTCGTGGAGGATCTATGAAGTAATTTATCGGAATTTTAGCTTTTTCGTCGTATTGCAACAATCCATAGTAATCCACTTTTGGCTCACAAATCTTTACAAATTCCTTGAAGTCCGTACCTTCGTCAAACGCTCTTGAGATTTGAATCGCTCGATCACCCCTGAAATTAAAATATAAAACTCCATCTCCATCCTTCATTATTCCAATTGGATTTTCTCTTTCATCCACTACTACGAATGAGGGTAGAAATTGATCTGAAATGTCAGGATCAAGTTCTCGAGCTCTTTTGACGGCTTCTCCTGCAGATTTAAAATACCCCTCGTACCCATTAAACTTTTCTGGAAATCCACAGACATGTGCCTCCCACCCTCTCTGGACCACACTCCAATCAGAATTATATCTATCCATCGTGACACGCATGCGTCCTCCTCCGGAAGCTATTCTATAATCGTGAAAACCATCAGAGTTTATTGTTTCTAATTCGTGCTCTAAGGTTGAGATATACTCTAAAGCAGACTGGGGAGGAACATCTCTCCCATCAAATAAGGTATGAACTCGTACTTTTTTTAAATTAGAGTCTTTAGCACCGTGGAGTAACCCTATTAAATGTGAGATATGGCTGTGAACATATCCGTCGGACAATAATCCGATAAGATGCAAGGTATTGTTATTATATTCAATGTTCGAAGCAAATTCTTTCCATTTTTGCCAAATAAAAAGCGACTTTGATTCAATTGCTTCTTTAGCTAGAACGGCTCTCTGTTTTACGACATTTCCTCCTCCTATTGCGTTATGACCAACTTCGCTATTACCCATTTCGGCATCTGTGGGGAGTCCAACTGCCGTACCGTGAGCTTTAAGTTCAGCATATAACTTTTTTATGGGCCATTCTGCTTGAAGCTTATCTAAAAAAGGAGTTTTTGCCAAATAAAAAGCGTTATTGTCGTCTTTTTTCCCAAGTCCAACTCCATCCATTATGATTAAAACAAGCGGACCAGATCTTCCAGAAAATTGCTCTAGTTTTTTGAGTGCCATTATAAAATTCCTTTATCTAGTAATTTGCAATAAATATGGTATATTATGACTTAATTACATATATAACCTTCTGTTTGATCCAACAATCTATTAGTGTCTTGTAAATCAACATTAATTATTTAAAGTTTATATGTAGTCTGGTCGTATATTATATAAAAATAATAATTAAACTTAATGATTTCAATGAATAAAGAAGACATTTGTTTCATGCCTGCCTGTGAAATGGTAGAGAAAATAAAAACCCAGGAAATAACCTCTGTAGAGATAACGGAAACTCTAATCGAGCGAATTGAAAAAATCAATCCGATCATTAACGCATATTGCACGTTAACCCTTGATTTAGCTCGAGAAATGGCAAAAAAAGCGGATGATGCCGTTAAAAAAGGAGAAAAATTAGGAGCACTTAATGGCATTCCAACATCAATTAAAGACTTAAACCTAACTAAAGGTATAAGAACTACATTTGGCTCCAAGATATATGAGAATTTCATCCCAGACGAGGATGGTGCAGTGGTAAAAAGGCTTAAAAATGCAGGGTGCGTTATTTTAGGAAAAACTAATACACCTGAATTTGGTTATATAGGAGTTACTCATAATTTAATATTTGGAGAAACAAAAAATCCTTGGAATTTAGAAAGAACTTCAGGAGGCTCAAGTGGAGGTGCTGCTGCTGCTGAAGCTGCAGGATTATCAATACTAGCCCAAGGTTCTGATGGAGGAGGATCAATCAGAAGTCCAAGCGCCCTAAATGGTTTATATGGAATAAAGCCTAGTTTTGGACGGGTGCCTAATTATCCTCAAAAATACTTATTTGGAGAAACATTAAAGCATATTGGTCCACTTGTTAGAAATGTAAAGGATGCTGCTTTAATGTTGGACGTAATGAAAGGCCCTCACGAAGGAGATAAATATTCATTACCCAAAGAGGATATTAAGTACATTGATCATGTCGATGAGAAACCTAAAAAGCTCAAAATAGGATATTCGTTGGATTTAGGTGTTGCAAAAGCGGTTAATCCTGAAATTAAAAGCGCAGTTATTAATTCAGCACAAAAATTTGAAAGTCTTGATTGGGACGTTGAGGAAATTAAAGTCAAGAGAAAAAATATTGAGTTGGCTTTTTTAACAACGTGGACTTCAATGATTGCTTATGACTTAAAACCAAAATTAGCAGAATGGCGCGAGAAAATGGACCCTGGCTTAATAAAAGCAATTGAGGCAGGTTCGGGGTATTCTGGACCGAGTTTCATGAAAGCAATGAATATAAGGAGAATATATTATGATATTATTTATCGCATTTTCGAGCAATATGACATTATCATTACTCCAACGGTAGCTTGTACTGCATTTGAGTTAGGTAAAAATAATCCAGATATAATTGGTGGAAAACCAGTATCTCCCGCAAGTTGGACTCTTTTCACTTTTGTTTTCAACATGACAGGTCATCCCGCAGCATCCATTCCTTGTGGATGGTCCAGCGAGGGTTTACCGATAGGCATGCAAATTGTTGGAAAAAGATTTAACGACTTAAAAGTTCTTCAAGTATCAAAAGCTTTTGAAGAGATTGCTCCATGGCAAGATAAAAGACCAAAATTCAATTAATGTTTTATCAAAATAGAAGGTGAACAAAATGACAGAAGTATTTCAAAAACTAAAAAAAATTGTTACTGAAAAATATATCTCAGATAGCATTTACGTTCGACATGCATATTCGAGAAATGTGAATCCCGTCTTACAGGGTGTTCCAGATATTGTCATACGACCAAAAGACGCCCAAGAAATCTCCGAGATCCTTAAAATTGCTAATGAAGAAAACATTCCTATAGTGCCTCGTGGTGGAGGATGCTGCGAATGGGGAGGAAGCATAGTTGAAAACGATACGGGAATCATATTAGATATGAAAAGAATGAACAATGTCATCAATTTAGACCAAGATAACCTTGTTGTAACCGTTGGGGCAGGGATCGCTTGGGGTGCTTTGAACAATTATTTGTCTCAATTTGGACTTTACACCGGTTGTTTGGGTCCTGGATCGGGATTAACCGCATCTGTAGGCGGAGGAATCTCACATCACTCCGTAGGCGCTGGAGGATGTGCAAAATATGGTGCCTGCACTAATCAACTTGTCTCCTTAGAAGTTGTATTACCAACTGGCGATATTATTGAGACAGGATCTCAAGCTAACAAGTTTTCGAAAGTTCCGTTTAATAGGTTCGGGAACGGCCCAGATTTGGCGGGGCTCTTTTGCGGTGATAACGGTATTTATGGCGTGAAAACTCAAGTGTCACTTAAAGTATTTCCAAGACCTCCCATTGCGGCGTATAAAACTTTTGTACTCCCTCGTAAAGATACAGAAGCAGCATCCCAGATAATGATGGAGATAAGACGCAAGGGAATAGATGTGTTTGATACGATATTCATCCCTCAACTGGTTGTTGTACTTGGTGCTCAAGAAGGCATGTTTCCACTATGGAAGCAATTAAAAAGGAAGCGGGGGATTCTCTTTTACTCGATAGAAGCCAATTCAGAAATAGAATTAAATGAAAGAGTTAAGCAACTAGATGAAATCTTCTTGAGCAAAAAAACGGAAGAATTAGGTCCAGAAATCTCGGACGGTAATTTTGCAAAATGGCAATACGAAAATCCATGGCACCTCTATCATAATTTGTGGGGTATACAGCCAGCCTGCGAACCGTTTACTGCTGAATGCTTCACTCCGTTAAACACTTTGCCTGAGTTAGTTGCGGACACCATGGCGTGGGAAAATGAATGTAAGGAAGATATGCAAAAAATTGGTGAATTAACGGGCAACAGGATAGTCATGAGCAGTGCTGGTCCTGTTGCGTTAATCGATGGAAATAATGTAGAATATACGGTAGGATTTAATACTTCTCATAGCTATCACGAAGGGACAACACATGAAATCATCGATGAGCTCAATCTAAAATTGTGGAAATCGCTTTTAATTAGGACTTACAAGCAAGGCGTTCAATACTACATGTGTGGATCCGTACCATCAAAGCTTATGGTAGAAATTGGAGCGTATAGTCAAGAATACAATAACCTATTGAAGTCGATAAAAAAAACGCTGGACCCAAACTTTATTTTAAGCAGGGGAAAATTCAATTTAACGGGGGAGATGGAATAAATGCCAGAATTAGAGAACTTGAAAAAGGTATGGGATAACGTCTTCTCGTGCATGGGTTGCGGAGAATGTGGATTTGCTGTAAATCCTAACGCTGAAATATATTTAACTTGTCCGGTGAAAGAAGCTCTTGGAGATGCGGCGTTTGAAATTCATTTTTCCCGGGGTAGGATGAGCGTGTTAAAAAGCATCTTGAAAGGGGCAATCCCTTTAAGTAAAGAATTGGCGGAATTTGTTTATCAATGCACTGAATGTGGTAATTGTACAGAAACCTGCCACCAATGTGATGAAAATGTTGTCCTTAAAATTTCTGAATGGATCGATCATAATAACGTGTGGAACGCTTTAAGAAAAGATTTAGTCCAAGCAGGACATGCTCCGCTTGAGAAACACGCAACTCTCATTGAATTAATGAATAATCCAGAGATGAAAAATCCTTACGGCGAAGAAAAGTCTAAAAAATATGCTTGGGCTGATGGATTCTCCAACATTAAAGAGAAAGGTGAATTTGCAATATTTGGCGGGTGCACGATGCCTTTAAGACAAGCTGAAACCTTGAAGAACATGATGAAAATATTCCAAGCCGCTGGAAAAGACATAGCAATGTCTAAGGACGAATGGTGTTGTGGTTCAATTGCCATGCGAATTGGAGATTATAAAGCAGTTGAGGAAGAAGTAAAGCACAATATAGAGTTATATAAATCTATGGGTGCTAAAACTGTATTTTCTCCGTGCGCGGGATGTTATAGGACGCTAAAAAAAGATTATCCTGAGATTATAGGCGAAGAATTACCATTTGAAGTCAAGCACATTACCGAAGTATTAGCTGAAATGATTAAAAACAACGAGATTGCTTTTAAAGAAGCTGAAGCTGAGACATTAAAGGTCACCTACCACGATCCTTGTCATTTAGGGCGACACATGGACTTATACGAGGAGCCTCGAGAAATTATTTCGAAAATCCCTGGGATAGAATTAGTTGAGATGAAAAGAAATAGGAAAAATGCGTGGTGTTGTGGCGCGGGTGGTGGCGTTAAAAGCCAGTTTCCCGAGCTATCTTTAGACATTTCAAAGGAACGCGTTAGGGAAGCCATTGAAACGGGTGCACGAGTGTTCCTTACGAGTTGCCCGTTCTGCGTGGGTAATCTACGAGATGCGGTAAATCAAATGTCGAGTGAGGTCCAAGATAAGATTGAGGTTGTTGACATTATTGATTTCATAGCATTAAAAATTTAAAAAGTACTTCTTATATTTTCTTTTTTTTTCTAAAAGCAATCCTTTTTATTTTAAGACATCACATCATATCCTAATACATTATTTTCAAATAGGTGAATTAATTGAGTAAAGAAGATATTTGTTTCATGCCTGCCTATGAAATGGCAGAAAAGATAAAAACGCAAGAATTAACCTCTGTAGAAATAACCGAAACTATCATCGAACGAATTGTAAAAATTAATCCTCTCGTTAACGCGTATTGCACACCTACATTTAATTTAGCTCGGGAAATTGCTAAAAAAGCTGATGAGCTGGCAAAGAAAGGTGAAGGAGGAATCATTAATGGAGTGCCCACGTCAATCAAGGATTTGATGCAAACAAAAGGAATAAGGACTACATTTGGGTCAAAATTGTATGAAGATTTCATTCCAGAACAAGACGATGTTGTAGTTCAAAGACTAATGGACGCTGGGGGTGCTATATTAGGGAAAACTAATACTCCAGAATTTGGGAGCATTGCTCTTACAAATAATAAAGTTTTTGGAGAGACAAAAAATCCTTGGGACCTAGAAACAAACTCCGGAGGCTCTAGTGGAGGTGCAGCTTCTTCTGTTGCCAGTGGATTAGGACCTTTGGCATTAGGATCGGACGGAGGAGGATCAATTAGAGTACCTAGTAGCTGTTGTGGGGTATATGGATTAAAGCCTACTTATGGGCGTATTCCGAGTTATCCTCGCATTGGTATAGCATTTAAATCGATGGATCATTACGGACCAATTGTGCGCAATGTAAAGGATGCTGCCCTCATGTTAAATGTCATGAAAGGGGATCATCCAGCCGATTTTAATTCCTTACCAGATGATAATATCGATTATGTTAAAATTCTTGAAAACAAACCTAAGAAATTAAAAATTGGATATTCCATGACTTTAGGATTTGGAAAAATTCTTGAGGATGAAGTGAAAGAGACTGTCCTTAATTGTATCCAAAAATTTGTGCAATTCGATTGGGATGTTGAAGAAGCAACAATAAAAATTCGATCTCCTGAACTTGCATTTAAATCTTTTGTTGGTTTAGGGTATGGATATGATTTGCAACAAGATTATAATAATAGAATTGAAGATATTAGCCCAGATTTGACTTCAACAATAAAACTCGGGCTAGATTCTACTGCAATGAATATCGGGAAAGCGATGGAAACACGACTACGAGTTTATGAAGTAATGTATCAATATTTTAAGAATTATGACATATTGATCACGCCCACAACTCCATATCCTGCGTTTAAACCGGGATGGTTAGATTCTGGAACGACATTCCCAAAAGTAGGTAAAAAATCATTAAGTATAATGAGTTGGATGAATTTTACATATCCGTTTAATATGACAGGAATACCAGCTGCGTCAATTCCTGCTGGTTGGACTACCTCTGGACTTCCAATTGGAATGCAAATAGTAGCAAATAGGTTTAATGATGCACTAGTACTTCAAGTTTCAAAGGCTTTCGAAGAAATAGCTCCCTGGCAAGACAAAAGACCAAAATTCGATTAAAACTCATTACCTTTTCTTTTTTTTTAAATTAACTAGTTTTGGTAGAAAGGTTAGAATAATAACTATCCTTTATATTTTGATAGATTTGTAAAAAATCATTATTATATTGGATATTAAACTAAATCTTACCTTTTTGAATAATCATTCAAATTATTAAATCCCTTTTCGCAAGTTTTTATAAATTATAACTGAAAATATTAAAAATATGAATATCTATTCATTTAATAATATCTAATGGTGATGCATTATGGCTGAAAAAAGTATTGGTATACCGTTATTAGGAGATGATTTTCCTTCGATGGAAGTACAAACAACACACGGGATGATGAAATTACCTGATGACGCAAATGAGGGAGGTAAGTGGTGGTTTATCTTGTTTAGTCATCCTGCTGATTTCACGCCTGTATGTACTACGGAATTTCATGCGTTTGCTGTAAGAAATGAAAAATTTCAAGAGCTCAATACCAGATTGATAGGACTTTCGATTGATCAAGTATTTGCTCATATAAAATGGGAAGAATGGATTAAAGAAAATCTGAAAGTGGAAATTCCTTTTCCAATTATTGCTGATCATGGAATGGTAGCTAAAAAACTAGGAATGGTCCATCCAGGAAAAGGTTCAAACACAGTAAGAGCCGTTTTCGTTGTAGATGCAAATGGTAAAATTCGGTTAATTTTATATTATCCTCAGGAAATAGGAAGAAATATGGATGAAATTCTTAGAGCTGTCAAAGCACTTCAAACTGCTGATAAAAACAAAGTTGCAACTCCAGCAAATTGGCCTAATAATGAATTATTCGGAGATCACGTGATTATCCCTCCGGCTAAAGATGTGAAGACTGCAAAAGAGCGTCTTGAGAACGCTGGAAAGGATTATGAATGTTTAGATTGGTGGCTCTGTCACAAAAAATTATAAAATCCAAAAAATTTTTTTTTTAATTTAAAAAGACTTCATGTTAGTAGTCGCTATGTAAGAAGAATCTCCAATCGTAATCTCTTTTTTGATTAAATCTTCTAAAACGGAATAGTCTCCGATGATGCTTTGGGACGAAATAATTTTTTTTAAGTGCGCACCATCTCCAATTACGGACTCTGATAAAATACACTTATGTAAATGAACACCATCTCCTACAGACACATTAGGACCAATAACGGAATCAGTTATTTTTACATCCTCTCCTATATATACTGGAGGGACGATCCTGGTGTCTGTGATATTGTTCGTTTTATATAACCTCTCGTACAGAGGATCTTTTATCTTGTGTTCTGAAAGCAAATATTGATTTCCTTCCAATAAACTTTCCGGCCTTCCAAAGTCTAAAATTTTTTCTTTCATTTCGTTTATCTTGATTTTAAAACCATCTTTAATGAGTTGATCGATAATGGGCGTGAGTTGGTGTTCTTGACCGTTTTCAAGCTTTCCTTTACTTTGGTCATGCAAAAGCTCAAAAAGTTTAGATGTCATGCTTTTTCCAAACAAGTAAGCCCCTGAAACTGCGTAATCTGAAATGAATTCTTTCGGTTTCTCAACGATTCGATTGATATATTGCTTATTTTTATCTAAAACTGTAACACCATAAAACTGGGGAGTTTCAACTCTTTTAACGTTAATAACTCCGTCGCATCCTCCTTTATGATAAGTTAAAAGAATTGAAGTATAATCTTCCATCGGAAGTCTGTCGCTTAAGAAAATAAAGCAATCTTCACCATCAACAAATTCCCTTGCCAATAAAATCGCATCGCCTAGACCTGAAAAATAAGGCGTATCATCTGCGTATCCAATAGGTTTTTGCTCTACAAATTTCAAATTGAAATAATCAGAGAAGTGGCTTTTCAAATACTCTGAAATATCTCTTTTTTTATAACCAACAATAAAGCAGACATTAGTCCCCTCCGGAAAGGTTTTTTTTAACTTGATTAAGATATGATCTATTAATCTTTGACCTGCGACTTTCAAGAACGCTTTTGGTTTAGAATACGTGAACGGCTGTAGCCTTTTCCCGACTCCAGCAATAGGACAGACTAACCACATATAATTTATATAAAATATAGATATAATAAAAAGAATTTCATTCTACAATCTTTCGTAATGTCTCGTAATATTTTGCTTCCTTTAGTTTTTCTTGGATTAATCCTTTTAATTTTCGAAGATAATACGCGTCAGAACTGGTTTTTTTCGTGCCATTAAGCTTTTTGTTAAGTGCAATCCTTGTTTTCTCGTCAAGCAAATTAACGGGAATTTCCTTGAATTCTTCTTTTAACTGGCTTATGATGCTTTTCTTTTCTTCATTTGAAATTTCTTTGGCTTCAGCACTTAACTTGAAGTATAAATTATTGATCCACGCTTCAATTTTATCTAAATCTCCCTTCAAATAGTGTCTTTGATTTAACCATTCTTTAAATTCAATGATTTGGCTTAAGAATTCGTTGTCTTCTTTGTGTTGATTTCCCTGGTCTTCAGCATTTTGTACTATTGTTTGTATTTTCTTCTTTTTCAACTCTTGAACTTTTTCTTTTGGAAGCTTCTCAAACTTCTCGTTTAACTTTCTTTTTCTTTCTTTAGCACTAGGATCTTCTAGCCATTTATCAATTGACATTATCTCTTGTATTGATTCTATTTCTATTCCTATATTTTATTTGTTATTAAAACTTTAACAAAGGAGTACATTCAAGCGCATGCATTTATATCATACCTCAACGAAATATTTCTATCATAAATAATTTATAATGCATCTATCCAATCATGTCAAATACAACAAAAAATCATGGAAACAAATCACCACAAAAACAACATAGAATCCTCTCAACGAGTCAAGCCGTTATTTTGAGCTTGCCGTTAGCTGGTTTACAAGCCGTAATAGGAATGATGGGTTTTTTCGCAATTCTTTTTTATACAAATATCATGGGGGCTCCAGCAATTATCACAGGTTTAATTTATTCGGGGGGACTTTATCTTGAAGCATTATTATCAACGATTTTTGGTGTATTTTCAGATAATATTAAAAACCGTATAGGTGGGAAGAAGACAATCATCTTATTGGCTATGCCAATAATGTCTTTAGCGACCATTATGTTATGGGTTCCTCCAATTCCTCCTTTTGGTTATATTTTTGGATCTGTTTATCTTCCTCTCTTGATGTGGATGCTCCTTTTCATGATATTATTTCGTATTGCTGATGCAGGATATTGGGCGTGTTATCATGCTCTATTACCAGAATTAAGCACTGATGAAAAAAATCGTGTTAAAATTTCAATGATCGGAATGATGATTACATTAATAGGGATAATTATGGGAATGATAGGACCAATGCTTATTATGGGTGATGTAACTGAAGATCTCCCACGCAACGATCCTCAATTATACATTCACGGTGCTAATGCCGCCATTGCTCATGAAATCGCTTCTGGTGTAGTTATATTTTCTATTATTTTTAACATTATCTTCATTATCTGTATTGTATTAATGTTATTATTAATAAAGGAGCCATCAAAAAGCATCAGGGATAGACCTTCGTTCTCGCAGGTAATTGGTGATATTACAGGACCATTTAGGGATAAAAATTTCAGGAATTATTTAATTAGCTTTTTTCTTTCTTGGACTCCTATAGTATCATTATCCTATTTGCTCATGAATATTGCTACCTATTTACTGGAATTAAGGGGAGTTGAATTCGTGATCTTTTTAGTTGTTGCTTTATGTGCTGGTTTATTTGCTTTCGTGTTTTCACAGAAATTATCAGCAAAATTTGGGATTAAAAAGACTCTTAGAATTTGCATTACAATAACATTTATACCATTCATATCAATTTTCGTCATCTTATTGCCTTTAGGCCATGCATGTACAGTTATTATTGGCATGGTGCTTGTAAGCCTGTGTTTAATCGGGTTTGTTGGAGCGATGATTTTTCCCGCCACTATAATGAGTGCTATAGTAGATGAAGCAGAAAAGCGTTCGAACAAATCTTTAAGCGGTTCTTATGCTGGAGCTTATAGTATGGTATTAACTGGTGGTTCAGCAACCTCCATGCTAATAGTATCACTGTTCTTGGAAATCTTTGGTGCGGAAGAAAAAATCTCTTATATTGGATTCTTCTTGTTTGGAGCAGTATTGATTGCATTATCACTTTTTGTCTTTAAAAAAGTACGAATAAGGAGCGATTAATCAAGATAGATAAACTATTATGACCTTCTTTTCACTTTTTTCTTTCTAAGAAAGCTTTAAATTTCTCTTTTGGTTTTCCAGATGAAAATAAATCGTAAAAAGCATCGCCCTCTGCTTGGAATCCCTTTTCATTTTCATAGATTCCTTTTTGAATCAAGCTTTTACATAGAGCTATGGCTTTACCAGAATTATTCACGATCATTTGTGCCAACTGCTTGACTCTATCCTCAAAATCGGCTAATGGAACGACCTCGTTGATTAAACCAATTTGTAACGCTTCTTGAGCATCTAGCGTTCTTGCAGTATAGATAATTTCTCTTGCTTTTAAAGGACCAACCAATCGTATTAAGCGCTGGGTTGCTCCAGCCGCGGGAGTTAGGCTGTATTTAGTCTCTACCTGACCAAATCGAGCGTTTTCTGCCGCTATTATGATGTCTGCACATAGCATTAATTCGAATCCTGCCGTGAGATTCAATCCCTTTATTGCAGCAATTACCGGAATAGAAATATCTTCAAGTTTTTTAAAAACTACCTGTAATCTTCTCGTCATTTCTCTTGCTTCTTCATCATCCAAAGTTAAAATCCAATTGATATCAAGCCCAACGGTAAAAAAATCATCTAAAGAAGTCGTGCATATTAACACTCGAATATTTTCTAAATCTTTTTCAACTTCTTCTTCTAAAATTTGATATAATTCGTTAGCTACGGCAAGATCAAAAGCATTTTTTTTGTCTGGACGATTGAGAAAAAGCCAAAAGATTTTATTTTCGAGATTCGTCAACCAGTATTCGCGAACTGCCATGCTAATTAGTATTATTGGTAAAGGTTATTAAATCTTTTTTCGTGTTTTCTATAAAAAAACTATCGCTGGAAAGATTGAAATATAAAATGTTGCTTAATAATAATAATTCTAAACTCAAGGTGAAATAAAATAGAAAAAATAACTCCATTTGAAACCATCATAAGAATGAAACAAATATATGTAGTTGGCGGGAACTATGAACATCCATCAGATTTTGCAAAGATTGTCAATAAAAACCTTCTGATCTTGAGAAATAGCGATAATAACGCAAAAGTAGTAGATATTAATTTTTCAGTTAGTACTGACCCTCGATATAGTAATTATGGTCCTACCTATCTTGCTTTTATCACTGCTGAAGTTGATGTTGATACAACGCCTAAAGTTGAGGACGACGGAATCACGCGTAAAAAGAAGAAAAAGAAATGGCGTAGCTAATTAAAACTCATATATTGTTACTATTCTTCTACTATATACCCTTTGGAGCAGTAGGCGGCTTTTTCAAATCTTCTAATTTAATTTGATTAGAAATATCTTGCTCAACTTTCTCCAGTTGTCTTGAAATTGCCTCTAATTCTTTCTTCTGAAGCACTTCATCGTCAAGAACGATCATTTTGAGTTCTTCTTCGTCCATTGG
>Ga0180432_10003770_pt1 | contig 21362 bp, 25 predicted proteins | sample SS_ome_10_FD_132414 | JGI IMG/M metagenome (GOLD analysis project Ga0180432, IMG submission 132414) | Hypersaline lake sediment archaeal communities from the Salton Sea, California, USA - SS_1_MS_2 metaG | ecosystem: Environmental > Aquatic > Non-marine Saline and Alkaline > Hypersaline >...
CCATTTGATTAGCTTCACGAAAAGCGTATTTTAATAATTTAATATCCGTGATTTTTTTCAATTCTACTCTGGCAGTTCTAACAGACATACCAGTAATATCAGAAATTTCCATTTCTTTTTTAACTATGGGCTTGGTTATTTTATCAGGCTGTAATCTCTCTCTTTCAGGTTCTTCTGATTCAGTCTTAATGATTTTTTCTTTTTTATTCACTTCTTCCTTTTTTTCATCCTGATAAACAATCTCCCATACAGTTCTGTCTGGTAATTTAATCTGTCTCAACCAATCTACAAAAGGCTTTCCTTCTTGAATGTCATGCTTTTCACCATATTGTTCAAATAATTCATCCAAAGGTATTTTATGACCAGGACCAACCGATCTTTTCATAGCATGACGCCACCCATTACTTTTATTCTTTACGTATCCATTCATTTTCCTTATCCTCCATATATTTATAGTTCATTTTCCTTGTCCAAACCTACATGGTTTGAATCTATTCTATCAATTATAAAATGTAAAATATTAGATAATCTATGTAATATAAGCCCCATAAAAAACAACGCCAGTATCCGTGGCAGTAAATTGTTCATGTATAAATACAGCATTAGTATGCTGAATAAGCTCACCCACACTGACGTGCAATATGGACAGTCCAACAAATCGTGGACGAATCTCAATATTCGAATGTCGCTATTAAATAAAAATTCTCTAAGCGGTTTAAATAAATTTGATTTAGATAATATATTTGTAATAGATTCGGTTAAAAAAATCGCCGCGATCAATTGCAAAATCCAATCCATAATTACCTCATTATAAAGGCGTGCCCGCCAATATTGGCGGCACACGCCATATTATTACAATGATTATAAAGATCTGTCGATGATCCCCATACCCAACATACGAGGATCCAAGCATGCAAATCCAATCTCTTCCCAACCAAAAAATCCAGCTTTCTGAACTCTAAGAAGGGTAGGATCATCATATGCCTCATAATCTTTACGAATAGGCATTACTAGAGAATCATTAACGCTCAAGTCAAAACCAAGAATCTGGGTTTCGCCTAAAGTATCTACGGTACCATCAGCTGCGGTAATGTTAGGATTATCCAAAGTATACGCATTGTAAACTTCACCGCCGCCAGCGATAAATTTACCAAATGCTGAAGTACTTCCATTAATGTTATACAAACCAGTGGCACCAAGATGCTGTACCTCATGAAGAGTTACATTCCACAAACTTCCCATTCCACCAGCCTGAAAAATTTCACGTCTGGTAACCGGGTCTATATCAGTATCGGTCCATTCACGAATATCAGCTGCATCTTCAGGTGAAACGTACAGATCTGTAAGCGTACGACCAATTCTTTTAAAACCAACGATCATTTTGTTAATAAGCTCTTTTGAAAGATAACCAGCTCCAGTAGAGCCTGGGTCAATTTCATAAATAGGAGCAGGGCGTGATCCAAGCAAACCCTTACCAAAAAATCTTGAGGTAGCCGCGGGAAGAATTACCCTCCAACCGCACTCTTCCTCGTATTCTGAAATTGCTTTGGCTGCTTTTTCCGCTGCGCGAGCTGCAATATCAATTCTCGAATCCCTAGCATAAGTGAGTTTCCAGTCACCAGAAGCATCGATGGTGAATGTAGGAACATATACTTCTTCACCAATACCTTCGATGAAGTTCTGAGCGACATAACCAAGGCCTGGCAGTACCCACACGGGTATCTCGAAATCTTCCAATTGATCTGTTACTTATAATGACCTCAGCATTATCTGTTAGGCGGGGAAGCTCTTCGGCATTCCCTCTCGGCGTTTCCGCCGAGCTCAGACTATATCATCACCCTATCTACTCTAACACTGTTTAGGGGGAGAACGTATAGTCGTTGAGGATATAAGTTAATATTATACATAATATTTAAATTTATACTGCATACATTCAGGAACAAATTCGTAGAAATTACTTACTAACCTACGTAGTTTATCCTTACCGCTAATACATATATAATACGATTTACCAGAAGGATAGGTTCTACTATTTATCCTAAATCCCATCCCATACTTTTCAGATAAATTTCTACACAAAGAGACATTCTCTGCATAAGTAAAACACTCAGTATGTAAATCCATACGATAAACACCAAACTTCTTATTATATGTTAATGACCCATCATCACAAACCCAGATAGCCATGGAGATATTACTTAACAAATCAGATATATTATTAGGTATAATTTTAACATTGTTAGGATAAAAAATTCCTTTTATATATGTTAACCATGGGTGCGAAATTGTTGCAAACATATAACTATCCGATACATTACATTTAATACCACAAATACAATGCGATTTTCCATCGGTCTTAATTACCTTAGAAGTAGTAAATGGCTTCAAAACTTTGTTTTTCCAAAATAAATAATCCTTTTGTTTTTCACCATGCCTAACAACAAACCGGGCGTTCTTAGCATCTTTACCCATAGTAAGTGACCCATCACCAAGCACATTACCTATTACTATATCTTTCTGATACTCTGTAAATCCAGTCTCCTTTAACTCCTGGTAAACACTACGTGTAGAAACCCTAGTGGGTATTTTATAATAAATCAACCAATTCCTGACAGTAGGAGCTGACACGTTATAAAATGCCCCTATAGAAGACATAGACATATGTTTATCTACATACATATCATATAATAAATCTTTTGTTACCGGTATATTCATATTAACTTATCTTTCCTGCTGATTGTCCCTATCTATAAGATTTTTACCGTCTCGGTACCTATAGCCTAACAGGAGTTCCCAGCATATAGTTCTCTTTATTTATACTATATTACTATAGCAGTGGCCAAAGATTTAGCCACAGGATAACTTGCCTGTGCGCCAGGACCTAGTCTTTCAACAGCAAATAGCTGTCTCATAATAGAATCTCTCTCAACTGCTTGAAGGATAGGAGTAGTTAGAGCAGCAGCAAAAGCTTTATACGCCGCCAAACCCTCGTTAGTATTCACGGCAGCGGTAGCTTTAAACAGTTTTTGCATTTCTTTTGTATCCATAATCTAACTGTCCTCCTAAATAGTTTTGGATGCACTAAACGTGCTTTAATCCAAATAAAAAATATATTATTATACCAAAATCTTTACTCTGATTGGATACAGAGTAGTATTGGCTACATTAGCTGTAACCTGAGCTGCGCTAGCACCTTTCATTACATAAGCTAGAATACCACCATCAGCAGTGGTCTGGGTATTATTAGTAGCGCCAGAATCACAAATTTCTGACATGCTGCTCTGACGCACGTACATTGCAGTACCAGCGTTCAAACCACCACTACCATAGTAATGAATAGTATCCCAAATTCCAAGATGTCCAACACCAACAGGCGCAGGTTTTGTACCATTGATATGGCCGTTGCTATCATAACTTGGCTGTGCAACTACGTCAGATGATCCAAGGTCGCCAGGCATATAAAACCCAGCTGGATGAACTGAATGATATCCAGTCTTTACTTTCTGCATCAAGAAACCAAACGCACGTTTGTTTTCATTAGCAGTGTAAATTTTTACCGTGGCATCAGCCTGAGAGTCATCAAGATAACAAACTGAACCTGCGTAAGCCATAACATCGCCCGATCCACCAGAAACCGTGGTTTGACCATAGAACTGGCAGAACTGATTTTCTACAACAGGATGTCTAGGAATAAACATAATTACCTTTCCTCCTTACACAATATTTTCAAAAAGATTACTTACTGTCTTTCTTGGCATATCTTGAAGCCATGGCTTTGCCAAGCTCTCTATATTTAGAAACCATATCCTTTGAAGGGGTACCTTCCATATTAAGAGCAGCAGCAACAGCTTTCATCGGGTCAATCGAATCTTCAGAATCAGCAGCAGCTTCTTCTTCCTCACCTTCTACTTCAAAATCTTCTTCAGAAGCGTCTTCTTCACTTGAGGTCTCCTCTTTTTCTTCAGCAGGAGTTTCTTTAGCTTTTTCTTCTGAACCGGCGGGGGTAGAACTTTCAAGTTCCTCAAGAATACTCTTACGGAGCTCGATACGTTCATCTTTGTAAGCTGCAAACTCTTCATCTTCCATTTCACGAATCTTGGCAATCTGATCCTTTTTAGCTTTTTCCTCGGTAGCAGCTACGCCGCCTTCTTCCAACTCGGCATATCTAGTCTGAGCAAGTTGATCTTTCTTCATATTAAGAAGTTCTTCCTCAGCCGCTTCCGCTCTTTTAGTTAATTCTTCTTCTTTAGCTTCAAGATCAGACTGTGCTTTCTCAAGATTCTTCTCTAGATCTTCTTTACTACCAGATAACTCTGAAATAGTTGCTTCCAATTCTTCTACTTTAGTAGCAAACTCACTTAGTTCTTCATCTTTTGCCTCTAAAGATGAGGTAAGATCGTTTATCTTCTCAGCAGACTTATTCAGAGCCTCTTCAGTTTCTTTACGCATAGCAGCTTCTTCTTTTTGCTTAAAGATACTGTCAACAATGGCTTGAATATCTTGAGTAAGTTTATCAGTCATGAACTAAACCTCCCTATAAATTTTCAAAAAATAACAAATTCTACAACCAACCTCGTGTGTAAATAATTAAATTTTTAATCACCATTTCCTTAACCTAATACGTAGTTTTATTAATATTTATTAATCACCAGTATAAGTTACAGATGACGCTCTCCAAAATACCTGAGTAGTATCGGTTGGATTGAAAGAATGACCGACGCCCAGCATAAATAAGACATCAAATCCACATGCTTCTGACGGAGCCCCAGTGGTTTTCAATTTCACTACGTTATTTACTACGTCTTTTTCTACGTAATAAGATAACACAGCTCCACCAGAAGAAGTTGGTACCATGCCTACGCCAGCTTCAGCCACTTTCTTACCATGAAACTCAACACCGCTAGCCAGTACAACTTCCGTACTGCCGGATGCCAAAGTCACGTGATCTCCCCAAATAAAAGGAACCCTGCGACCATTGCCCAAATTTCTGTAAAGTATAGCTTCCGAATCGGCAGCGTTTACCCTAACTACTTTGGGAGTACTTTTCTTTTTACCAGTTTGTGCTTGTGGCATGAGCGATTTCCTCCTTTATTAGTATTAACTCAACAAATCTAATAACTTGGCCAAAAGACCGCCTCTTTTGTCTTTAGCCTCCAAATCATTCAATTTATGTTGAGTATAATTCTTAGTTATCGCAACAACTTTATTTCTAAGGCACTCTGGATGATCGGCGCCCCTTGAAGGTGATGTACACCCAGTATCATACAAAGTACACCAATCTTCATGCAAAACTTTTGCGTCAGGACCTTCAAACGTTGCGTCAACAACTCGTCTTTTATAATTAACGCAAATACCGGGACTAGTTTGAGTACGAGTATCATAAGCACCTGGACCATCAGTAGTAGCTGCTGGAGAAGTTACGATAGCCTCTGCGTCTTCCTTATCCATTTCGGGATCTAGTTCTATCACAATTTCTTCCCCCTCTTTTTTTACTTTAGCGGTTTCTAAAATCACTGACCTTGGATTAGCTGGATTTTTTACTAGCCCACATCCAGAAAACATCAAATCTCTTAAAACTCTAGCTATTTCTCCCTTTGCAATTTCCTTTCCCTTTTTTAATATCCTAGCTACCCTTCCAAGTATGTCATCAGAAGCAAGCCCCAATGCTTCTGCTTCTTTCTTAGACATTATTAAATCACCTATTTTAACATCGTAATTTTGAAAATAAGTTTCCATTGATAATTTCCATTTACCATTTTTTACTTCTTCAGCTAATTCTGGAAATCTACTTTTATATAAAATACCCGCTATCATTACATCCATATCCATCTTATCAATTTCTGATTCATTTAATGATGCTAGTTCAGCTAAATTCAGCTCTTTGCCATCTCTTCCAATAAAAGCACTAGAATAAATGTGCCCTACTATGTCCGTTTCATCATGTTCAATGTCCAAGGCCTTATTATTTATGGAACTCCTGGCTTTTACCAATTCGGAAGGCATAAAAAAGGCTTTATTCAAATTTTCTCCGGAAGAAACAAAAATACCAGAAAAGAACAACATATCTGGCGTTTTATTTTCAGGAAATTTTACTATAGAAGCAACTTCTTTTTTCAGCTCATCGGTGCCCTCTTCAAGCTGAATCTCGGCTTCAAGTATAAAAGGTTTTAATTTAGTTTCCACGACTGCCCTCCTTTAAAAAATGTATGCCTCTACTGTTATATGGTTAGTTTATTATTTGCCCATTAAGTGCCCTTAGCATTATTTAGTTCATTCAAATATCCATCTAAAAATGCCTCAAACTGCTCTTCGGTAAAATTATTCATGGCATAAGAAAAAACAGATTTTACGTTAACGCTAGCCGCCTGTGGGCTTCCTTTTGGTTGATTGCTAGGCGATTGATTAGGCACTTTAGTTTTATCTTTTTGATTAGTTTTAGTTTGTTTCTGTTTTGCTGGCTGCCCTTTTGGCCTCCCAGATGAGGGCGTACCTTTCGGAGCGCCCTGCTGTTGCTGAATACCAGATTGTTGAAAAGGGCTACCAAGAATACCAAGAACGCCGTCTAAAACATGTGGTAATTCGGTTTGCATATTATTAAATTCATTTGGAAAATCAAATCCAAGCTGTTCCATGGCGGTTTGATACGACAACATTCTTCTATCCACCAATTGAGAAATAGTGCTCATATATAATATAATATCACGAAGAATAGTATTATCCCACCGTACTTTTGGAAACCTATCAAATCCTGCCGCCTCGGCTATTTGTCTGTATTCATTATATATCCAACGCTCCACTTGTCGGCGGGCATAATTTATCTCTTCAATTAAAGTTTTAGTTAATAAAGCCGCCTCACCCTGATTAACATTCGTAGTACCATCAATCAAAGCTCTGGACATTGCAATGGCACCAGTAATATCTTCATTTACTTGTTTATATTTATCCTGACCCAAAATAGCTTCAATTTCAGGAGAAACTATCTTTTCTATTTCAAGAGTATGGTTCCATACCACGTCAAAAGATTTTGAAGGGGTATTAAATAATTGTGATACCGTTTCTAATTGGCTTTGATCAGTACACGGAAATTCATCGTTACCGATGGTTATCTTCAATATGTAATTGGAAATACCATCCAAAGTACTCAAATCAGCTTCTCTTAAGCTATTTTTATATTCAAGCGAATCAAAAGCTTTTATGCCTCTCGGTCTTGGGTATCTCTCATATGGTTGTTTTCTATAATCAATCTCTCCAACAAACATAGGATCAAGGTTAATGCCGCCACCTTCTTCTATGCCCTTCTTAAAATCAGACGGCAATAATTTTAAAATTTCCTTTTCATCATCCGTTAATTCTGACTGATTTTTTTTCATAAGGTCTTTAAGTTCATCAGAAGGTTCCAAAATAACTTTTGATTTATTGAATAACAAACTACCTTCTATGGTAACCAACGTCGGGTTTAATACGGTATAAGCGACTGGCATATGCCCTTTAGACCATACTTTTTTCTTTGCGGCCAACTCCGTTTTCACGGCGGCTTGCTCTTTATTTCTACCATCAAGACCCTTAATACGGGCATTTATTTTTTCTATCTTCTTTTTACGTATTCTTTCAGCGCGGGCAGAAATTTCCTTCAATTGCCCACGAGCAATTTTTTTACCCGGCACGTTTGATAAATAAGTAATGCCCGGCTCATATTTACCTACTATTTTATAAGTTCTAACCATTCCAATTCTAAAAAAATCAAAAAATATCCAATCCAATATCTGTTTAAAATTCACGTCAAAATTCCATACGTCATAAAACAATTTTATATTATCATCATCTATATCGTTTTCAAAACCTTTTGAAGCGAAATTGGATAATATATCGATATGAGTCCCATAAACGTCATACTCATAATAATATTTATTTGCTCTTCTAAATATTTCTTTGGGGTCTTCTTCGGATACTGATCTTTTTGCCAAATCCAGAATACTTCTATCTATTACGTCTCGCCTAATGGTTGCCGCAAATTCTTTATTAGTCATTGGCATATGCAAATTAACGGCTTTCTCAGAAGGCAAAGCAGCAAGTATTTGCTTATTAGGCTCTATATAAAAAGTAGATTTGCCATTATTTTCATCTACTTCTATTTTTTGTATTCCAGCTTTAGGATATTTTTCCCGTAATTCAGCCGTTATTTTATTTAATTTATCAGAGTTCATGAATTCTTATCCCCTTAAGTTTTATCCATTTCACTATTATTACCATTACCATTATTTTTCCAAACAGACGCAACTTGAAACGTACCTTTCAATCCCATAATTATGCCAAGTATAGTTGCAAATTGAGCGCTGCTAATTAAACTCGTAGCTAGAAGTATGGTTATTAATGCAATAATCCATATTTTTACAGATATTACTTGAGCAAATAATTTCTGAAACCACACGTCCCAAAATTTATTTTTACAAATGAAATAAGAAGATTTACCCTTTATCACGCTCTTAGATTCTTCATTCACGAATTCATTATCTATATCTTCCTGCGCCCTATCAATATGAGTATGTATTCTAGTTAATACATCTTTTACTTTAACGTCAGAATCTTCTTTATTTTCCACAAGTTTTGGATCTTCCACAACGCCCTCCATATATAAATACGCCTCTATATAAACATGGTTAGTTAATTTGATTTCTTCAATACGGCGCCACTTAAATTAGGATTACCTATTTTACCGTGCCCAGAAAGTTGCCTAAAAGCGGCGTTAGGTTGTCTAGGCCTAACCATGCCGCCATTGTGTACAAATTTATCTTCTTCTTCCAATTCCCTAGTCAATTCTCTAACTCCCCAAGCCGCTAATACTAAAGCTGAATATAAATCTTTATTTTGTCCCTTCTTTGGAGTATCAAAATGTCTTACGCCACGTGCGGTTTGAGTTACTATTATATTAAGTAACTGCGATTTCAATACCCTAACTTCCTCATATAACTTTTCGGCTATAGGATCTGCTGAAGTAGGTAATTGTGGAAATCTTAATTCCTTATGTTCGAATAAAGCCAAGCTATCAAAATTAGCATCGCTTATCCATTGCGTAGTAGGATTAACTAGCTGTAAAATTCTCCTACCATCCCTACCCTTCATATTTTCATCATCTATATCAATAATAGGTATTTTGCCGCCATAACCTTCTTGTAATAAATCTCTTATGGGTTTACCACCGCCTTGTGAATCCATAAATATTCTCTTTATATTAAATGATTCAGATAATTTTTGAATGGACTCAACCATTTGTTGAGTAGTCTTTTTCTTTAATTCTTTTACGTATATTATTTTGTTGGGATCACCCATTTCAATTATTATTACGCCGCATGAAGCCGAACCGCCCTGGTTGGGATCAACGCCCATCACGTAACTTCTACTAGGTTTACCACTAAGCTGAATTGTAAAATTACTACCTTCCGTACACGCCTCAATCATAGACGCTTTAAAAAACCCATCACTATCGGATACCATGGCAGCTTCGTATTCCATCATAAACTCTATGCTAGACATGGTTCTTCGCGCTTCTTTAATATTCTCTTCGTCCAAAAATCCTTTAGGCAATAATTGATATGGTACTTGATGAACAGCGTATTTGGTGTTTTCTCCTTCCTCTTCAATGGCTTTCCAATAAGATTTCATTCTACGCCACATATGATTAAATTTGAAAAATCCAGAGGAAGTCATTATCATTTTATTAGCCGTTTCCCCGATAAAATCATCTTCAGTCGCCAACCCTCTACTAATTAATTCTTCTTGGCGTTCACGCTCACGAACGCGCTGCATAGGTTCCAAAGAAACTGCCGCCATTGGACGAATAACCAAATCAATGATATCCGTCGGCATTTGCGCCAATTCATCTATCTGGATCAAATAAAAACGGGAACCACGAATCTTGGCACCATCTACTCCTATAGGCAATGCCTCAATGTAACTCCCGTTTGATTTATCCGTTCCTTTGAATTTCAAAAAACAAGTATCTGAACCACGAGTAGGCTTTTTTTCCACGGCTTCTCTTAATATAGAAGACCTTTGATAAATTTTTTCTACTTCCGAAAAAATCATTTTAGAGTTATGATTTATAAAACCACCTGCCCAATAACAAGATTCATTATCTACTTCAATATCAATAGTTTCTGCTGAATGTGGTACAATTTCTACTGGTTTCACAAACACAATATCTTTGTATAATAATTCTTTTAATTTATAATATTCTTTATTACATACACCAATATTATCTGCAAAATCTAATAATTGATTTATTTTTTCTTTGGTAAATCCTTTATTTCTACCAAACTTATTTTTAAAATACCCCAAAAATTTATTTGAATAAATATCACCATATTTAAATAATTTAGAACAGTCCTCTACCAAAGGTCTAACCAATATTTCAGATCCAGGAATAACATAAGAATTTTTTACTTTATTAAAATTAATACCATCAATATAATTATTTAAAGCTCTATCCTTATATTTTAATCTAAAACCAACACAATCCCTAAATTTAATCATATCTATGACATTAGTTATTCTTACTTTATAAGATGTAGCACAATTGGAATACTTATCCCTGCCATTCAATTTTCTTAAAGAATTTTTTTTATCTATTCCCAAAGAGGAAACAATACCAAGATTTAAAAACCATGCTTGAACTTCTTTAGCTAATTGTAAAGAAGAAGTAGAGAAAGATATAGAAGCACCTCCTTGCTGTATATCCATACCACCATCCGTATCCATCAACCCACTTAAAAAAGAAATCACGTTTATTTTTGATGATCTGTTTATAACATGAGGTATCTTCTTATCTAAAGCATTAGTAGTCGTAAACCCACATTCAATAAAAAAATCACATAAATTTTTATTATAAACCTCAATCTGCCTAGTTTTTCCTTCCTTGGTATATTCAGAAAATTTATTAATATCGAAATAATTCGCCATAACATTTTTAAACTCATTAATTAAGCTGCTAGATTCTGATGTAAAATTAATTCTATATTTACCATTTTTATAAGATATACACCCATCACCAACAATTAACCCAAATAAATAAGAAATATTTTTATTTATGTTATTTGGTATTTTACATTTATTAGTACGCCAATCTTTTAATAAACAATGTTTTGGAAATTCATCGATATTACCAAATAATTCAAATCCTTTCTTTATCACTATATTATCATTCATAGTTACATCTTTTAAAGTTTTCCATATTAATTCACATTTATCTAAAACCAAAATCCTATGATCATATAACCCACCAATTTCAAAACCTTTTTCTGTTTTAATTATCAAACCATCTGATTTAGCATTTACCCACTTATTCAATATACTATTATTATCTTTTAAAGATTGAATCTTTGTATCATCATCTATTGAGTCGTAAAATTTCTTTGGTGAAGTTATTAAACCTTTGTTTGTAAAAATAGGCAAATAATCAAAATCGTTAAAAAAGCATTGCCTAAAAGATGGCGCTATCAAACCTACTCTATAACCAGGATATAAAAGAGCGTGCAATACCGCATTAACGCCCAACATGAACGTCTTTCCTCCACCACGCCCCATAACCGTAATATCAAAATTCTTGAACCACATATCACGTAATACTATGCGCTGTATTGGAGCAAGGTCTACCCGCAAAAGATCATACGCCGCCATTACAGGATCACGTCGATAATACTCTATTAATCCAGTGCCCTGTTGAACGACGACGTCAATATTCTCGTAAAGATCCAATCGTCCCAATCATTCTCCTCTAATCGTCTTCTTCAATTACATCGGCGTCTTGATCATATCTATTACCTTTTAGTAATTTAGATTTAGAAACTTCTTCTTCCTCTTCCAAAAGTTTAGACGCCTTTCGCATCATTCTCTCTTTCTTCTCATTATCAAATGACACTGCTAAGTCAACGATTGAAAAACCACTATACTTTTTTGGATCTATTCTGTCTTTTCTTCTCGAAGCTAAATTTTCTTTTAATTTTTCGGTTTGCTTCCTAAGCTTTTCAATTGCCGCAGAAGCGTCTATATGGCCCATGGCACCCTTGGAGCTTCTCAATAATCTTACTTCTAATACTCTATTCATGGCTATTGACATTATATCATCCATATCATTAGCGGTAAGACTATCTTCATCAAAATCTTTTAAATAAACCGCCACCAAGCCTTCATACATTTTCTTTTCTTCTGGCTCAAATATATCATCCAAAGGAATAAGATCATTTAAAACTTCTCTAAATTTAGGTGGGTTTTTTGGTCTTCCTAATTTCGCCATTTAATGTCCTATAGTATTGATTTAAACTCGTCTAAATCCTCTACGTCAGAAAGTCTTTCTTTTATCATCACTAAAAATTCAGGAGTCATGTTATGTCCAAACAAGTATTCTATCTCTGAACCAAAATTTAACTCTATTTGATTCATATAATACATTCTTTTATCAGTAAGTACGCTAGAATCTAGTTTAGCGTCTATCTCTTCTCTATTTTCTGATATCCAATCAGTAGCTTCTTCGGATATATAGCTATATTCGTGTTCTATACTTTCCGCTAACGAATTCTTCTTACGGAAATATATAAGTAAAGATCTAGAGATTTTATTTTTAGTAGCTTCAGAATGCTTTTTTCCTATTCTACTTTGCCTTATTTTTTCTTTAGTACAGTCACTAAGCCTATGTCCAAACGGCCTCCCTCTTGGCCTACTAATTTCATTTTCCAACTTTTATCACCCCAACTCTATATCATATATTGAACATTTAATTAACCTATCCGAACCAAATATCTCTACCGAAACCGTCAATTTTTCACCATCTCTATCTATAACTCTACATAACATCCCTTTAAATGGGGTGTCCATTAATTTATAAGTTTCTCCTACCGTGATAGAATCTGATCTTATCACATCTTCATATTTTTGGTCTGTCAGTTCTTTTACTTTTGCAATTTCATCTTTACCACATTTACCAAGATAATCTTTCAACCATGGAAAGTTAGATAGCTGAGTTTCAATTTCTGGCACGGTTTCGTACTTAATAAATATATAATTATTATATAAAGGCACTGTCTTAATTTTCTTACCAGACTTAGTTTTTTGTTCTACGGTTGGATAAAGATACTCTTCAATCCCATTTAACCCACTTAAAAATTCTTTTACCTTTTTATGTCTTTGTGGAGCTATAGTCCATATATGCCATTTATTCATTAATTCTCTCCGCTTTCGTTACCTTATTACATTCCTTACATATACACATGATTGTATTTTTTGGCGCTGAAAAAATACGACCACATTCTACGCATCTAAAAACTTCATTCGATTTCCTTTGAGGTTTAGAGAATGTAAATGGTAGATTTTTGTGTTCATCAGCAAATTTACTCTCTCTGTGTATCTTTTCCCTGTGTTTTTGCAATCCCCCTTCAGGCACCCACCGCCTTCCATCTTCCAAAGGCATAACTAACCCTCCATAAGCTTTCTTCTTGCATCTACATGAACGAATCTTTTACTCGAAATGTAGTCCGCTACGTAAACTGCAAGCTCTTCCATGGAAAAATCCTTTACTGGTTTACTTACTGCATCCGAAGTCCATGGACCATAATGATAAAATATACCATTATAAATAATATAAAAAGATTCCTTACTCATATTGCATGAATTTTCTTTATACACGTCTGCAACTAATTTGGCCATGGTCTGAGGGTGGTTTTTACGAGTATGACCACTTCTTTTAAATCCTTGCTTAGTCATATCATGTAACAACGCCGCAGCACAAATCTCGTCTCTATGGTGTTCGCAATCTAATCCTCTACTTAATTCATATGCTACCGCAAATACTTTCTTTGTATGTAAAATAGTACCATCCGGACCCAACTCCTCTATTGGATGAAATTTACCAGTAGAGCTAGACGGACAATTAGTAAATACGTAATCCGGCACTTTTCTTATACATTCTCTTACAAAATCCCTTACCGGCTTTTTGCCTATCAACTTTAACTCTTCTTTGAATACTTTTAGCCTTTCCCTATAATTCATTATAATTCTCCTTTCTATTATCTAGCCCTAATTACGGGAGTTTCAGTATCTAACTTTATATTTTCTACGTAAATAACTGGGTTTTGCGCGTTATATCCAGGCTGAGGTTGGATCCTCCAGCTTCTTTGAGGTTGATTAGCATACCTCAACTGCATATTATCAAATCTACGTCTATCATCTCTAGCCAAGGTAGCCTCTGATTCAGAATAACGAATCCATCGCGGGTTTCGCATCTCATATTCAGATATTACCATTACAAAACCTCCTTAGACTTTTGAAAATCTTTCTTTCATTTCATCGTATTCATCTTTTCTTTCTTCTTTCAATTCTGCAATTTCTTTATTTGAAGACATCCAAGACATTAAACCCATTACGAACTCTGGCATGGAATCCCCTTTCCATTCATAAGAAATCCTCATGTATTCATTATCTCCTCTTTTAATACCTACACTAGCATACTTATAATCCCCACTTCTCATAACTTCTGACCCAACGATTTCGTCGGGCATAATCTTAATATTCAAACTTTTATTACTTGCCATCGTAAACCCTCCCTTCTTTCATAGTTCTCTCTAATACGTTTATTACGTGAACGATATCTTGAGCTACTACTTTTAATTCATGCAAAGTCCCAGAATTATCTATCGTCATATCAAATAATTTATCTGACTTATCTAATGCCGTCTCCGATTCATGCTGCATGCCATGAATTTTTTCAGCGTCTTTTCTATTAATTTTAATCAAAATACCTTTATTATTTTTTACAAAATTACATTCATTTATATGCCTTACATCAGTAATAATGACATTTTCATATCCATTACGCAAAATAGATTTACGTAAAGATTCGACCCAGTAATCACTTCTAATTTTTCTATAAAAACTTCCAAGTTCCTGCATAATTTCTCGTGGAGCCCAATATCTATGATCTGGATCTTGATAAAAAGGTTTATGAAATCTTTCATCAGGAACTTCTTTTTTATCTCCATATAATTGATCATGTGACAATTCAAAATGATTTTCACACATATCTTTCAAATGCTTTGCAAAAGCCATTCGTTTATAATGAACTTTGTATTCATTCTCAAAGCATTCTAATAGATATGAAGCCAATGTATCTTTCCCAGACCGAGCTTTTCCCACAATTCCAATAATCATATCTTCATTCTCCTTAATTCTTTAGTAGTTTTTTCCAATTCCGTACAAAATCGTTTTATATTGTCATTTATTTCTCTAGCCTTTTCAGTAGCCTCTTCCAAAGATTTCTCGGTTCTATCAACTGGTATTAATTTTACAATAAATTCCTTACAGTTCTCACACTCCGATTTGTTCTTATGTAATGATTTTATTTCACCGTCTTCGTCAAATTCTACAAAATAAAGAAAATCCATCTTATATCCCCACTTTCCACGTAGCAAATTGTATTTCCGATTCAATAGTCTTTAAATCCAGCCTAGTTTCTTCCATAGAATCAAAAATACCATCCGACATAGCATGCATGGAAGCATTATTTATTATAGAAGTAAAAATTCCTATTTTAGATCTAAATACTTCGCATAAAGCTTCTGCGTCTAGCATGTTTAATTCCGAATCATTTACTTTAATGATAGCTTTAGCCTTTGCCATTTGTATTCTGACAGAAAATTGTTGATATCTCTTATAAAGATCTTCTAATTCATCCAATCTGCTATCAATTAAAGTTTTATTTGATCTAAATTCCGTCTTATCCTTTACAGACAATAGATTTCCGATATGTTTACCTAAATTGTAAATCGAATTCTCTATATAATCCTTTTCCCTAATTGCCTCAGCTAAAAGCATAAACTACTCTCCTTATTCAGGAATAACGTCTTGAGCCTGGATTCCTTTGTCGGTCTCCACCAATTTAAAAGTCACGGGTTGACCAGCCCTTAAAGTTTTATACCCATCCATTTGAATATAGGAGTAATGGACAAAATACTCTGTCGTATCATCCCCATCTTGAAGTATAAATCCATATCCACGTTCCGCGTTAAACCATTTGACACTTCCATTAACTCTTTCTTCAGACATAATACTAAAACCTCCAAAATTTATAAATTACTTCCCGCGGCTTTTTTGCCGCGTAAAGCTTCTGTTATTATTATAGAATATTATTCATTATTTGCTAGATAAATTTATAAAACAGCAGCCATTAAACACCCATGAGCAACGCAAGTCATAGGATCTTTGGCTTTTCTAATTTCCTTTACTTCAAAAGGAAAACTCTTATTATTAGACTCCTTATTAAATTTTTCAACGAATCCACCAGCCAAAGTCAGCCCGCCAGAAACTACAATGGGGATTGGCTCTCTAAAAGCCGGTAATTTCGATGAATCCAGTTTATATACTATATTATCCAACGTGTAATTAATCAATACGTTGTAATAAACCGCAATCGCTTCCTGAATCTTACCTTTAGGTTCTATAAGATTTATTTCAGACTCTTCTTTTTCAATCTGAACCATGGATTGCGTTAAATCCAAAGCTTTACCAACCGACGCATCAATCCAATCACCGCCTTTAGTCAATGAAAATTCAGTAATTGGATCACCTTCATATACCACAGCTATGTTCACCATTCCAGCTCCACAGTTGTGAATTGTCAAAAAAGGCCCAGAAAAGGAATGATCGTCTTTAACGTTTATATCATATACTATGCCATCATATTCTTCATATTCTATGGACTGAACACGCGTACAACAAAAATCACCATCTATAAATAATCTTTCTGTATACTTACTATTAGTACAATCCATATTACTTATTATAGATGATAATGATGCAAATAACTCTTTATCTCCACTATTAACCAACCATTCATCTTTTTTACCTTCTATAATTCTACCATCATCCAATATATGTGATCTAGGCGGTCTAAACGTTATACTAGCGGCTATACCTATTCTGGAAAACAATTGTTTACATAACCAAATTAATCTCGTTGAAGTATTGTAAAAACTTATAGATCCGCTACTTATGGCACCATCAGATCTTATTAAACCAGCTAATAAATTTATACAATCAGATTTGCCTATTTTACTAATATCCCATGGATAATTTTTTTCTGAACCATAATAACAATGATTTCTAAACCAACTAGCAAGTCCTTTACTATAACACTTTATACGTGAACAATTATCCCCATGATCAACTATAGTACATTTTTTTTCAAAACTATTTTTTAATATATCAATTACATCATTTATATTGGATATTTCTTCTTTATTAAAATCAAATTGAATACCACCCTCACGTTCACAGATACTACCATCACCTAAAAAGTAACCTATCAATCTTTGGACATCCCCGCCGACATAAACTTGTTTTTTATTATATTCATTAGATGAAGTTACTCTCTCACATATAGTCATAGTTGGTTTTCTGCCGGCCCTGTCTTGCCTAACAATAGGCTCACCTACAATATCACCTACTTTCAAACTTTCACAACCAATCCATACCCAGTTACCATTTCTATTAACTAACAGTTCATGATCATCTACAAATTTATAATAATCAGTACTATCTTTATAACCCTGTAATTGTATTTTGGTACTAATACCTTTAAATTGCTTGGTTATTATAGCATTTATATCTTTAAATCTACCTTTATGCGTTAAAACTTTATCACCTTCTTTTATATCCTCAATATTAACGATACCTTTATCGGTATAAATTTTAGTTCCTGGAACCACACAACTAATACACATGCCAGTAAGATTATCATCCAAAAGTTCCGAGAAAGCTATTGCAAAAGCTTCATTCAGAGAATCTGGCATAAATCCCATCTCCCTCAAATATGCTTTCATCATTTCCGTATGATAAAAAATATCAAAATCACCATCCAATGGTTCTGCTGGAATTGAAAAAACTATTTTATCTTGATCTTCCGGCGTTCCAACCAAACTCTTGATAATAAGTTTTATCATAGGTAAAGAAGTTTTCTCTTTGGGAGATAAAACACCTTTACTCATGGGTCTTCTCGCAACCATGTTTCTTTCATTGGCCATTCTAAGAGCATCTTCGCCAACTACTACGAAATCATTCCCATCTATAATAAAATTGGCTTTTTGACTTTCTAATGACATTTTAATACTCTTACGATTTATTTCCGATTTTGGGGTCATCCTGAAAAAAGCATCCCTTTGCTTTTTATACATAGGATTACCGCCCTCATCCATCATTGCAGATACAAGCATGTTAGTGCCTATATCCAACCCTACGCCTTTAATGCTTGACATGATTTAATCCTCCTACTTTAATTTTAGCAAATTTTTCAATTTTGCCAAGTCACTTTTCATATTCCTATCACTTGATGCGTCCTTACTTTTTTCTTCTTTTACTTCTATATGAGAATCTAATTTAGGCTCTTTTCCAGATTCCAGTGGATCTATAAAAATTTTATCTTCCAAAGCTGGCTTATCTTGGCCAATAAAAGACGTTATAGTTCCATCGGATATTTTCTGATACAATTTATCCATTTTGGATTGCAATCTTTCATATATTTCTTCTTTCTTATCTACTTGATTTCTTAAATCTTTTAAGTTGGATTCCATACTTTCTATCAAAGATTGCTTAGATTCTAGCTCGGTGGATAACTTCGTAAGCTCTAATTCTTTTTTATTTACTGAATCTTTTATTTCATTATATAAATGGTGAGCTTCATCAAGTTTTATTTTTAACTTTTTTATTTCAATGCTTCTATCTTCAACTTGTTGTTTAAGCTCTTTGGAACCATTATTTTGTGATTCCGTTAACTGTGATTGTAGTTTTTTTATCTCGGCATTTTTATTTATCACCGTTTCATCAAAAACGGAAGCCTTCTTTTTGGCTTCTTTTAGCTGATTATTTATATTTCTCAAACCACTTTCATATCTTTTACGAGCTTCTTCACGAGTATATTCAACGGCTTCCTCTATTTTCTTTTTTACTTCAGTCAGAGGCATATAATTAGATAAATCTACTTCTCTCGGACCTTCTTCTACTTGTTTTTTAGTGCCAATTTTAGGGGCCAATTCATCTGGATCAGCTTCTCCTCTAACGGCCTCATGATATCTAATTTGTTGTCTCATTTGTACGTCTCTTGGGCCGCCTCGGCCTATTTGTTTACCAGATCTAACTTTATTATATTTAATTCGAGCCATTTTATCTCCTCATAATAAAAACATCATCGACTATACCATAATTTTTAGCTTCATCGGCTGTCATAAAATAATCCCTATCCATGTCTTTTTTTAATTTTTTTATTGTATGTCCCGTATTCTTAGCTAATTCAGAAATCAATAAATTATTTATTCTTTCAGTTTCTTTATAGTCTATTTTCATATCTTCAACATGGCCATGCGTAGCACTTGATACTTGATGTATCATTATGCGTGAATGCTTAAGAGCATGTCTTTTTCCTTTGGCACCAGATGCTAAAATAAAAGCCGCCATGCTTGAAGCTGCACCAAGGCACACTGTCGAAACATCCGGCTTTATATAGTTCATTACATCATAAATAGCCATGCCAGTAGATACGTAACCGCCTGGACTATTTATATAAATTGTAATATCCTTTTCTGGATTATCAGCCTCTAAAAATAATAACTGAGCAGTGATCGAACTAACCAATTCTTCATCAAACCTCTTAGTAATAAAAATAATTCTATCCTTCAGCATCCTTGAATATAAATCATATACTTTTTCTTTATTTCCAGTTCCTTCAATCACATATGGTACAGCCATAATAACTCCTCCGAAATTCTTTAAAATATCTTACTTATTATATTATAGAATACTTTTTCAATTTTGCTAGATTATGAACGATTTACGGTAACGGAACCATCGTTCCAGCTTCCGCCATCATACCATTGGAATTTTAAACTTTCACCAGATCTAGTTATTCTCCAAGAACCACTTGTAGTAGCATTGCCAATATAGTAAGATTCACCGTCTGGTACGGCCACGCTGCCACTAATAGTTAAATTTTCCTGAACTGGTGAGTGATCATATATTTTACTCCACCCATAATCATTGTACGTACCGGAAAATGGATTAAATCCTTCTGGCGGATCATATGTAAAATCAATTGAATCAAAACGAGCCGTAGCTTTTACACCATTGCCGTAATTATTTTGTGAAGACATGGCTGGATATAACGTACCAACTAAATTAGAAAAAGCTGGGTTACTGCCTACAGATGGATCGGTAGGTATGTTATTAGTCAAACTTTCACCATCCTGCCATACACCATTAACAGCAAACCACATCTTTCCTTGTACTGTATCTATGGCTATTCCTATAATATCTCCAGTAGTAACTTTTTTAGTAGCATACCCATATGCTCCAGCATTATACCAAAATCGTGAATTTGTAGTTACGCCATCTCTTAACGCCCACCCATTAACTTCATTACCCAAAACCTGGCCTAATGAATGACTAGAATTACATACACCAAAACTTCCTAATGCCGTGGATGCGGTGCTATTAAAATCCATATAGTACTCCCAGTACCATTTACCTGAAGATATGGATTTATCAGCCCTCACGCCTACATAACCAATGCCAGCACCAGTTGCTTGAGCTGTCAAATCATTATTAGTTAAAGTAATATCATCGTGTTTATCAGCAGAATTCCATTTAGCCTGCGTACCAGAAACTATGGCTATAAATCCCTTTTTATATATATCTCCAGTATCTACATCTATATAAAAATCATCATTATTACCTAAAACATCTCCAGGAGTACCGCTGCCGTAATGCCATGTACCAATGCCGCTAATGGTAATTTCAGTGAGATATCTACCACTTCCATAATAATATCTAGCGTCTAAATCATTAGTTCCATCAAGATATAAAGCTCTCCAAGGATTATCAGACGAACCTAAATCATAATCTCCAATACCGGTGGAAGTAACGGTTGGTATAAGAGATCCTGATATAGTCCTTGAACCATCACCTAATAAGTATTGCGGATGATCATCATCAAGTAATCCAGACAAATTACCATGATCAGTAATAATTTGATTCACTATATCACCACTTATTGTGGCTATTTCTCCAGTAGTATAATAATCGGTGGGTATCTGCGCGACAATGTCACCACTAATTGTAGCAATCTCGCCAGTGGTGTAATAATCCGTTGGAATTTGCGAGACTATGTCACCACTTATTGTGGTCATTTCGGATTCAGAGATATAATCGGTAGGGATTTGAGAAACTATATCTCCGGAGATTGTTGTTATTTCAGCCTCGGTATAATACCTACCGTCATGATCCCCACTTGCGGCGTGCGTAGTAATGTCATTATCGATCTCAGAACTTAG
>Ga0180432_10003771_pt1 | contig 21361 bp, 20 predicted proteins | sample SS_ome_10_FD_132414 | JGI IMG/M metagenome (GOLD analysis project Ga0180432, IMG submission 132414) | Hypersaline lake sediment archaeal communities from the Salton Sea, California, USA - SS_1_MS_2 metaG | ecosystem: Environmental > Aquatic > Non-marine Saline and Alkaline > Hypersaline >...
AAAGTCCCAGCTGATCTCAGGAAAACCGGCCCGATCAAGCCGGGCCGGTTTCCAATGGCCTAGACCTATTTCGGCCGGGTAAAGATAAAATCCTGTGCCTTCTTGAAATTGTGACAATCAATGCATCCCTTCACCTTTCCCTCGGCCAAGACCTTACCATGGGGCCCGTATTTCACCCAAAACCAATCTCCCGCTTCAGGGTTATATCCCTTAACCTTGTACATGGGGGTTATGGCCATCAGGGTCTTCTGATCTTTTCCATAGTTTTCTTTGGCCAAAATGGCCCCATAAGGCATGGGCTTTCCTTCCCGGGCGGCCTTTAAGGCCAAACTGTTGGCGTAAAGCTTCAGATATGCTCCATGGGGGCTTTTTCCAGGATATATACCAGGGTAGCCCGGCCACATACCCCACCCCAGGTAGGGATTGGCTTCACTGATATAAGCCCACAAGGCCTCCCCGTCTGGCGGTGGCAAAAACTCCGGCATATCCGCCGCCACCACCTGAATTGGGAAAAGGACAGGGAGAACAAGGGACAGGAAAAATAATCTTTTCATGGCTTCCTCCTTTCATAATGAACCGCTTAATCCTGCTTCAGTGCAGGCCCTTTAATCGGGCAGTTTCTTTTGACCTTCCCATTTTCGAAAAAGATCAATTTCTGTATCCAGTCCTTCGGCGACCTTTGATCCGTGGGAGGCAGCCAGGGCCTGGTACATGATCATTGCCGTCTCCGCGAGCCTGTCCTGTCCCCGTATAATAAATATGGGTTCGTCCGCCCCAATCTTGGGGATATCCACCTTTCCGTATTTCCCTGATTTAGCCATAGGACACCTCCTCTCTTGGTTTACATTTGCGCCATAAACCTTCACAAACAAGTTGCGGTTCTATTCACAGGTTAAGTCTCCATTTCTCACCATTCCTCATTCTCCCAGGTGGAGACCTTGTCTGCATATTCATTGTGAATGAGGCTGCTGTCGAATTCATACCCTTCCTGTAACATGGCATCTTTTTCCTGGTCGGAAAAATAGTCCATGACCGGAAGAAAAAAATGTTTGTCTTCCTTTTCAATGTGCTTGGGATAAAAATCGATCAGAAGTCTGATGCACTCCATAATCTCGGCCAGGGCCTCCTTATCTCCTTGTTTGTACCGGGTATTGGCCCCCACCATCCTGCCTGTGGTTTCTCTCCCCCATTTATGTTCTTCCACGAGTTCTTCCATGATCTTCTGATGCTCATGGGAAAGACTCTTTTTTCGAAGCTCTCGAAAAAGAATGTCTTCTTCCTTGCCATGGTGGCATCGATCTGCATAGTTCTTAATAAAACGGCTCACGTCCTCAACAAACCGGCTGTTGATTTGTTCTTGTTTTTGGGCATGCTGAAGCCTTTTTTTCATTAGGCCTATCATACGTTCAATGAGCCTATGCTCGATCATCAAAGGGCCGATGGGCATCATTTTGCTCAAATCCTCCTTTTAGGGGTAACAGGGCTGGCTCAGTGGGAAGCCAGTTTTTCCTCCAGATACTTTTTTAAGGCAACCGCGTTATTGAATTGCTCGTTTTTGGCAGAGAAAACAAGGGTTACCCTGCCTTTTCTGGCGATGTCGCCCAGCTTCTCCACTGCCTCTCTCCCGCGGGAATTGAGTTCGCAGTAATAGCGTCTTTTGAATTCATCCCATTTCTCCGGATCATGACCAAACCATTTTCGAAGCTTGTCACTCGGGGCTATGTCTTTGAGCCACAGGTCGATTTTAGCCTTGTCTTTTCTTGCCCCTCGCGGCCAGAGACGATCCACCAGCACCCGCGTACCGTCCTGGACGCCCGGCTTCTGATACGCCCTTTTCATCCAAATTTGCATAACCCGTGTTTCCTGTCTAACGGGATTTTACAGTAACCATTCGGTAAAAGCCCTTTTTCACCGCTCCACAGACAGGACATTTGTCAGGGGGTTCTTTTACGGCGATATAGCCACAGGCGTCGCAAATAAAATAGTCCTGAACCGGATAGTTCTCCGGATCTTCCAGGGCGGTTTCAAAAAGATCATGGTGGACTTTTCCCACTTCTCCCGCATTGCTAAAGCTGATATGAGGCCCCTCTTCCTTCTCCTCCTCTTTTTCTCTCCGGTTTATGGTTTCTCACCGGGCACAACCCTTCAGCCTGATTTAAAGGTTTAACCCCCCCTTTCCTCCTTATCTTCCTGGATGGGTGACCACGTTTCCATGCCCCCACTCAGGACCTTGGCCTTAAATCCCCTTTGAACAAGAATACGGTACGCGATGTATGCGCGGAGACTTACCATACAGTAGATGATATATGTCCGGTGTTTATTCAGTTCTCCCAGACGGGACCTGAGTTCATCCACGTGAATATGCACAGCATCCAAAATTGTTCCCGTTTGCTTTACCTCCTCCCAGGTACGTACATCCAGAAGAACAGTTTCATCTCTGGTCAACCTGTCCAGCTCATTCCAATAAACAACGGCCATATCCCCTTGAGGATGTTGCCTGCCACAAAACCCGCCATATTAACCGGATCTTTTGCAGCTCCAAATTGAGGTGCATAGGCCAGCTCCAATTTTTCCAGATCATATACTGTCATACCTGCCCGAATGGCCGTAGAGATCACATCGATACGCTTATCCACACCTTCCTCCCCCACAATCTGGGCCCCCAGGATTTCTCCCTTCTCCGGGCTGAAAAGCACTTTAATAGACATTGATTTCGCGCCCGGATAATAAGACGCGTGGTGAAAGGAATGGGTGAACGAGGCCAGATAAGGTGTACCCCTTTTTTTCAAAAGCCCTTCTTTAACGCCCGTGGAGGCTGCCACTGCATTGAAAACCTTGGTAATATTAGTGCCCTGGACAGCCTTGTACAGGCTCTTTCGGTCCATCACATTATCAGCGGCCACCCGGCCCTGTTTGTTGGCCGGCCCGGCCAAAGCGAACTGCCGTTTTTCACCGGAGACAAAATCCTTGACCTCTATGGCATCTCCAATAGCATAGATGTTGACGTCGGAAGTCCGGAGCATCTGGTCTACGACTATACCGCCCTTTTCCCCGATGGTCAGGCCTGCGTTTTCAGCCAGTTTTTTCTCCGGTCTTACCCCGATAGCCAGCAAAACCAGGTCGGTTTCTATGTGAACTCCTTGTTCGGTTCTTACCACAAGACGGTCATCACCTTCATGAAACGATTCCACGCTCTGACCTAGGTAGAGGTCGATATCCTGATCACGCAAATGCTGGTGGACCAGGACGGCCATATCATAGTCCAAGGACGGCAGAAGTTGGTTCCCCTTTTCTATAACGGTTACCCCAATCCCTAGACGGCTGAAGTTTTCAACCGACTCAAGGCCAATGGCACCGCCTCCCACGATCACAGCGGATTCGACCTGGTGCGTTTCCAGGTGGTTCTTAATGCTGTCCGAATCTGGAAGGTCCCACAAGGTAAAAACTTTTTTGGAATTCACCCCGGGAAATGGTGGCTTTGTAGGCCGGGCCCCGGGGGAAAGAATTATTCGGTCGTAGGTTTCACTGAATTCCTCTCCTGTAAGGTGGTCCCTCACTCTCACTTGCTTTTGGCTTCTGTCAATCTCCAGAACTTCCTGTGAGGTTCTCACGTCGATGGCATACCTCTGCCTCAACCGCTCCGGGGAGCTGATAAACAGGTCATCCCGTTTTTCTATTTCCCCCCCGATGTAATAGGGCAGCCCGCAGTTGGCATAAGAGACATAAAATCCCCGTTCGAAAAGGACGATGTCTACGTTTTCGGAGAGTCTCCTGGCTCTCGTAGCTGCGGTTGCCCCTCCGGCGACCCCTCCCACCACGACAAGTTTCATCCTTCCTTACTCCTTTGCCCTTGTTTTTCTGAGGTTTTTGTACTCCCGAACCCTTTTTATCTTAGAACACGCTCCTTATGAAAAATCCATACGGGAGAGCATGTATATACTTATCCTTCTTACGGTAGGGAGCTCTCAATTGAGAAAAACCGCTGTTTTACAAGCCGGCCAAGTCCACGAACGCTTCCCCGGATTCGGCCGAAGAAGTGATCCCAAGGTTTATCCGCTTTTGGCATGATTAACCCACTTCATGAACGACTTATCCGCCGGACCTAAGCCCTAAAGGTGCAAAAGCCATTAATGGATTCAAGCACCTATTACAGAAGAAAACCTCTGCAAATAAGGTCTTCACCCCATATATTTTTTCATCCCTTAAGAGAATATGGGTAAAGGTGACGGTCTATAAGGAGGATGATACATGCCAAGCGTTCTGATTACTGGAAGCAACCGCGGTCTGGGACTGGAATGGGCCCGCCAGTATGCGCGAGAAGGCTGGCGGGTGTTTGCCACCTGTCGGCACCCGGCGGAGGCACACTCCCTCATTCAACTGGCCGACCAGCACCAGGATGTTACTATCCACCGCCTGGATGTCACCGTGGTGGAAGACATCCGGGGTCTTTTCTGGGAACTTGAGGAAGAACCTGTCGACATCCTTCTGGGGAATGCGGGAGTTTATCTGGAAAAGGATGTGGCCGAGTTCGGCTCCCTCTGCTATCACGACTGGTTGCGGACCTTGGAAGTCAACACCATGGGAACCATCCGTGTGGCCGAGCTTTTTATGGAAAATATTGCCCGAAGCCAAAGGCGCCTCATCGTGGCCGTGAGCAGTCACATGGGTAGTATCACCGACATCCATGATCCGGGCAGCTACTACTACCGCTCCAGCAAGGCCGCCCTCAACGCCGTTATGCAGGGTCTGGCCGTCAAGTTGAAGCCCCGGGGCATCGGTGTGCTCATCCTCCATCCCGGCGGGGTGAAAACCCGCATGGGACCTCCCTTCGGCATCTCCCCCCAGGAAAGCGTAAGCGGGATGCGCCGTATTGTAAACGAATTCCGTTTGGAGCAGGATACCGGCCGATTTGTGAAATATGACCTCACGCCCATGCCCTGGTGAGACCGGTCACGGCGCCTTGTCAGGCGGATAAAGGAACCGAAAGGTATTCCTGAATCCTGAAGGCGAAGAGACCATTGCCCAGTGGTTCACCAAGCAAACCGACATATTCGACAACCGGCTCAATCCTCTGGAGGCCCGGCTGGAAATCTATGCATGGGAGGTTCCCAAAAGCATAACCGAAGGGAGACTGACCATCCAGGCCACCCTCAATTATCGAAGGCTTCCCCAGTCCGTGACCGACCTGGTGGGAATCGGGACCATCCCCATTATTGAAATCGGAACGGCCCGGGAGACGGTCCAGGTGAAAAAATGGAAAAGAAATTTTTTTCTTAAGTCAGTTACTCAGATGGCACTCTCAAGGCCTTTTCCATCTCTTGGGGATCTGTGACGGGGGACTGGCAGGCATATTGCCGGCATACATAGGCCGTGGGCTTTCCTCTCACCGCGTTCATGTCCCGGACAAACGGGGCCAGCTCGGAGAGTTTGACGCGAACGTCTTCCTCTGGGACAAGAAGGGTCACTTGATGCGGCAGAAAGGGCCGGTGAATAGAGTCCACCATGGCCTGCGTGTCATCTTCCTCGCGGCCCCCGACAATGACCACCTCCTGGGTGGGGCCAAGCATGAAATCCAGGGCCTGAAGCAACTGGGTATGCGCCGTGGGATATTCGGCCACCTGACCGGAAAAGGCCCGAAGAATGCTATCGGCCTTCTCCTCCAGGGTCGTATCACCGGTGAGCCTTCCCAGCCTGAGCAGATTTAATGCGGCCACGGAATTGCCCGAAGGAAGGGCCCCGTCTTGGGCGTCCTTGCTCCGGGTGATCAGGGTTTCGTTTTCCCGGCCCGTAAAGAAGAACCCTCCATCTGTGGAGTCCCAGAAAAGGTCCAGCATGGAGCGGGTAAGGCCTATGGCCTGCTCCAGGTGCTTTGGATCAAAATCTGTTTCATAGGCCTCCACCAGGGCCCATGTGAGGAAGGCATAGTCGTCCAGGTAACCGGCATGGGCTACTTCGCCCTCACGGTACCGGCAGAGCAGGGTCCCGTCCTTTTTTTGCAATGTATTGAGGACAAAGCCAAGGGCCTTTCGGGCTGCATCCAGATAGGCCTTTTCTCCCAAGGCCCTGTAGCCTTTCAGGAAGGCGGTGATCATGAGCCCGTTCCAGGCGGTGAGGATCTTATCATCCTTGAGGGGATGAGTGCGCTTTTCCCTTTCCTTGAAGAGCTTGTCGCTCCCCTCCTGGAGAAGGGCCTCGAGGGTTTTCTCTTCCATGTTCCGTTGCTTTGCAAAAAGGGCGATGGGTTCAGTAATATGAGGGATGCTTCGGCCTTCCTCAAAGTTTCCCCCTTCCCGGATATCGTAGAAACTACAGAAAAGTTCGGCCGATTCCTTTCCCAAACCCTCATGGACCTCCTGGGGGGCCCAGAGGTAAAACAGGCCCTCCTTACCTTCGCTGTCTGCGTCTTCCGCCGAGTAAAATCCTCCCTCCGGGGCGGTCATGTCCCGGAGTACGTAAGTGAAGACCTCCCGGGCCACCCGGGCATAAAGGGGTTTCCCTGTAACCTGGTAGGCCTCTATGTAAGCCATGGCCAACAGGGCCTGGTCGTAGAGCATTTTTTCAAAGTGCGGGGCAAACCACTTCTCATCCACGGAATAGCGGTGGAACCCGTATCCAAGGTGGTCAAAGATACCTCCCTGACGCATGGATTGGAGGGTTTTTTCCACCATCTCCAGATGGAAAGACTCTCCACTCCGCCTGTGGTGGCGGAGGAGAAAGGTGAATTGATGAGGAGTGGGAAATTTTGGGGCGCCTCCAAATCCACCCCACCGGGAATCGAATCGCTGCTTCAATTGCTCTCCGGCCTTCTGGAGAGTCTCCATCCCCAAGGCTTGAGCGGAAGGGCTGGATTGTGAAAACTTCCGAATATGCTCGGTGACCTGATTTCCCGTGCTCAGCAGACGATCCCTGTCTTTTTGCCACAACTCCACGATCTTTCTCAGAAGTTCGGGAAAGCCTATGAGACCCATCCGGGCGGTCCTGGGAAAGTAGGTCCCGGCAAAAAAAGGATGTCTCCCGGGAGTGAGAAATACCGACAGGGGCCATCCCCCCTGACCGGTGAGGGCCTGGCACACGGTCATATAGATTTTATCCACATCCGGGCGCTCTTCCCGGTCCACCTTGATTGAGACAAAGTGGTCATTAAGAATACGCGCCACTTCTTGGTCTTCAAAGGACTCATGGGCCATGACATGGCACCAGTGACAGGTGGCGTATCCAATGGATAGAAACACGGGCTTGTCTTCGGCTTTCGCCTTTTTAAAAGCCTCTTCCCCCCACGGGTACCAATCTACCGGGTTTTGAGCGTGTTGGAGCAGGTATGGGCTCTTTTCACGGATCAGGGCGTTATGCCGGGTACCGCCGGGGCTCTTCATGTTGATGTTCCTCCTTTAGAAATGATGTGGTCCGACGTTAAAAGGCCCACAAACAAATACCGAATACTTAGGCAGAGACAGGTCTGTAACAGTTTCCATGCCCTTCGAGTTTCTTGGCTTCTTTTCAATCATATCTAAAAACGCTAACCTTACGTGAGGTTTAGTACCTAAGTTAACACTCTTCCATCCTGTTTCAAGACCAAGGGGACGGTTTGTAGAATATGGGATGAATCTGTGGGACCCTTGAGAAAAAAACGGCACCGAAAGCAAGGGGCAAGCAAGAACCGAAGGAAAAGGGTTTATAAAATCCGCTTTTCCGAGCGGCCTATGAGGAAGTAGATGAGCCCCAAAATGAGCAGCCCGCTGAGAAGCAGGCCGAAAGAAAGGGGGTCCTTTTCATCGATGCTGGCCACAAAGACTTTCCGTATAAAGGCCACCAGGGCCAAATCCACAAAAATGCGCACGTGGAATTTGCCCCCCTTGAGTTGCTGCACCTGGGTGTGCAAAAGCTCGATCATCATCCATAGAATCAGGAGAGAGCCCAAGGCCTTGATGACCCCCTTCTCCAAGCTGGCCGTCAGGGCATAAAAGATATCCGTGCCCAGAAGAACCGTCACCCCCACAGCCATGGCCACCAGCCCCACCATGAGGATCAGATTCAGCCCATGCATGAGCCTCTCCGACCACTTGACCATCCAGAATTCCACCCGCTGGGAGATAAAGACCTTTTTCAGTTCCGCCTCGCGGTAGGAGCTGGTCATGATGTCCAGGTTGATGTCCAGGACCTTGTCCAGGGTCTCTATCATGGATTCGCGTTTGGCGGGCTCGGATACAACCCGATTCAGGTGGCCTTGAAAATATCGCCGCACAAATCCCATGGCGGCATTGACGTAGTGTCCTTCAAGGCCGATCTTGACGTGGGTCTTTCCGATACGGACCAGTTTCATTAAGAGCTGATTGTCGTATTTGGATGCCAGGATTTCATTGAGCCACCGCTTGATGGTCTCCTTGCGTTTCTTTATAGCCCCCTCAGTCCGGAAGTAGGAAGCCGTGTATTCGTCCTCCTGAAGAAAGCGATAAAAATCATCGGCAAAGCGGTCCTGAAGGGGCAGAATGGTTTCGCCCAGTTCCGGGAGCAGCGCTTCATCCTGAACCCCGAAATTGTAGTGTTTCAAAATGGATTCCATGGAATGCATAACCAACCCCGCTACTTTGTATCCCAGCCTCTCATCCTGTCATCTTTCCCGCTCTCATGGGGGCAGAAGACCTCACCCCAGGGTGTAAGTGTAACCGTGTCCAGGCTGAATATCAAGGCAAAGTAGCGCGATTCTCATCCAAATACAGCCTTCACCCCATATCTTTTTCTTTACCCTTTTGCCATAGCTTAAAAGGAAAAAAGGATTTGGGTAAAGATAAGACCAAAAAAAGGAGGAAAAGATGAAACGAAAGGTGAAAGGAATTTGGGCGATTCCGGGGATCTTCTGCACGGTTTTCTTGGTCATGTGCATTGTCTATGCGGTCAATGCCCAGGTACCTGCACAAGTGGACCCCCTGGTGGAAATCTACATGCCCGTAGTCATCGATGAAGACTTCGGGACCATTATGGCCCGCGATGTGGCGGCAAGACCCAGGATCATGGATCGCCAGATGACGCTCCTTAAGAGGCGGTATGACTTAAGCGATCGTCCAGCCGATGAAATGATGTCTGGAAAACGAAAATATATTCAAGAAGGGGTCCGGGTAAAACTGCCCCAGGGGATGACCTGGGACAAACTCAATGATATGAGCCCAATGGAAATCAAAAAGAAGAACCTGTTTCCGGAGGGGTTTTTGCCTCTGCCTCATGCCAAGCACGAAACCGGTGGTCAGGTATTCCCAGAGTCCCAGATCAAGGACATTCAGAAACTGGAACAGCGCTCCCTGGAAAGGTTTGACGTGGTGTTTGATATTCCGGATCATTTTATACCAGAATTCCCTCCCCCCATTTATTTAACCACCCGGCCCGAGTTGGGAGATGTTTCTCAAGGGAAATTATTGAGCATAAAGAATTACTACGAGATTATGAAGGGTATTCTCACACCGGTTCAGATGGAAGGGCTGAGACTGCTCCTTACGCCCTTTCCCCAGCAGCAGTTCAACCAGACAGAGGACCGGAAGGTGAAAGAACCCAGCCTGGGGGTCTCCTGTCTGGACTGCCATACCAACGGCCACACCAATGCCGCCTTTCATTTGAATCCGGACACGCGGCCTCAGATAGCCCGGTTCCGACTGGACACGGTGAGCCTGCGGGGCATGTATAATCAGCAGATTCATGGATCCAAACGCTCCTTGCGCTCCATAGAAGACTTCACTGAGTTTGAGCAACGGACCGCATACTTTGACGGAGATCACGTAATCGCCGCCAAGAAGGGCGTCAACCTTCCGGACCGGGCCAGTCAGGTGGCAATGATGGCCCAGATGCAGAATATGTTCGATTTTCCACCGGCACCGAAACTCAATGTCTTCGGAAAGCTGGATCCGGATAAGGCCACTCAGCAGGAAATGTTGGGGCAGGAAGTGTTTTTTGGAAAGGGACGCTGTAATGTCTGCCATCCCGCGCCCTTTTATACGGACGATAAGATGCACAACCTGAAGGTAGGGCGCTTCTATGAGCCCCGGATGAGCAATGGAAAGTGGATAGAACCTGTAGGCCCCATCAAGAGCTTCACCCTACGGGGCATAAAAGATTCTCCCCCATATATGCATGACGGCCGGTTGCTGACCCTGGATGATACCGTGGAGTTCTTCAACCTGGTCACCGGCTTGGACCTGACTGAAGAGGAGAAAGAGGCCCTGGTGGCGTTCATGCGCTGTCTATAAGGCTTTATAGCACCCGTGATACAACAGCATCCGCCCTCGGCTAAATGCGCCAGGCGGGTGCTGTCATGTAGGATTCCCGAGAACCCATCACTGCATCGGCCTCTTCGGCGGTGTGGTACCGACACAAGACATGCTTAATCGATTCCAGTGACATCTTTGGCCCAGCTCAAGGCGGCAGACATATTGGGAAATCCGATGGTGCTGATTAAAAGAATAATAGCATGGGTGACCTCTTCAGGAGTTGCCCCTTCCGCCAAGGCCCTTTTGGCATGGCTGTGAACGGCCCCCTCTGAACGGATGGCCGCCGCTGCAGCCAACTGGATCAAATTGGCCGTCTTTTCATCCAAAGGGCCCTGCTTCCGAATCACTGCACCCAGGGATTCCAGGGCCTTCATAACCTCCGTGTATTCCCGCTTCACGGTATGGTACCATTCTGGATAAGGTGTATCATTCATAGCGGTCTCCTTTCCTGGAATGATTATTCAGGAATTATGATACTGCGCTTCTGGCAGGTCAATGGGGTCTTTTGAGTATATCCGGTAAAAAGTGATATTTCCCTCTGCCGCAGGTTTCCAGCCGATTTATGGGGTCCTCAAAGTGATTCCTCCGTTGACACTTTGATCGGCTACTATGTCTTCGGGATAAAGATACAGGATAGACCCCATTTCGGCCGATGAATTTCACAGTTATGATTTATATAATGTCGGTTGGGTAATAACATAAAAGTAAAAGACTTCAGAAAGGAGGAGCGAACATGGAACGATCGCTTAGCACGACCGGAAGGAGGCCCTGGTGGATGACCAATTATGCAAGGCCGCCCATGGGAGATGTATTTTTTGACCGCTTGTGGCCGGAGTGGCCACGTCAGTGGGGAGAAGAATATGAACCCAGCGTGGACATGTACGAAAAGGACGGGAAATACTATTTGACCGCGGAGCTGCCAGGTGTACAAAAGGATGATATTTCCATAAATATTGAAGGGGATGTGGTGACCCTCAGCGGAAAAAAAGAATCCAAAAAAGAAGAAAAGGGTGCCAGCTATTACTTCAGTGAAACCAGCTACGGTTCTTTTTCCAGGTCTTTCCGGTTGCCGGAAAGCGTGGACGAAAAAAAGGTCGATGCCCGATTTAAGGACGGCGTCTTGACCCTGGAGCTCCCCACCAAGGAAACACAAAAGAGCCGTAAAATTGAGATCAAGGGATAAGAGGGGGATATCAAGATGAAGAAGATACAAGAATTATTTCAAAGTGCGGACTGGAAATCCGAAAAACATGTCCCGGTTATTGAGTGTCCTGATACAGTCCCGGCAGACGAGGTTTTTGAAGTCAAGGTGACACTGGGAAAAGAAGTGGCCCATCCCAACACCACCGAACACCATATTCGTTGGATACAACTCTATTTTTACGGCGATGGAGATAAATTTCCCTCTCAGGTGGGCAACTTCGAATTTACCGCCCATGGCGAGGCCGCGGACGGGGCGGATCAGGGCCCGGTCTATACCCACCATTCCGTCACAGCGGCTTTAAAGATAAAGAAGCCGGGAACGCTCATCGCCACTTCCCTGTGCAATATCCATGGTCTCTGGGAAAGCGTAAAAGACATCAAACTAAAATAGGGGCGGATTCCCGGTGCCGTTGGCGGTACCGGTAAGCCCCATGGTCGGATACGGTGACGCGATCACCGTATCCATCATACCGTTGCGCCTCCTGCGGATAGTATGTAGGGCGGGTAACATTACCCGCCCATCAGGCCGATAAGGTCATCGGCTCGACGGATTCCTCTCATATCTGCGCGGCCAATGCCGTGAGTTCCTCTTCGATCACTCCCCGGAACAATGGAAGCTTGTATTGATTGTGTTCCAACACCGAGATATTCAAGGAGGTCATTCCCAAAGTGGCGGAGCAGAATCCCAGGATCATCCTGGTGGTGTCCAATCCGGTGGATATCCTGACCTATGTGGCCCTTAAGTTATCCGGATATTCCATGAACCGGGTCATCGGATCCGGGACCACCCTGGATACGGCCCGATTCAGATTTCTCTTAAGCAGGCATTGTCGGGTTGATCCCCGTAATGTCCATGCCTATATCATTGGAGAGCACGGCGATAGCGAAGTCCCGGTCTGGAGCCAGGTCAACATCGCGGGGATGCCGTTAAGGGAATACTGCCCCATATGCAGCCGGAACTGTACGCCTGATGAAAGAGAAGAAATTTTTCAACAGGTTAAAAACGCCGCCTATGAAATTATCAGCCGGAAAGGTTATACGGATTTTGCCATTGGTCTTGCCTTGGTACGAATCGTGGGAAGTATTGTTCGGAATGAAAACAGTGTTCTGACGGTTTCCAGTCTGATCGATGATTATTACGGCATCAACGATGTCTGCCTGAGCATTCCAACGCTTCTAAACGTCAACGGCGTTTCTAAGCACATTCCCATCGTCCTGGATGAAACGGAAAGGGATCGACTTAGGGCTTCCGCTGATACCATCAAAGGGATTATCTGAGAACTGGACCTATAACTTGAAGGTTCGGTGGTAGAAAGCCGATACAGTATGTACCGAAATGGACCGAGGAAAAATTCATTTAAGTTTGAACCCACCCTTTCAAACAATGGACCTTCTTTTATAATCATGGGTTGTGCCCCTACCCGTTCTTTAAGGGGATCATTTTTCATAATGGGCAACAAAGAGGAGTTAGATTATGAATTTCAGACACTTGCATTTATCGGTTCTCGCCTGGGTCCTGTTTTCTTGCAGACCCTCTATTGCACAAACCAGGGGATATGATTGGCATATGGGCCCCGGCATGATGGGAGGATGGGGTTGGTTTGGTGGAATTCTTATGGTGGTGATCTCTGCACTGATTATTATCGGGGTAGTATATTTCATCAAATGGCTGGTAAAAGGCACAAGGAATGAAACGCCTTCCCCCATCAATTCCTCAAGTGCCCTGGATATCCTGAAGAAAAGGTACGCCCAAGGAGAAATCGACAAACAGGAATTTGAAGAAAAGAAAAAAGACATACTGGCCTGAAGAGGACATCTTATGAAAAGAGGTCCCCACCGGCCCTGTTTTATTGAAAACAGGGGGCTCGATGGGGTTTCAGGAGGTAATCGTTAAATTCTTGAATAAAATAAGTGGTATAAAGATCGATATTTCTCGATTTCAAGAGAAATATGGCCACAGTCGGATTCCGCGTTAAAGCATATTGGGTACTCTTTTAATCGGTAGGCACAACGCTTACCGGTACGGCTGCATTTTTTACCACCTTTTCAGTGACGCTCCCAAAGGCAAACCTGCCCTTGCGCCCCCGTTTCGCCATCACCACCATATCAATCCCTTCCTCAGGGATGATCTTCAATATCTCATCGGCAGGGTCTCCGATGGCCATGTGTTTGATATACAAGGGGCAACCCTTCAGGTATTCGTCGCAGACCCAATCCAGCCTCTCGCCGGCCTTTTCCTTTTCCCAATCGTGGATTTTCTGGATGTGGGAGGAATCAAATTCCCCATACCAGGGTTCATGCAAAGCCAGCTCCTCGATCACATAGAGCAGGTGAACCTCACCTTGCATTTTCTGGCTCAGAGAGGTTACCAGAGGCAGCGCCTTTTGGGCGTTTCCGGATAGATCGGTGGGCCACAGGATCTTTTTTACGTCCATAATCTTTTCTCCTTAACTGGTTTCCATCCATAAGTGCTGTATTTCTCTTAAGTATAGAGAAAACATCCGGATATAGGAATGGGGTCTATCCTGTATTATGCGTAAACAATGACAGTAGGGGCTTCGACTGAAAGGCTACCCAGGGAACCCAAACAATGAGCGATTTGGGATCTATAAGGGGTTATTTCAAATCCTCTCGAAAGAGCAAAAAACTTGAAAAAAGGTGCATAAGGCGCATCACTTGTAATGGGCCGAGGTGAAAATGCGCAGCCAGCGTATTCCTTGAGGCCAGACGCAAAATCCTTCAAGTAAAAGGAATAAACAATGGTTGATGGTATTAGAACCGCGGAAACCGGACTGTAAAGGTCACTCCCGCTTCCGGGTTCGGACGTAAAAAGACCTCACCTCCGTGTGAATCTACGATCCTTTTCACGATGGGCAATCCCAGGCCGGTTCCTCTTTTTCGGGTGGAATAGAAGGGCTCAAAGACCTTTTCCACATCTTCCTGCTTGATTCCAGACCCTCGGTCTGATATCTCCAACTCCACATACCGGCCAGCCGAACGGGTCCTAAGCCAGACCTTCTGTCCCTTGGAAGAGGCCTGCAGGGCATTGGTAATCAAATTGGTGATCACTTGCTCGATCCTGGTCTTGTCCAACAAAAGCGGAGGCAGAGAAGGATCCAGTTCGGTCTTTATGTCTACACCGGCCTCTTCCGCCACCGGGCCGGTGACGAGTACTGTTCCCTCGACCAGATCATTGAGGTCCGCCTCTGTGCGATCGAGGGTGAGAGGCCTGCCAAAGTCCAGCATTTCCTTGACCATGGACTCAAGACGGGGTGTTTCCTGTATCACCGTTTCCAGCTTTTTTCGGTTGGGGTCCTCCGGCTTTAATTTTCTAAAGATCTGATTGGAAAAACCGCCAATGGCCATAAGAGGCGTTTTCATGTCGTGGGCAATTTCAGCTACGGCCTTTCCTATGGCCGCGAATCTTTCTGCCTGAAGTGCCGCCGCATGTCTGGCTCTTTCTCTCTCGGTCAGAAAACCCAAAATACAGGCAATCGAAATATAGAGGGCCCCTTCGATCACTCGGCTAAAGTCCCGAAAGGAAAATTTCTGCCATTCCATGATGACATAAGGGAAATAGAGGAGAAAGACGGCTAGGGAGACATACAGGGCACCCTTTAATCCAAACCAGAAACTTCCAAGGATAAGGGGCAGATAGAAAAGCATCCGATACACAACATGGTGATATTTGAGAGGAGAAGGGGTCAGATAATGGAGCAAAAGGATACCGCTTATCATGAAAATGATGACAATTATCTTTCCCCGGTCTCTATGAACAGACGGTCTCGGATTCATTTCATTCAGGAAAAAACACTCATTCAGCTCTTAACAGTTTTTTCATTTCATTACATATATAATGGAGGACGGATACTATAAGGTGGAGAATGTATTTCAAAGTGCTGCAGGATAGGCATGCCCAGGTTATTCAATCCTCCATCCGGCATCACTTAGTTTCACCGTCCCCGCCATGACAGCCCAAACCGCTCCTGGACGGGCACCGGGGTTTAACTGGTGTACGGGTTATATAGGATACAAATACCGGATTGACCCCATTGTCTGATCGATTCCTTCCTTCCATGATAGAGAAAATTTGGTTTGGCGCTGAGCTGCCAACAACATAAAGATAATGGGGGGGATATAATATGCCGGAATTCGCTACACCCTTTGCCGGACTGGCCAGTAGGCGAAAACTCAATGATGCGGAATTGATCCGGGCTATACGCTACGCCATCGCCGCAGAGTATGAAGCCATCCAGCTCTACATTCAACTTTCCGAATCCATTGATGATGAACGGACATCCACAGTGTTGAGGGATGTCGCAAACGAGGAGCGGGTACACGTCGGGGAATTTTTGAGGCTGCTGAGACATCTATCCCCGGATGAACAGGGTTTTTATGCCGAGGGTGCGGATGAAGTGGAGGAGATGTTTTCACAGCTTGCCGGCCAAAAGGGGGAATCATCTGCTAAAGAAAAGGGTACCGAGACTCACCGGGGAATGCCCTACTGCAGGTTGGCGGCAGACCCGGAACACCTGCGCGGACCTGTTGAGGAAGAACCCTGCGACGATGCCAGAACCGGTCAGTATGAAGAAGATTGAGAAAACCGATAAAAACGCGTCTCCAAAATTATTTCGGCCTCGTGGTTTTCTAGGATTTCCTCATCACAAGGCCTAAAACCCAAGCCGCCAAACATGGATACAGGAAAAAACGTCGGAACCTTTGCTGTTGAACACCCTCGGTTAATCGCTTTTCTCATTATTGGCATCACCGTCACTTTGGCCGTATTGGCCGGCCTGCCCAGTATCCGGCCCCATAAGTTCGAGCCCCTCCACTCCCTCACCATTGACACCGATCCGGAGAACATGCTTCCGGCAGGCGAGCCGGTCCGGGTCTTTCACGATCGCATGAAAAAAATCATGTCTCTTCATGACATGATCGTGGTGGGCGTTGTTAACGAAAAGGATGAAACCCACGGGGTGTTCAACCCGGATTCCTTGAAAAAAGTCTTTGCCCTGACCCAGTTTGCCCAGGGTTTGCGCTGGCGGGACCCTGACAACCCCTCCCAGTACGAAGGGGTGGTGGAAGTGGACATGATTGCACCATCCATGGTGGATAACGTGGAATCCGGTGGAGCCGGCGTGGTGCGTTTTGAGTGGTTGATGCCTCAGCCGCCCAAGACCCAAAAAGCCGCGTCGGCTGTGAAGCAAAAGGCCATGGACATTCCGTTCCTGAAAGGCACCCTGGTATCTGAAGAGGGCAAAGCTGTGGCCCTCTATCTTCCCATTACGGCCAAGGATCTCAGTCACCGCATTTACACGGCCCTTGAGCAGAAGATAGCAAACCCTTCCCGCCTGTTTGTTTCTGAGATTGGAAATTTTAACCACGTTATTCACCAATTGGCCAAGGCTTCCCAGGGAAAAGGGCCTCAGCTGCTTCAGCAAATATGGGAAGTCCTTCCCGCGGAAACCCGGCAGCGACTACTCGGTTCGAAAAAACAAGTCGACGATTGGAAAAAGACCCTTCCCCGGCAAAAGGCTGTTGGAGAAAGGCCAAAGGCTGCAGATGCAATAAAGCCGGAACTACGCCGTCTGTTTAGGGAGCGGAAGGGCGCTGTGGAATCCTTGGTCAAGGATTTAAATGCCTGGATGGAGAAACCCGTATCGGGCTTTTGGCGCCAACCGGAAGAGAAAACCACAGAGCGTTTGAACGCAGAAGGCCGAGCATTGATTCGAAAGGGGCAGGATAACCTTTCACCAGAGGAAAGTTATCGCCTCAAGCGCCTGTGGATAGAGGCCGCCTTTGCCGGAACGGTAATGGAAAGCCGGGTCGCTCAACTGAAAGGGGATGTGGAATACCATATTACCGGGCTTCCCGTGGCCGAGGACACCTTCGGCGTCCAGATGTTCAAACAGATGGCCATATCCGCGCCGCTGGCCATGGCGATTATTTTCCTGCTCATGTGGCTTTTTTTCCGATCGGCCCTGGTGATCCTTCCGGCCATATACGATGCCTTGATCGCCACCACCGCTACCATGTCGCTGCTGGTGATCACCGGGAACACCATTCACATCATGAGTTCCATGATTCCCATTTTTATTGTACCCATTGCCGTCCTGGACGACGTGCACGTCATCTCCGAGTTTTTCGATCGTTACCAGAAGACCAAGAGCCGTAAAGAGACTATCAAAGAACTCATGAGCGGTCTGTTCACCCCTATGCTCTATACCACTCTGACCACGGCGGTAGGGTTTGCATCACTGGCACTGGCGCCCATACCTCCGGTTCAGGTTTTCGGGCTCTTCGTGGCATTTGGTGTGATTGTGGCCTGGCTTTGTTCCATTCTCCTGGTGCCGGCCTTCATCTCGGTGCTGCCCCAGAAAGTCTTGGAAGATTTCGGGGCAAAGCATGTGTCTGGAGAAGCGGATGAGCCCACCACCTTCCTGGGCCGGATCCTGCGAATGACGGGGAGGGGAACGTACCGCTATGCCAAGCCCATATTGGCTGTAAGCATGGCGGTCCTGATCGTATCCGGCTACGGTATCAGTCGAATCCGGGTGAACGACAATCCTACCAAGTGGTTCGATGAAGGACACCCCATTCGTATCGCCGACACCGTGCTCAACAAACATTTCGGTGGGACCTATATGGCCTATCTGGCCTTTCGGCCGCAGGAAGCCCCGGCATTGCCTTTAATGCCAAAACATAGGTCTCCTTCCCCCTCCTCTGAAAAGGAATCGGCCCAACCCGGCGAGGGGCCCTCTCTACCCGGCGGATTGAGCAGCACAGATGATGTGGAAGTGGGTTTACCCGGCGGTTTGGAAGATGGCTCCAATGAAGCGGAGGCGGGTGGACCTGTGCTCCCTGAAGGCCTGGGCGGAACAAGGGAAGAACAGACCACGCCCGCACCAACTGAGCCATCGACCGAACCAGAAGAGCAAATTTTCAAGGACCCCACCACTCTGCGATGGATCGGCGCTTTGCAGGGATACATGGACCAGGAACTGAGGGGGCTCGTAGGAAAATCCAATTCTGTAACCGACATTGTGGAGACCGTTCACCGGGAATTGATGGTGGGGGTGAAAAGAGATGGGCATGTCATCACCGAACATGAGGCCATGCGCGTCCCGGATACCCGGGGCGGCGTCGCTCAAAGCCTGCTTCAATTTCAAAACAGCCATCGACCTCAAGACCTGTGGCATTTTGTGACCCCGGATTATCGAACCGGTGTGGTATGGCTGCAACTGACCAGTGGAGATAACCGGGATATGAGCCGGGTAACTAAGGGGGTGAATGACTGGTTGAACTTCTGGAAGGCGGATGAAGCACAGGCGAAGACTCTGGTGAAAAAACATCCGGAGCGTATGCGTCCCGTGTTACGCTCCGTGTCGACTTATGTAACGCAACCCGGGCCTGAAAGAACCCAGCTCATGAAAGGCATTGAAGAAGATCCAGTCAGCAGTGTGCGCCCGCTGAAAAAGCACATGCAATCATTGGCACCCGATCACGAATTGCGACACGACTGGTTCGGTTTGACCTATATTAATGTGGTCTGGCAGGAAAAAATGGTGGAAGGAATGCTCCAGGCCTTTTTGGGCAGTTTCTTGGCCGTGTTTTTGATGATGACCCTCTTATATCGATCCGCCTTATGGGGCGTGCTGTGTATGGCACCCTTGACGGTGACCATTGCCATGATCTATGGACTGATCGGATACGTGGGAAAGGCCTATGACATGCCGGTAGCGGTTTTGTCCGCCCTAAGCCTGGGTTTGGCAGTGGATTATGCCATTCATTTTCTGACCCGTAGCCGGATGATGTATGTGGATTACGGATCGTGGAAAGAGACCGCAGGTCCGGTCTTCGGAGAACCGGCACGGGCCATTGCCAGAAACGCCATTGTGGTGGGAATCGGTTTTCTGCCCTTGATTTTGGCTCCCTTGGTTCCTTATCAGACTGTGGGCATTTTTATTGCTGCCATCCTTCTTCTGGCAGGAGTGAGTACCATGCTCATTTTGCCTGCAGCTGTGAGGCTTCTGGAGAATAAACTGTTTCCCCGCACCCGCAAGGCGTGTAAGATCTGTAATCGTGCCACATGTGGAATATCCGTATTGGCGGGAATCGTTTTGGTATGGATCAACATCAGGCAATTTATGACCGTGACGTGGAGTACCATGAGCTGGATCAGTGTAGCGGTCATCATCATATTGGCCGGTGGGTGTGCCTTAATATCCCGGGGAGAGAAAGCCAGGACCGAAACCTTTGCGCCCAGGGAAGGGTGAAAGGCGGGTAATGTTACCCGCCTCCTAAGGAAAAGATCGCGACATCAAGATTAGATGTTGAAGCGAAAAAACCGAAAGAAAGGAGAACAGAAATGAGACAACACTATCAATCCGGTATTTTCTGTGTTTTAGTCGTGTCTTTTCTGACCGTATGGAATCTTCCTGTGATATTTGCACAAGACGATGGAAAACCGTCCGTCCAGGAGATCGTGGATCACGCCAACGAGGTGGCTTATTGCCAGGGTAAGGATGGACGTGCCGATGTAAACATGCGGATCATCGATGAACAAGGCCGGAAGCGAACCCGTAAATTTACTATATTGCGCAGGAACGATGAGGCCCCAGAGGATAGGCCGAATAAAGATGAGTCTGATACTTTTTCCGGTGATCAACGGTTTTATGTCTATTTCAAGGCACCGCCGGATGTGAGGGATACGGTTTTTATGGTCTGGAAACACGTGGCACTAAATCAAGACGATGATCGATGGTTGTACCTGCCGGATCTGGACTTGGTGAAACGGATCGCGGCTTCTGATAAGCGTACCAGTTTTGTGGGATCGCACTTTTTTTATGAAGACGTTTCGGGCCGGAACACCAATGAAGACAAGCACGAGTTGGTCAATACCACCGACACCTATTTCATACTCAAAAATACGCCCAAGAACCCCGAGCTGGTGGAATTCTCCAACTACAGGATGTGGATCCATCGAGACACCTTTCTTCCTATTCAAACCGAATATTATGACAAGCGGGGGGAAGCCTACCGGCGGTATAAAGTACTAAAGGTGTCCAAGCCCCAGGGGTTCTTGACTGTGATGAAATCCAAAATGGAGGATCTGCGTACCGGGGGATATACAACCATTGACTACAACGAGGTGGAATATAACGTGGGCCTTCCCAAAGATATTTATACCGAACGGTACCTGCGCAAACCACCCATAGAGTATATCGAGAAATAGGGTTTTCAGGATTCCCTCAAAGGGTTTAAGGTGACAGTTAAGAAGTACCCACTACTGTTGATAGCGATGACGGCTTTTCTAACCTCGGCCCCATGGATTGATAAATGTTATTCCCGGGAACCGGCGCTCCCCGCGGGCTTAGGACAGAAATCCTCTCTAGAATCGCTCCAGGAGCCCTCACTGCCTGAAGGTCTGGACCAAAAGCCTGACCAGCCGCGCAAATCTTCGTCCACCGAGCCGGCACTGCCATCGGGCCTGGATAGGGAAACCACACAACCATCCCCACGGTCATCTCCCGAACCGGCCTTGCCTTCAGGACTGGACGAGAAAGCGTCTTTTCTGAAAAAACGGTCGTCTGTGGAAAATCAAAAATTCTTGAAAGTCCCCCCCAACTTGAGCGGTTTCTGGGAGGTCCGTGGGGGGATCCGGGTTCAAGACGATCCGGTGGAAGATCGCGGCTCTCTGGCTGAGACCCGTCTCCAAATCTCCTATGATCAATATTTGGCCGATTATCTCCCCCGCGGACAGTTCCATATTACCAGCGATTTCATTTTTGATGCCACTGTGGATGATCATGACGATGTGGACCTGGAGGATGGGAATGGATGGATTGACCTAAGAGAACTATGGCTTTCGCTGACCCCGGTGAGTTTTATGGATGTGAAGGCGG
>Ga0180432_10003772_pt1 | contig 21359 bp, 10 predicted proteins | sample SS_ome_10_FD_132414 | JGI IMG/M metagenome (GOLD analysis project Ga0180432, IMG submission 132414) | Hypersaline lake sediment archaeal communities from the Salton Sea, California, USA - SS_1_MS_2 metaG | ecosystem: Environmental > Aquatic > Non-marine Saline and Alkaline > Hypersaline >...
AAAGAGATTCGGGCGGGCAAATCACAAGGTAAAATCTGCCACCAAGCAAAACGCCCAAAAAGTGAACACCCCCAAAGGAGCAATAATATGGGGGATCCTTTCAGATGATGACAGCAAAGCCGGATTCGAACTAATCCTGGATAATGAAGATCAGCTTTTCCTGCTCAAACAAGGCAAGACTCTGGCCCATTTCGATCCTTTTTATTATACCGTTAAGGGACTCACCAGCGAAATAATGATGCACGTCCAAAAAGCACGTTCAAAGACTTTTTGGGCTATGATAATGACCACAACGGCCCCGGCACGTCCATCATGGTTCGATAAGCTCCACCTCAGAAACGGGAAAGCCCTCCGACACAATCAGTCATATTAAAGAAGCTCTGATTATCCCATCCTCCATTCAAATTCCGGCGGGCATGGCGCCTTTATGCCACTCCGCACCACCAGTTCCCAAACGGTAAACACACCTCCTTAATTCCACACCTCAGGCAGGTTGACAAAACCATCGATGCCTCCTATCCTTAACTGAGCATTTTTCTCTTTCCTTACGTCTCTATTACAGAACACCAAAACAGGGGGGCATCATGAATTCAACGAGATTCATCACAGTTATTCTCATTCTGGTACTACTTGCCACAACCGTGGCCGGGTGCGTATCAAAATCCCCGATTTCCAACACAGAGGTCACGAGTTACGTGGCGATGGCTCCCCGGACCATGCATGCCGGCGAGAGCGCCGCCGTTGCCTTTACCTTGCTGGGAAGCGAAGGAGAACTCACCAGAGACACAATAAAAGTCTCGTTGCTGAAAGACGGCCAGAGCATTATCACAGAAGACAGCCAGATCAACGGCAAGGGACAGATTGAATTAGAAATTCCCGCAGACTTTGAAGAAGGCGCTTACGAACTTCAGATCGAGGGTTCACATTTTTCAGATAAGACCAGCATACGAGTTGAAAAAAGCCTGCTCGTCTTCGTAGAAACCGACAAACCCATTTATAAACCCGGCCAGACTATGCACATCCGGGCCATCACCCTCAACTCCGATCTTCGCCCAATGAACGAGACAGTGATAATAGAAGTTCTCGACTCCAAAGGAATAAAAATTTTCCGCAAAGAAGTATCCACCGACACCTACGGAATGGTCAGTTTTGACCTGCCTATTTCAAGCGAACCGAACTTGGGCACGTGGAAAATAAATGCCTCGGCAGCCAAATCGGATACGCAGCTGGACGTGAAGGTCGAAGAATACGTGCTCCCGAAATACGAAGTTTCGGTTGAACTGCCCAGAGAATGGTACCTGGCCAATGAGCCCATCGAAGGAATCATCAAAGCGGAATACAGTTTCGGCAAGCCGGTAAAAGGAGAGCTGAGTATCACCGCCACCCGATACGTCGGGCAATGGGAAGAATACACCACCTTCACCAAAGAAATCGACGGCGAAACCGAGTTTGAAATCCCGGCCGTCGGATACGTTGCCGGCACTCCCGACAATCGCGGAATGGGCAACGTTATCCTTGATATCACCGTCACCGAGCAATCCACTGGTTACGAAGAGAGCACCTCCCGAATGTTCACCGTGGCGGAAAGTCCGGTAAGCGTTCAACTGATCCCGGAAGGAACCACCTTCAAACCGGGGCTGCCGTTCGAATTCCTCATCGTCACCGAAACCCCGGATAATGAGCCAGTCGATACGGAAGTGCAGGTAAACATCACCTATATCGACGATGAATTCGAAGAGATCAAAACAGAAAACAAGACCGTCGATACCCAAAATGGCATGGCCATCCTTTCCCTGGACTCACCTGAAAAAGCCACGGCTGTACAAGTGAATGCTTCAACCGATGGAGCCGAAGCCTCCAAAGCTATCGAGGCAGCCTATTCTCCATCAGGCAACTTCATTCACGTGGAGCAAATCAGCGTAGGCATCACTCCGGTGGGGCAGGAAGTAGCCTTTAAAGTCCATTCCACTAAAGAAGCCGTCAATTTCTACTACGAAATCATATCTCGAAACAAAGTAGTTTTTACCGACTTCACCCAAGACAGTGAGATAGCCTTTCAGGTTACCCCGCAGATGGCCCCTTCCGCCAAGCTGCTGGTCTATCAAATCCTGCCCTCCAGCGAAGTCGCCGCCGACTATATTCCATTCAGTGTTGAAGCTGAGTACCCCAATAACGTGGAGGTGAATTTCTCCACCGAAGAGGCCAAACCCGGCGATAACATCAAAATCGAAATCAATGCAGACGGCAAATCGAAAGTGGGGATCGCAGCCGTGGATAAATCGGTCTTCATTCTGGCTGAAAATCGATTGAATCTGCAGCAGGTCTTCGACGAACTGGAACGGCTGTACATGGAACCCCAGGCTGAACTGCATGAAGTTTCCATCTACGGAGATATTCTGGTCAGAGGTGCCCAAGAAATATTTGAAGACGCCGGGGTGGTGGTGATGAGCAACCAGTCTGTTCCCGAAGGGAAGGAATACGAACAGCAATGGGGCAGATGGGGGATGGAAGGCGGGATGATGAAGGGCGAGATTGCCTTTGCTATGGACGAAGCTGATATGGCAGTGCCAGTCCCCGCGATAGCACCTGAACCAATGCAACACACGGCATCTAGCGCTGCGGGAGAAGGACTCGCAGAAGTGGAAAGAGTCCGACAGTATTTCCCGGAAACATGGCTCTGGCAGGAAGCAATCACCGATTCTTCAGGGAAGACCGCGGTCAATGTTCAGGTGCCAGATACCATCACCACCTGGATGCTCCGGGCCGTAGCCATATCCGAGGAAAACGGTCTGGGAGTTGGGGAAGCGCAACTGGTAACCTTCCAGCCTTTCTTCCTCAAAATCGACCTGCCATATTCCTGCATACGCGGAGAGGAGTTCCCGGTCAAAGTAGCCATCTACAATTACCTCGACGAAACCCAGGAGGTCTTCGTGAAGATCGATGATGCCGACTGGTTCGACCTGCGCGATGATAGCGAAAAATCGGTCAAAATAGCTGCCAATGAAATCGGCGGGGTGGAATTTACGATCAGCCCAAAAACCATCGGGATTCAGGAAATCAAGATTACCGCTCAGAGCACAGAATCGGCCGACGCCGCCATCAAAACGATCATCGTTGAACCGGAAGGCGTGGCCCGCGAAACCGTGGAAAACCTGACCCTTTCCGATGATAGTTCGCAAGTAGTGGATACCTCAATCCCGTTCATGGCGGTCGATGACTCCGGCCGAGCCTACGTGGCTGTCACTTCCAGCTTCCTGACCCAGACGCTCGAGGGACTGGAGGGATTGCTGCAAATGCCATTCGGCTGCGGCGAGCAAAATATGATGAACTTCACTCCTGACGTATTCATCACCAAATACCTTGAGGAAAGCGGGCAACTCAAACCGGAGATCATGGCCAAAGCTGAAAAACTGATGATCACCGGCTATCAGCGAGAGCTTACTTATCGGCATCGGGACGGCAGCTTCTCCGCCTTCGGCGAAAGCGATGAAACGGGCAGCCTGTGGCTTACGGCCTTCGTGCTCAAAAGTTTCGCCCAGGCCAAAGATGTGATGTATATCGATGAAAACATTCTGGATGAAGCCGAAAACTGGATCGTTTCCCATCAGAAAAAAGACGGCTCATTTGAAGCAGTCGGGTTCATCTGCCACCAGGAAATACTGGGCGGACTTCAGGGCAAGGATGCCCTCACCGCCTTTGTGGCCATCGCCCTGATGGAAGCAGGCGAGCAATCCGCTTCAGCCGATGCGGTCGATTACCTTGAAAAACAACTGGATGACATGAACGATGCCTACACCGTTGCCATCACCACCTATGCCCTGGAGATGGCCAGCAGCGAGTTGGCCGATGAGGCTTACAATAAATTGATGGGTCTGGCCGAGGGAGATGAGAACGGACTTCATTGGGGTGGCGGTGTCCTACCACTAGAAGATTCGAACGATGATTTTGGCTGGCGGGGAATGCCGCAGAATCGAAGCGCCGTTGTGGAAACGACCGCCTATGCCACCCTGGCGCTGATCGAACATGACGACCCATTCAACGCTTCACGCGCGGCCAAATGGCTGGTCTCGCAAAGGAATGCCTACGGCGGCTACGGCTCCACACAGGATACCGTCGTGGCATTGCAGGCTCTGGCCGAGTATTCTTCCGATGCACGATCCGACGTTGATCTGAAAGTGACTATCACCGCCGGCGAAGAAGAACACGAACTCACTATAACTCAGGAGAACTTCGATGTACTCCAGATCGTCCAGGTTCCGGTCAATGAAGAGGTAACCATAGATGTGAACGGAGAAGGCGAGGCCATCGCCCAGGTGGTTACCCGGTACAACATGCCGGAAGTAGATGCGATGGAATATCCAATCCTGACTGTCGATGTCGACTACGACGCTACAGAGGTGGAGGTCAATGACACCGTCACGGTTTCCGCCGAAGTGGCATTCAATCCGCCCGTCGAGATGGAAGCAGGTATGGTGGTAGTCGATATTTCCGTCCCAACTGGATTCGTTCCCTTAACCGATACCATCGCCAGTATCGTCGATAGCGACAAAAACATGAAACGCTATGAGATCGTCGGTCGAAAGGTGATATTCTACATCGAAAACCTCTTCCCCGGTGATAAGGTATCCTTCAGCTTCGAAGTTCAGGCACAGTATCCTGTGAAGGCCAAGGGAACCAGTTCCGAAGTCTATTCCTACTATAAACCGGAGATAAGCGGTGAAGACTTGAGCAATGGGATTGTGGTAACTGAATAATAGATGCGGGCCGGCTGGCCGACATCGGCCAGCCAGTTTTTTGAGAAGAGGAGGTCAATGATGAATATACAAAAACGTTTCCGATCAAGATTAGCAATTACGATTCTGGCCGCAGTCATTATCGTAGCTTTGCTGGCCGGATGTAACAATTCGGCGACGCCAAATGCCAACATCGGACTGGCCAAATCGGAAGCGCCAAGGAATTTGGAACCAGATATACCCGCCGCAGACACGACTGAACTGGTTGCGGGGAATAACGCTTTCGCCTTCGACCTCTACAAAGAGCTGCAATCCGAGGAAAGCAACCTCTTCTTCTCTCCTTACAGCATATCCGTCGCTCTGGCAATGACCTACGCCGGGGCTCGTGGGGAAACCGAGCAGCAGATGGCCGATACCCTCCGCTTCACCCTGTCTCAAAATCAGTTGCACCCGGCATTCAATTCACTTGACCTTCGCCTGACCGCCAACGAGGATCAGGGTAAATCAGATGAGCGAACCGATTTCACCCTGAGGATCGCCAACTCCCTCTGGGGCCAGCAGGGCTACCCTTTCCTTGAAGAGTTCCTCGATTTACTGGCCAGAAACTACGGAGCCGGGATGCGGCTGGTGGATTTCATGACGGCCCCGGAAGCAGCACGCATAGCCATAAATGACTGGGTGAGCGATCAAACAGAGGAAAAGATCAAGGACTTGATACCTCAGGGTGCCATCAATACCATGACCCGGCTGGTGCTGGCCAATGCCATTTATTTCTACGCCGACTGGCAGCGTCAATTCGATCCCAAAGCCACCCGCGATGCAGCATTTACCCTGCTGGATGAAGAGCAGGTCACCGTACCGATGATGTCACAACTGAGCGGATTCCCTTACACTCAAGGGAAAGGCTTTCAAGCTGTGGAAATGCCCTATGTCGGGGGCAAGGCTGCCATGACCATCATCGTTCCGGATTCCGGAGAATTTACCAATTTCGAATCCAGTCTTACTGCCGATCAGATCGATGATATAATCGCCAACCTGGAACGCAAGCAGGTTAAACTGAGCCTGCCCAAATTCACCTATGAATCGAAATTCAGCCTGGCCGAAACCCTCATCGAAATGGGCATGCCGGAGGCTTTCGGCAATGCGGATTTCTCAGGCATGGATGGCACCAGAAACCTGTTCATCTCCGATGTGTTCCACAAGGCATTTGTAGCTGTGGACGAAGAAGGCACGGAAGCAGCCGCAGCCACCGCCGTTGTTATGGAGCTTTCCGCCATTCCAATGGTAGATGTAACCCTCACTATCGACCGGCCTTTCATCTACCTCATACGGGATACCAACAGCGGTTCGACCCTTTTCATGGGACGGGTACTGAACCCGGCAGAATGATATTCAACCCATGCGGCACAAATAAAAGGGGTGATCGGGAAACCGGCCACCCTTTTATGTTTACACTGTCTCGGCGCTGCGATATAATTTGGGCAACACCATCTGTGAGGTTCTAAATGCGAAAGGATCAATATCTTCTGTTATTCGGGGCAGGTTGCATCCTGGCCGCAATTGCCGTCTATGCGACCGCCTACTTTGCCTGCGAGGAGAAAGACAGCCCCACCGAAGTGATCGCCATAACCCAGGCCTCGATGTACGGGCTGCAATCGTATCACATGGAAACGACTTACACCACTCTAAATAGCGAAGGAACCAGCACATCCATCAGCACCAAAGATTATTTCGCCCCCGACCGCTACCAAGGCAAAAACACCCGTGCTGACGAATGGCTGGAGTACATCTTCGCTGATGGAAAGCAATACTACCGCGCATCCTACGGGCCTGAATGGCGCGAAAATGGTATCTTCGATGGAAGACAGGTTTTTGTGCAGATATCCGATGATTTCAGGATTCTAAGCACGCTCGCCGATATTGAAAAACTTTCCGATGAAAAAATCGATGAAGTGAAATGCTTCCATTACCAGGAAAAGCAGCACCCGGTAATAGATATCGAAGCGGAGCTGGAAAAGATCGAAACCCATCTATTGGAAAACCCGGAATTGCTGGCCGGGACGGAATCGATGAGCATGGATGAGGTAATAGACAATTACCGAACAGAACTGGAGCGACGGGCCGAGGGCGAAACCATCATCGACCTGTGGATCGGCAAGGATGATTATTTGCTGCGGCAAATAAAGACGGTTGTTCGATCCATCCAACTCGGACCCGATGGGGAAGAAAAGTGGGTCACCAGTACTTCGATACACAAATGGACCGATTTTAACGAATCAATTGAAATCGTTGCGCCTGAGGTTGAATGGACTCCTCCCGAACCGGGGCCTGTTCCAGCTCCAACCCCGACAACGGAGCCGGGAACATCGACTGCTCAATGAACAGTCGGCATCACAAGATGTGGAGATAAGCTATGAGCACCAATAATAATATCCGCAAACTGGCCGAAATGAACGGCAAAGGCGAATCCAAAGCCATGCTCAACATACTGGAACACTCCCTCACAGATGATGAAGCCGGCTTCATCCTTAATTTTCCGGCCCCGGCTGAAGAAGTGGCGGCCAGACTAGGCATGAGCCAGCAGGAAGTGGAAGATAAAATCCTCGATCTTGCCCGTCGCGGCCTGCTGGTAAGATCACGCAAAGGCTACCGATATCCCCGCGACCCAGGGACGCTCCACGATAATATACTTTCCAGCGCCCCGCAATACATCCCGGAAGGAATCGATAAACTGTGGATGAAACTTTACGAAGGCGAACAGTGGTGGCGGGAGATCGGGGAAACCCTGGCCAGCTACGGTCTGCTCGTGATGAGAGCCATCCCGGCCGAAAAGTCGCTGGGACCCGGAACCGAGCTTATGCCCTGCGAGAGCATGACCAAGATAATCGAGGAAAACCACGATCTCATCAGCGTGCGCAACTGCTGCTGCCGGGTTGGAGCTAAAAAATGTCACTATCCGCTGGATGTTTGCATACAGTTCAAAGGCAGAGCCGAATACGATATCTATCGAGGCAGCGGCAGGAAAGCTTCTGCAGACGAAGCCGTTTCCGTAGCGCTCAAGGGTGTCGGATCGGGACTCGTTCCAACCGTGACCAATGTTTCCGTCATTGACAACCTCGAATTCATCTGTTTCTGCTGCGGTTGCTGCTGCGTGGTGCTTGATCCCCTGTTCCGCCTTCAGAAAGTCTTTGACGTAATCGCCCCCAGCAGATTCGAGGCCAAGATCAATCCGGAAAAGTGCAACGGCTGCCGACACTGTGTGCCCCGCTGCCAGTTCGGCGCAATTGAGATGAAACCAATAGCCGGAGAAATGAAAGCTGTTATCGACCCGGATAAATGTGTCGGTTGCGGCGTTTGCGAAATCTCCTGCGTGCCGGGAGCGATCACAATGGAAGAGATAAGGCCGCCGGAGTTCATACCGGAAACCATCACCGGCCCTTCCGCGATTATCCATTAAACAGTTGAAACCCTCACTGACGCAGTTGCACAAGCCAAGCTATTAGCTTATAATGTGAGCAACTTCGATAGTATGCCGGTTTCATTCTGGTCAAGAGGACAAATCCGCAGATCAGGAGTGCCCATTGAGATACGCCTGGAAATTGAAAACGGATTCCCCTGAAAGGGTTCTGGCGACTCTTGCAAACGCCATCGAGGACACCGGTTACCGCATTCATAAAAGCCCGCCAGCCTCAAGATTTGGTTCGGGTGAAGTCGTCGGGCGCAGGATAGTCGCCGCCCCCAGACCGAAACTGCTGATTTTCGGGTTGGCCGCCATCGCTATCGCCGCGGCCCTCTTCTTCAATTCCGTGCCCGGCGAGACCATCAGTGGCTTCGATATATTTCAGATAATAGCGGGAATCATCTTCAGTGTGATGGGCATCCTTTTTCTTCTCGGCAGCACCAGGTTATACCGGCTATCGCTGGTCGGGCGGGTGCAACAGGAAACCTATCAAACGGGGGCCGATACAATCGAACGCACCATAACAGCAGAAATTCTTGGCAACCGCAGGCCAATCTGGATCACTTTCGAACGGAACCGGAGGCGTCTGGAGAAGATACCGAAAGAACAGCAAATCCTGGAAGCAAGCTTTAACGAGCTCCAGTTTAGACTGGACACCATTCTGCCGTCCCTGGCTGGAAACTGATCGATTAGCCTGCAAGTTAATCACCACTAAAAGGAGGCAACATGGGCATCTGCTATCAGGGCAAAACGCTCAACGAGACCGTCAAAGAAAGAGAGCAACTCTTTGCTCAAACCGGCCACGCCTACGGGCTGAAAGAACTCCCTCTAATTGATAAGGACCCGGCCGAATTCATGCGCTTCCAGATGAAACTGGTGGCTGCCTGCATCAATTCGCGGGAAATGGCCAAGTTGATTTCCGCCAACCCCATGTCAATCATCCAGGGCGAGCTCCTTTTTCTGCTGGCAACCCCCGAGGGAGACGTAACCGCCGCTTCCTATGGACTGGCCGGACACTCACAATGCGTTCCCTTCATCATCAAGAGCATCGCGGACCTCGGCTTCGAAGAAGACCCCGGCATCAATGCAGGAGATATTTTCTCCACCAATGATGCCCTCTACGGGCCGCCGCACAATGCCGATTGCTACACATGGCTGCCGATTTTCTACCAGAACGAACTGGCGGGATGGACAATCGGTTTGAACCACATCATGGACGTAGGGGGAATCCAGCCCGGAGGACTGGGCACCATCTCCACCAGCGTCTTCACCGACGGCTTCACCTATCCCCCTACCAAAACCGGCCAGAATTTCAAACAGGAGCGATGGTGGGATCTGCACTGGAAGCGCCGCACCCGTACCGAGATGTTCAATGTGCTGGACGACAAGATGAGGGCCGCCGGAATCGTATCCCTCCATGACCGGATACTGGAAATAATCGAGGAATTCGGCATCGATTATTACCGCCAAGCCATTAAGGAGATCATAGAGAGAGAAAGGCGATTGCTGATAAACAGGATCAAGACCATGGCAGTGCCGGGCATTTACCATTTCCTCCAGTTAAAAACGGTCGAATATAAAGGAACCCTCGGCAGACTGTGGCCTGCCTCCAACCGCAACTGGCTGCTCCACAAACCGGGAGAAATGCGGATACGAACCAACGGCACATTGCTCACCGATCTGGAGGGATTAAGCAGCGAGGGGGAATTCCACTGCAACTGTTATGAACCGGGAGTCCGAGCCATGAACTCACTCGGGCTCTGGCCCATGTTCGCCTACACGGAAACCTTGAATACCTCCGTACTTTATATGACTGATTGGAACCTCCCCCCGGGCTCGATGTTCAATCCGCAGAATCCCTGGGCACCCACCGTGATGGGACTGGGAGAAGCTGGCGGATATAATTATCTCCCTCAAAGGTGCCTCAGCTACGCCTTCTTTGCCCGAGGATTCCTCGAAGAAACAATGCCCCTATCAGGCGCGGGCGTTGGATATGGAGTGCAGGGACTGTTGGCGGACGGATTCCCCTGGGCCGGCGGGGATATGGCGCTCATTACCTGCTGGAGTCAGGGTGCAATGGCCTACCGGGACGGCTTCTCGGCTGCATATTGCGGTCCCAACCCCCAGCCGGACATGGGCGAGGCCGAGCTGGCCGAGTTCCTGCAACCCACCCAATTGAACATAGGCAGAAAGCTCATTCCCGATTTCTGCGGTCACGGCAAGTTCCGCGGGGGCCTGGAAGTAAGCATGCTTCAGATGGTCAACCAGCCGGGTCAGGCACTGGTAATCGCCGCCTTCGCCTCTACCAGCGGGCTGGGAGCCAACGCCATGGGGATGTCAGGCGGCTATCCCCGGTCGAACGACGTAATAATATACGCCCACGATACAAATATGAGAGAGCTAATCGAGCAGGGAAAACACTACCCCCGCGACTTCGTCGAGATGATGGCCATGCTCAACGAAGGCACCCTGAAAGCCGGCGATCTGGAGATTTACACCGGCTCGACACCAACGGTAGCCTGTAAAGACGGCGACCTCTTCGCCAGTTCCTCTGGCTCAATGGACGGCTGGGGCGACGTGCTGGAACGCTCATACGATCTCATCGAGAGTGACGTCAAATACGGTTGGATAACACCCGGAACAGCCAGAACTGTATACGGCGCTGTGACGGATGATAACGGGAATGTCAATATCGAGGAGAGCGCCAAGCTGCGTGAGCAGATGCGCCAGCGCCGCAGGGAAAGGTCCATTGATGCCAGGGAATGGTGGAAACAGGAACGGCAAATTGTACTGGAAAAGAGTTGGCCGGAGGATCTCTATAACATGTTCATCGACATTTGCAAATATGAGAAATTCCGCAAGGAATTTTACGGTATGTGGCAGTTGCCGGAGGATTACACCCTGTAGGAGGAAAAATGATGGAAAGAGACGATCGCTTTACTAAAGAGAATCTCCATCGGCTGGTTGAAGGAACACTCCACTGGGAGGAAGTCAAGAAGGTTATTCGCCTTGATCCCAAGGATAACGACCGCTTCTTCAAGTACCTCGAAGTCCTGCAGGAGAAGGTCCCCTGGGACGATAAGATACTGCTTCGCATCTCCGACCATCTTTTCATCGTTGCCAAAGGGGACGGGAGCAGGGTGACAAAGTGTGATTGCGGACACGAATTCGGGGACTACCGCATCAACTGGAAACTGGGATGCCAGGTCTACGTCCGCCGGACTGATGAAGAAATCGGGGAAGTTGTCACCATCCCCGAGGCAAGACACAACACCGAACTGGTGGAAATGCGGGAGTTCTACTGTCCGGGGTGTTATGCACTGCTCGGTGTTGAGGTAGTTCCCCCGGGATACCCACCGATATTCGAGATGCTCCCGGACCTCGATATCTTCTACCGGGAATGGCTGGGCCAGCCGCTGCCGGATGAGAGACCCGACTGGTTCGAAGATAAGACTTTGGGAAAAACCTTCGAGTGGGCCAAGGAGGGATAAGATGGCTGAGAAAAAATACTTAATCGCACTGGATGCCGGCGGAACCATGACGGATACCTTCGCCGTCGACGAAAAGGGCAACTTCGTCCTCGGCAAATCGCTGACCAACCACGAGGACGAATCCAAAAGCTATATTGAATCGGTCACGGATGCGGCCGGCTACTGGGACATGACATGCTCTGACCTTCACCAGCAGGCGATCTCCTCCACCTATACCGGCACGTCAATGCTCAATGCCCTGCTGACCCAGAGAGGGAGTAATGTCGGACTCCTGGTTACCCGCGGATTCGGGCACATGCCCATTGTAGAACGGGCGCTCACCTGGATCGGGCAAAGTTATGAGGACCAGCTCCACCAGCAACTTCACGAACACACCCCATGGCTGGTCCAGCCGAATAACATCCGGGAGATACAGGAACGAATCGGGGTGGGCAGTTACTACATGCAGCACCACACCTACCCCGGCACAGTATTCATTCCTCTGCTCGAAGATGACGTAGTAAACGGGGTCAACGAGTTGCTGGATAATGGAGTGGAAGTTATCGGCATCCTGACTCTCGGCTCTTATGTCAACCCGCAACATGAAATGCAGGCAGCGGGAATCGCCCGGGATATCGTTTCCAAACGTGGTGTGGAGGTTCCTGTCATCGCTTCGCACGAGATATGTTCAGTACCCAGCGAGAACGAGCGGCTGAAAACTCTCCTCTTTCAATGCTATATTTCTGAGATCGGACGCAAGCAATTGTTCAAGGTGGAAACAGCAGCCAGGGAAACGAAATATGACTACGAATTACTTACGCTGCTCTCCTACGGAGCCGCCGCCAACATCCGGTATCCCAAGCTGTGCGAGGCCATTGTATCCGGTCCGGTCGGCGGATTGCTGGGCGGCAAGTTCATCTCCAGTTACCTGGATTCACAGGGAGTTATCTGCGCCGACCTGGGCGGAACCACCTTTGATGCCGGTCTCATTGTCAAGGGACTCCTTCCGGTGAAAAAATCACCGGACTTTGCCGGACATCGACTGAGACTGCCAATGGTCAATGTCGATTCCATCGGAGCCGGGAACGGCACCGTAATCCACGTTGATGAATCAACCAAGCGAATCACGATGGGGCCTGAGAGCGCCGGGAGCGCCGTGGGCACCTGCTATGAATACCCGGATATCACTGTAGGTGATATCGATCTCATACTCGGCTATCTGAACGAGGATTACTTCCTCGGCGGCAAGGCCAAACTCAACAAGGATAGAGCGCTTCAGATGCTCACGGAGCGGCTGGCCAAACCACTGGAGCAGGACGTGTACGAGGTTTCCAGCAAGATTCTGGACCTGCTTCACTCCCAGATGGCCGACCACATCAGTCGGATGCTGCTTTCCAAAGGACTCAATCCCGCCGAGTTCACCCTGCTGGTTTACGGGGGCAGCGGTCCGCTCCATGCCTGGGGACTGGAACGTGACATTCCGATAGGACAGATGGTCATGCTGCCCTGGGCAGCGGCCTTCTCCGCCTTCGGAGTTGCCGCCGCCGAATATTTCCACCGCTATGACAAGGCAGTGACCTTCTTCCTGACCCCGGACATGACCGATGATATCAAGCTCATGTCCGGCGGGGGACTGAGTATGGTCTGGCAGGAACTTGAGGAACGCGGTTATGCGGAACTGGAAGCTGAGGGTATCTCCCGCGATTCCGTTACCTTTCGGCATGGCATATCCTGTCGGTATATCGGGCAGATGTCAGAGTGGGAAGTGCCTGTAGAGGTCAGCCGGGCTAACACCATCGAGGAACTGGATAAGATAATCAGGGCCTTTGAACAGCATTATACCAGCATCTATCCTGCCGGGGCACGCTACCCCGAGGCAGGTTACCAGATAACGGAAATCTATGTTGAGGCCGTAGCCCAGAAACAAAAACCCGTTATCCCATCTTACTCACTGGCAGGGGCAAAGCCGCCTGAGGCCGCCTCCAAGGGCCAGAGGAAGGCATACATGGATGGACAGTGGTCGGATTTTGATATCTGGGAAATGGATTTATTGGAGGCCGGCAACAGGATAGACGGCCCGGCCATCATCGAGCACCCCATGACCACACTGGTGATTCCGCCACAGAACTACGTTGAATTCGATGAGCACCGGTTTATTCGGTATTTGAAGAGATAAGAATTCTTAACAAAAACTGAAGAAACAAAAAGAGAGGGGCAGGTTTTGACCTGCCCCTCTCTTTTACCAAACTTACATTAAATCTTTAATCAGCAACAAAATTTGCTTGTAATGTAATAGTAATACTCTCTCCTCCGGTATACGTGACAGAATTAGCAGCCATATCTGCCGCGCTGTCTAGGTATTCGGTATCTCCAGTCCATACATCAAAGCCATATCCACCATCTGGATTCGCATTTATATCCACTGTATACGTAGATGTCTGCACCGAAGTTCCACTTGGGGTTGTTGTTCCATTACCACTACTCATTATCATCAAATCATATAAGACTAACGGTGACCCTTTAAGAAAATTGGCTTTAAGACTGCTGAAATCAAGCCCATCCACCGCTCCATCCCTATTGAAATCAGCCATTGGATTAAAGAGGGGATCTCCTGGATCCTTCAGAAATGTGGATTTCAAATCGGAGAAATCCAACCCATCTACTGTTTGATCTACTTCAGGATTAGTATTACCTTCTTTTAATTCTCCCATATTCACCTGCACATCACCAAACGCAATGAAGGTTATTGACTGCACTAGCAGCATTACCAGTACCAATTGGATAAGACCAAAAATGCGACGCTTACTCATATTTCCTCCCTTTCACCCTTTTCAGATGATTGTACACCCTTTATACGTAATTTGCAAATATTTCCTTTTTCATTGTACTTAACATCAGAATAAACTGCGAGATTTCTGAATTACTTCTAATTAAGAGTTACGCGGCCCAGAACGCAGGAAATTGCCTTTCAGAAGACTGAAGTCAAGTCCGTCAACTGTTCCATTATCGTTGTAGTCAGTCAATGGATCATATGCAAGATCTGGCCAACTCTTAAGAAATGAGGCTTTCATGGCAGCAAAATCAAGGCCATCTACTGTTTCATCTTGATTGCTATCACCTTCTAATAATAATCCCCCATCTCCAACAACACTCGGAGCGATTACCATAACATCATCCATCACATTGGTTAGCGTATCGTTACCTGTCACCGTGACATCATAAGTGCCAGATTTGACACATGTACAGATAAACCGTGTTGTTGAACCACTCTTGTAAACGGCTGTGATGTTACTAAAGGTATACACTGGCGTGCCACTGAAATCCTTACCGCCTTCAGTCCAAGTGGCATATGGTTCATGGAAGATTACTTCGCCAACTTGTTCATAGTCATCCGGAGCAACCCTAGTCGTAGCCCCATCAAGAATCACTTCAATCACCACTGTCTCAGCCTCATCCACACCCATATCGACCGTGGCAGTTCCATCGCCGTCGCCATCGATAAAGCGGTTATCCCCCTCAAAGTCCTCCGTGATTCCCGGAGGCACAGCAGAGTTGGTGCCGGCATCCAGACATGGCGACATCCCCTGCAGGTGGAAATCGCCAGCAGACTCATTCACAAAGAGCGGATCATCATTGATGTTACCAGCGCCTGCATAAACTGGTGAACCTGAAACACAACAGTAAGCGACAGTTGAAGAGGACCCACCACCATTTGCTATCTCTGAAGGACTATCGCCCCAAAAGATGCTATTGGTCAACGTTGCCACGCCAGCAACCATATTCTGTATCCCTCCACCTGTACCACCAGCCGAATTACCATAGACAGTGCAATTTGTCAGGGCAGGCGAAGAATTCTCATTGTAGATAGCACCGCCATTCCCGGAAGCGATATTCGCATTAAACAAACAGTTGGTCAATGCTGGCGAAGAACTGCCAAAATTATACATTCCTCCACCATGTGAAGCTTTCGCCTCATTTTCAGAGAAGGTGCAATTAATCACAGTCGGTGATGAGTTATTTATGTTACCCATACCACCACCATAATATGATTCGTTCTCAATAAAAATACAACTACTCACCATAGGTGACGCATTGTTATTAAACATACCACCACCAGCATCACCTTTCTGCGAACCGTTACTACCTTTAATCGTAAATCCATCGATTACTGTATTTGAGCCAACCCCGCTACCGGTAACCACATGGTAACAGTTGTCCGGTGTACCCGGGTTCAATATCTCGCCGCTGAGCATAGTAACGTTGATATCGCAATTGCGCTGGTTCCTGGCGGTTTCAATACCAGCGAAGCCTCCATACAACCCCGTAACGTCCACTAACTGGAAGGTATCGGTGCGCGCACCCGGGCTCCCGGTACGCACAGGTGCATATGTCCCAGAGGCAACCCATATCTCATCACCTGCGGTAGCAATGCCCAAACCATCCTGAAGATTTACATACGCATCTTTCCATGAAGTCCCGGTGTCGTAACCACCAGCAGTATCATCGACATAAATCGGCCCTGTTGGAGATATGTTAACCATATGGTCCTCAACTTCACCATCGGCTGCCGCACCTGTATATGAAAGTCCGCCCGCTGAACTTAACCGGAACCGAGCGACTGTAGTCCCAACCGTTGCACCAGCAGGAACCGTGAATTTGAACGTGTTGACTGATGCTGGAACCAATGGCTGGTTTATAATTATCTGCTCACCCGGATCGGCCCAGCTATTAACACCATTGAAATCTACCCATGCATCCAACTGACCGGGAATCGGACCACATATCACATCAACAGCAGCTTCCCGACCAGGCATGAGCGGAGTCACAAAGAAAACACCATCCTCATCTCCCGGAGGATACGGAACACCACCGGGGTATATAGTATCCATATCATCACCCATTGCAGCCGGGTCAGGCTGGCCATCCGGCTCTTGATCTACAAAAGCCCCAAGATAGAGAATAGGGACTACTATATGCCTGGCGCCACCACTCGCCCAAAGCGTTTCATAGGGAGGATCAAGGGCATCGCCGAAATCAAACCCCTCCTCCGGTTCCAGAATATCAACCATATAGTCTTCCACTTCCCCATCAGGAGCAGGACCAAGAACATCTATATAGGAGAGACCACCCACAGAACTTAAGCGGAACCGGGCAAAGGTAGTTCCAACCGTAGCCCCAGCAGGAACCGTAAATGGAATCACATTCGCACCGGCAACAACCGGAATACTGGCACCAGTCAAATACTCGCCCGGATCAGCCCAGTCACCATCAATATTGAAATCAATCCAGGCATCAACAAAACCAGCACCCGTGGAATTAACAGTTGCAGAGGCGCTCTGTCCTACCTGCATCAGGCCAAAGGTAACACCATCTTCATCATCCGGTGCGCCGGTGGTATCATCACCATCAGCCAGTGGCGTCGGCTGCCCATCCGGCTCAGCATCAATTAGCATTCCCATAAATAACGGGGTTATCAGGTGGCTGGGGCCACTGTTTATCGCCAATGTAGGGTAAGTCGGGTCGGGGGCATCACCGAAATCGTATTCAATCGGCGCAAACGTCAGTTCAAAGGCCATGTCGATGGATTGCCCTTCATATGGATGCCAGTATGGGTATGTCAACTCATTCCAGGAAATTCCGCCATCCTCCGACCAGACCGCATCATCGTTGAAATGCCCGTCGTTAATATCCCTCGTCTTCCAGCCTAACATGTATGCTGGGGCACCTTCCTTTTCAACAGCAATATCCAGCCAGTAAACTTTGGTGCCCGAAGATCCGGTCTGTAAGAAAGCTTTACTTCCGGGAATAATGATATCATATTGCCATACCATTTGATCGAATCCGGATGGATCAGTCATTCGCGGATCCCACCAGAATTCGCCGGGCTCATCTACCGTCGCCACAACCGCCGCGTCAAAATCGATGGTATCGTACGACCAGACTTCCGTTCCCGGCATTGAATATGGCGCAACGACTCCTGCGGGAATATCCTCATGAACACTTAAATGAATATTACCAATTTCCCAATCTTCATCATTTAACCAAGACGCCCAAAAATGTACATCCGTCAGCCAGCTGGTCTCGGTACAAAGCCAGTCATCAGCCAAGATCAAACCGTCATCAACTTTTATATCGATACCAGTTGGACTAATATCAGGCAGTTGGGACCATTTGACATTGCTCTCAATATCAATTTCGTAGTCTTCAACCTCGCCATCAGGGGCCACTCCAGTATAACTGAGCCCACCCTGTGAGCTGATGCGAAAACGTGCGAAGGTCGTCCCGGAATTGGCCCCGGGTGGAACCATGAAATTAAGATTATGCGTTCCCGTAGCAAGTGGCAGATCAATAAAAATCTGTTCATTCGCGTCAGCCCAGTCACCATCGATATCGAAATCAACCCAAGCATTCAAGGTACCGCCAAACACATTCCCACACACATTTACATCCACGCTTGCCATGCCGCCAGGAATTAATTGTGAAGTGAAGCTCACCCCGTTCTCGTCGTCCAAGGTGTCATTATCATCGCCCAGGGCATTGGGGTCCGGCTGTCCGTCAATTTCATAATCCGCCGAACCATCCAGGAACACCCCGTCAACCGGCAAATGCCGAGCTCCATTGCTGGCCAGTGTCGTTGGGTAGCCCAGTTGTTCCGGAGCATCACCAAAGTCGTAATCCTGAGGCGGAGCCACTAACAGCAGGTAGTCCTCCGTCTCACCAACGGAAAAGCTTCCCTCGCCATTCCACCCATCATCCAATTGCTGATAGGTAATAGTGAACCTCGACCAGACATAACCCGAGTTGGGCCCGATGGTGAAATCATCCTGCGCACGGGCCCAGTTCGACAACGGGCCATTTGCCCCTGAAGGTACGGGACAATCTACAACCACATGCTCGGGAGCATCCCCCGGTTGGCTACACTGGGAACTGCCGCTCCACTGACCATCCTGATCCCAGTCCATGAGTACATTTACGTATGCATCCAGTGCGGTATTATTAACTACATAAATATCTACATCGTTACCCCATTTAGCGGTAGTACAAACTTGCCCCAGTGCCGTTCCGTTGGAATTGGGACAAGTTATCACTTGGATAGAAGGATCAATTGTGAAGGGTTCCGGGAACATCAACCCGGCATCACCATCCAGGAAGCATTCATCATCATCATATGTGGGGAAGCAGCCGGGGCACAACCCCGCATTACCGTCCGTCTCTTTATCCCATCCTGACTGAGGGTAGGGTGGGCTCGGCTGGTATTCAAAGCGGGCCGTACCGTCTGCATGCATAACACTGCCAGCCGGGCCGACGGTTGTGCAGGTAGGGAAGTTGCCGAGCACCATTGTGGAAGGATAAGCAACAGCCATTGGGACATCTGTCCCTTCCGGGGCATCACCGAAGTCATATTCCGGCTCCTCCTGGGTATAGCGCAAGCGAATGCCAACATCACCGTACCCATTATCCCCTAATTCAAACCAGCTTCCGTTGGCGCCATTATTACTTATGTACGTTAAATTCGATTCGTACGGGAAATCCCGGCCATCAATCGGCACAGGATATGTATAACTCGAGTTATTAAATCTTACAACCGCCGTAAGCGCATCACCGGCGCTCTGGGAAATCGGTGTGCCCAGTGCAATCGAGTGGTAACCGGCCTCAGCGAATGAATTACCAGTGCTGCTCCACAGTAGATTGCTTGGTGTTGTGGTAGCAGTGCTAAAATCATCATAAATATAGGCATCAATGATTGCAGGATCGGAAGTCCAGAATTCGATCCGGGTCACGTCCACATCACTGGGCGGCGAAAGTGTAGCCAATCCCCAGTCATCGGCATCGCCATATCCCAGCCATCTCCACCAGGCACCGGCCTCATCATGAAGCATGAGCCCGCCATTACTATCGTAATCCTGCCAGTTCTTCACAAATGAAGAATTCCAGCCGATATTGGCCGAGCCATAGGTGATGTAGAAATATCCGCCGGCCCCCCATCCGGAACCCCAACTGTTCTTGACAATCCAGCCAGTTGCAGGCTGACCGGGTTGAGCCAGTGTCGGAGGGAGATTGTTGGACCAGCCTACGATCATAACTGCATGATTTGTGCCATATGACGGGTTACCGGTCCCGGGATACCAGTCAAAGGTATAAGAACCATCATAGGATCCATCAAAACCATAAACGCCGTCCGCATACAATGAAGTGTAAATCGGCCCGTAATTGATGATGTAATTTTGCAGGGTAGATGTGTTCGGCATCACGGCCCCGTTGATTTCGCACCAGTCCAACAGGGTTTTCTGGTAAGAGCAAGTTGTATTACAAGCCCCGGCATCATTGCCCGTATATTGATCGCATGATTCCAAAACCGTACCTTTTTGAGAAAGCAGATTTGCGGTCATCCAGTAATTACCACCACTGCATCCACCCCATGGAATGGATGGCGGAGAACCTGACAGGAAGTTATTCATTTCTTCCCAGTTGCACTCCATGGCATTTTGCTCAGAGTAATCCGGGGTACCAGGAATTGCGGGAGCTACAGCGGGAGGATAACCTCCCGTAACAATTTCCCTCGCCTCAAAATTTGCTAACGACGCGAAGGCATAACATGAACCGCAAGCCCCCTGATTTTTAACTGTGGTAACGTAGTTGTTACCACCAAAATTGCGCCAGTCATAGGCAGCCGGTGTACCAACTTTACCGCCAAAACCTACCAGTCCGCCATCCATCTGCGCCATACCCAATTCACCGGTCAAATGCGAAAAATCGGTTGGCGGAGGAATAAATCCCAGCCCATAACCATCTATCTCACCGGGATCCGGCGGTATCTCCCACAACATCGGTGCTGCCTGCAATTCCGGCTCCGGCGTAGCCTCAGGCCCCTGCGCCGCCACCGGCAGCACAGAAAAAAGGAGAGCCACCAATAGTATTGGCCCTCCCACTGCAAACATCGCCCTTTTCAGTGTCTTCTTCATCGTCTTCCCCCTCCTCGATGATTTATTTATGCCATTGTTACAGCACAGATAGGAGATTATAACACATTTATACCTTTCTGGCAATACAAATCAAACTTAAATCAAGCATTATTGGAAAGATAAATTAGGAATGGAAAATAAAAAGGTTATCAGGGTAAGGGAGCAGACATGCTTTGGCACAATGTTATCGCAAGAACGGGATACCACTTATTGGGAAATAGGTGCGAGCAAAAACCACGTTTGTTTCATTCCCGACTTGATCGGGAATCTAGAGGGTAGAGGAAAAACTGCATTCCGCCTCGGAGGCCTGAATGACATTGGCTTTTAAATTGATCCTCTGCAAAACCGACCGTTGCCCCTAAAAAACATAGCCCCCCGTTTTCACGGGGGGCCAGTATTTTTCAGCTTGCTGCTTTCAGCTATTAGTTACTTTCTAGTTATGCAGCAACCGGGGCCATATTGTGTCTGCGGTACCAGATGTATCCGCCGAGCGCGATCAGGCCCATGGAAACTAACACTATTGTAATAATTTCAGGAATGGGGGGTGCTGGTGAAGCTGGGACTATAGGAGGAGCCTCTCCCATGTGCAACAGATGGGAAGTTTCAGCAGTTGCCCCGACCATTTCATCACCAGTAATAGGCCCATTCCTCCACAGATAAATAGGAGTTGTATCACCAGGAGCCGTGTTTTCGCTTATAATAAACGAGTCGCTGCTACCCCATGACAAAGCTG
>Ga0180432_10003773_pt1 | contig 21354 bp, 18 predicted proteins | sample SS_ome_10_FD_132414 | JGI IMG/M metagenome (GOLD analysis project Ga0180432, IMG submission 132414) | Hypersaline lake sediment archaeal communities from the Salton Sea, California, USA - SS_1_MS_2 metaG | ecosystem: Environmental > Aquatic > Non-marine Saline and Alkaline > Hypersaline >...
CACCACGTCGATCAGCGCCGGCGCTTGGTTTCATGCTGCCGTCGTGTTTGCTGCTGACAATGATCGCCGTGCGTACGTGCACAGCAGCAACAAAGGCACCGATAGCACCAACGCACCGTACGGCAACCTGGACAATGTGACCATCGGTGTGAGCGGGGACACGTCGCCGTATGGGTACTGGGACGGCGGTATCGCCCATGCGGCCATGTGGAACGTTGCCCTCACCGACGCCGAAGTGGCCGCCCTCGCCGCCGGCGCCGACCCGCGCATGATCCGGCCGGCGAGCCTGGTTGGTTACTGGCCGGAGGTGGCCACCGATCAAGACATCGTCGGCGGCTATGACATGACACCCTACAATTCGCCCGGCTGGACCGACGACCCAGGTAGGATCTACGGCCTGGCGCCGGTGCATGTGGGACCGCCGCCGGTAACAGGCGGCCAGGAGTACGACGTCTCGCTGTCTCTGGCGCGGATCGCGGCTGCGACGGCCGGCGGCACGGGCCAGGCAGCGGCGGCGCGAGGGCTGGCCCGGTTGCTGGGCCTGACCGCTCCGGGGGCTGCCGGTGATGCCGGGGGACTCGCTTCCCTGGCCCGTGCGCTGGGGGCATCCCTGGCGGGCCTGGGCGGGGCCTATGGAGTGCGGCAGCTCGGACGCGTGGCGGGGGGCGCGGTCGCGGGGGCCGGCACCGGGGCGGGCTCGCTGAGCCTGGATCGCGACGGCGGGGCAGCGGGAGGTGCGCAGGCCCAAGCAAGTGGGGCGACGTCCCTGGCCCTCGCGGAGGAAATCGCCGGCGCAGCACAGGCCCAGGCGGGAGGAGCGGCCTCCATGGGACGCACGGCCGGCGCGGCAACGGGGCGCACGGCGCAGAAGGGCGCTGGCGTAGCCTGGGGAAGGGCAGCCGGCGCGGCGGCAGCGGCGGAGGGCCAGGCGGAGGGCGGGACCGTCCTCGATCGCGAGGCCGGCGCGGCGGGGGCCGCGGCAGGGCAAGCTGCGGGTGATGCTTCCCTGGCGCGCACGGGGGCGGTGACGGCCGGCGCGGCGGCTGCCAGGGAAGCGGCAGCCCTGTTGGATCGGCTGGCCGGCGCGGCGGCAGCAGCCAGCGCCTCGACGGGGGCCGGGCTGGCGACGGGCGCGGCCTATGGGATCAGCGTCTGGACCGGGCAGTTTGTGACCGTCGACGTGGGCCTGGCCAGGACGCTGGGACTGGTGCAATCGGCAGAGACATTGGCCGCGGCGACGCAGGTGCTGGCCCGCTTCAGTGCCGCGGCGGCCTCGGCAGGAGCAGGGACGGCAGGAGGGGTCTCCCTGGCGCGCATCCTGGGTATTAGCCCGGCCGGCGTGGGGCAGGCAGGGGCTGCAACGTCCCTGGCGCGCGTCCTGGGCATCGCTGTGAGCGCCAGCGGCCTGGTCGTCGGCGTCGACGTGAGCCTGGCGCGGGTACTGGGCCTGGCCGAATCGGCGGAAGCGGGCGCTGGGGCGGCTGGGGCGCTGGGGCGAGGCGCGGGGGTGGGCCTGGCCGGCGTGGGAGAAGGGGCCGGCGCGGCTTCCCTCGCGCGGGATCTCGGCGTGTTTGGATCGGCGACGGCGGTTGCCGAAGCGGCGCGGACGCTGACCCTGGCGCGGGCCATCGAGAGGGCCGGCGCGGCTGCCGGAGGGGCGGCTCTCGGCGTGGGACGGGTCATGGCCCTGGCCGCGGCGGGCAGTCAGGTCGTGACCGTGAGCTTACTTGAGAGCCGGGCGCTGGGCCTGACGTCCGGCGGCGCGGCAGCGGTGTACCCGGCTTTGGCCCTCGCCGTGACACGGGCCGCCGACTTGGGAGCCGGCGCGGAGGCCGGGGCGGCGCTGGAGCTTGACGTGCAGCGCGTGGTGGCCCTGGCCCGGCAGGCGTTCCTGAATGCTGGGCTGGACTTGCAAATCGTGCTGGTGGTCGATCTCGGAGCGACTATCGTCGCAGTCGGCGCACCGGCGGAGCGAACGGTGGTTGTACCTGCCGAGGCGCGGCTGGCCTTGGTGTCGGCAGGGGATCGAGTAGTGATCGTCTCGGCGGAAAGCCGGGAGATTGAGGCGTAGCGCTCTTTGAGCGGCGCTAGGAGGAAACTAGCCATGAGGCATCGGAGAGGAGCAAATCTAGGGGCCGCGGCCGGCGCACAGGCGCATGGGCCGGTGGACATTGGCGGGATCGCCATGCACACGCACTGGCGGGTCGAATGCCGCGACCGTGCTGGGCGCCTGCGATGGGTTGACGAGTTCGACAATCTGGTGGTCAACGAGGGCCTGAACGACTCGCTGGACAAGCATTTCAAGGGCAGTGGTTATACCGCGGCCTGGTACGTGGGCCTGACGGGCAGCACGCCATCTTTCGCCGCAGACGACACGATGGCCAGCCACTCCGGCTGGACCGAGGTCACGGCGTATGATGAGACGGTCCGGGAGACCCTGACGCTGGGGGCCGTGTCGGGCCAGAGCGTGGACAACAGCGCCAACAAGGCGACCTTCACGATTGACACCAACGACACGACCATCGGCGGGGCCTTCATCGTGTCCAACAGCACCAAGGGCGGCAGCACGGGCGTGCTGTACGGCGGTGGGGCTTTCAGCGCCGGCGACAAGCAACTGGACGACGACGACACGCTGAGCGTGACGGTGACGCTGACGGCATCGGCGAGCTAGGCGAGGCGGACCATGACCGTCCAGATTTTTGTCAAAGACCCGGACGCGGGCAAGGATTACGCGGTCGATTGGGCGAGCTGGCTGGGCACGGACACGATCGCCGAGAGCGAGTGGATCGTTCCGGCCGGCCTGACCCAGGGCGAGGACAGCCACACGACCACCAAGGCCACGGTGTGGTTGAGCGGCGGGACGGACCAGGCACGCTACGTGGTCACCAACCGCATCACGACTGCGGCGGGGCGCACGGAGGACCAGAGCTTCATCGTGATCGTCAGCGAGGCAACGGCCCTGGTCGAGCTGATCGCGCGCCTGCAGGCGGACGTGCCGGCGCGAGACGACGTGCCGGGCGAGGCGCAGTACCGGCAGTGCGTGGTCGATGCGGTGGCCGACTATTCACGGGTCGCGGCGCGGCGCAAGGTGGTCGAGCTGGAGATCGTCTCCGGGACGGCGACCTACGACCTGCCGGCCGATTTCCAGCGCCTGATCCGGGTCGAGTGGCCCGGCGATGCTGCCTCGGGCGTGCTGCTCACCTCGGACGGCATCGTACCGGTGGGATCGAGCTTCGAGGAGCAGTACTACGTCGAGGGCGGGCAGATCGTCTTTTGGCCCACGCCGACCTACAACGCGACACGCGACCTGTGGTACTCGGCGGGCTTCGCCCTGATCGACGGCCAGTACGTGGGGATGGGCCAGGCCGATGAGGCGACACTGATGCACCGGGCCCGGGCCCTGGCGCTGCGCCTGCAGGCCAACAAGGCCGCGCACGAGGCGTGGCAGTACGCCATAGGCGACGAGCGGGTCAACAAGGAGAAACTGGCCGCCGAGCTGCGCGCAGCAGCGGACGCCGAGGACCGGCAGTACGAGGCGGCGCTGGCCGAAGACAGCAGCGCGCCGTTTGGAATGCGCAGCCGCTACGACCGGCTAGGGAGGTGAGCTGTGCTTTCGAGCGACGACCTGGCGCAGATGATCGCTGACCTGGCTGCCGTGCGCGGCGACCGCGAGGAGTCGATCACCGTGCGGCGCGGAGGCAGCGAGGTGGGCTCGCTTGCAGTGCGCCTGGCGCGGATCGGCGGTCAAAGCCAGGAACGGAGCGGCGACAGCAGCCACCAATCGGAGGCGCGCGTGGTGGTCCTGGCTGCGGCGGACGCGGATCTGCAGACCGGCGACCGCTTCAACGACGCGAATGGCGTGCTGTACGAGGTGGTGTTCGTGCGTCCCAACCGCGACGCAGCGACGGTGGCCGAGGCGAGGATGGTGGAATAATGGCCGTCAAAACGGGCATCCATTGGATCAAACCGCCGGCGGACCTGGAGAAGGCCCTCCAGCAGTACGGTGTGCGGGCCAAGGTGTTTGTGCATGCCTTGGGCGCGCACTTTGGCGGGCTGATGCAGAACGACGCGCGGGACAACGTGCCCTGGGAGGACCGCTCCGGCAACGCGAGGGGCGGCATCTTCTTTGCCGTCGATGGGCTGGGCCTAGCGGGCAAGGAAGGCGAGACCAAACCCGCCCAGGCGGCGGCCTTCCGGCGTGACGCGCGCGAGGACACGGGGCCGGGCGGCAACGCGCGCACACTGGTCGTCGTCCTGGGCCACACCATGTTCTACGGCGAGTTCCTGGAGCTCGCGCACGGCGAGAAATACGCGATCTTGTGGCCGACCATGCAAGCCTACATTCCCAAGATCGAGAAGGCCCTGCGGGACCTGTTCAAGTAGGGAGGCGGGACGATGCGCGCGGCGATCTACGACCTACTGAGCAACGATAGCACACTGATGGGCGTCCTGACCGGCGGGCTGTACGACGCGGCGGACGTCGAAGGCGGTGAAATCAGCCGCCAGGGGACGCCGGACGCGTTCGACGACAATGGCGAGGTCCTGCCCTGCGCCTTGCTGCGGCTGACTGGCCTCGCGCCGGCCGGGCCGTCGTGGCACAGCGCGCGGCTCTCGTTTTCGCTGCTTTTCTACCAGCGCAGTGGGTATGACTCGATCGACGCAGCGCGGGCGCGGGCCTACGCGCTGCTGCACAAGGAGCGCGTCTCGCCAGGCAGCGGGGGCTGCTGGGAGATCGACCACAGCGACGACGTGATGGACGTGCGCGATGAGGCGCTGCGCTGCTCGCTGGCCATCAGCCGCTACGTGGCAATGGTGCGGCGGGGCTAGGAGGAAGACCATGCCGAACGTGAGGTGGACGCGGCCGGCGGTGCGGCGGGTGATCCGCCCCTTTTACGTCTGGGAGCGGGAGAACGGCTGGGAGTGTTACGTGCGGCCGGCTGACTACCTGGAAGTCATCACCAACGAGGGCTTTGAGCGGGTCGACGAGATCGAGACGACGCGCTTGACCGGTGTGGATGAGGCGCTGGCGCGCGAGCTGGAGGTGGGCGGCGTGGTCACGCTGCACGACCTTATGGCGGATGACGCGGCAGAGATCGCGCAGCGGGCGGGGATCGACGCCGCGCAGATCGCGGCCTGGCAGGAACAGGTGCGAACGATAGAGCCATTGGACAATGGTACGGAGGAAATGAAATGAGCGGTTATGGTGAAATGCCCTTCGGCCTGCGGGACGTGAAGATTACCAACATGGCCGGGACTACGCAGGTGGACCTGCCGCGGGGGCAGAACCTGGCCTACCGCGAGCGGGTGCGCAGCGGTGAGCTGAGTGGGGACGACGCGCTGCAGGCCGCGGTTGCGTTCGTCGAGGCCATCGAGTGGTCATTGGAGGCGGGCGGGATCAGCCTGGAAGCGTGGGCGCTGCTGACCGGGCGCACGGCTACGGAGGAAGGCACGACGCCCAACCAGACCACGACGCTGACGGTCTCGGCAGGCGACGAGTTCCCGTACGTGAAAATTTACGGCAAGAGCATGGGCGACGACGGGGACGACATCCACGTGAAGTTCTTCAAGGCCAAGTGCACGTCGCTGGAGGGGACGTTCGCCGAGGGCGAGTTCTTTGTCACCTCGTGCAGCGGGATCGGCGTGGACGACGGCTCGAACGGCATCGTGGACATCGTGCAGAATGAGACGGCAGCGGACCTGCCTACTTCGTAGGCGGGGCTTGAGGAGGTGAGACATGGCTGGTTACGGTGAGATGCCGTTCGGCCTGCGGGACGTAAAACTGACCGACGACGACGGGCAGGTGGACCTGCCGCGGGGGCAGAACCTGGCCTACCGCGAGCGGGTGCGCAGCGGTGAGCTGAGTGGGGACGACGCGCTGCAGGCCGCGGTTGCGTTCGTCGAGGCCATCGAGTGGTCGCTGGAAGCCGGGGGCATCAGCCTGGAGGCGTGGGCCAAGCTCACCGGGCGCGATGCGACGGAGGTCGGGACTTCACCCACCAAGACGATGACCATGTCGGTGGCCGCGGGCGACGAGTTCCCGTACATCAAAATCTATGGCAAGTCGCTCGGTGACGCCGGCGGCGACGTGCACGTGAAGTTCTTCAAAGCCAAATGCACGTCGCTGGAGGGCACGTTCGCGGAGGGCGAGTTCTTCGTCACTTCCTGCAGCGGGCTCGCGGTCGACGACGGGGTCAACGGGATCGTGGACATCGTGCAGAACGAAACGGCAGCGGACCTACCTGCTACGTAGGATGCGGCGCGGCGTTCGTCGCGCCTAGAAAGGCGCTGAAATGGCGGCAATGACGGTTCGTGAGTGGCGCGAAGCCAACGCGCCGGAGGAGGTCACCCTGCCCTCGGGGAAAAAGGCCCTGCTGCGCCGGGTGCACATCCTGGACGTGGCCCTGACGGGGGAGATTCCAGGCACGCTGGTGGTCAAGGCCGAGCAGTTCAAGAGCCGGGCCAACGTGCTGGATATGCTGAGCCAGCCCGGCGAGCTGGCCGAATGGATGGGCGCGATCGACGCGGTGTGTATTGCTGCGTTCGTCGCGCCCAAAGTGGGCCGCGAGCCGACCGAGGAGCAGCTCGGGATCGAAGAGGTGTCCCACGAGGATCGGCTGGCCATTTTCGCCTGGGTCAACGGAGGGGCGGCAAAACTGGAGCCCTTTCGTCCGCGACCCGACGCAGGCGTGGAACCTGCACCGGATCGCGAGTAGCTACGGGACGCTGCCCAGCGCGGCGATCGGGGTCGAAGACCCGTGGGCGGCGTACCAGCTCGACCGGGCGGTCGTGGTCTTCGGCTCGTGGGTCGAGGCCCGGCTGGCCGAGACGGACAAAAAGGGCCGGCGTAAATACACGCTGGCCGGGCTGCTGCGCCCTGCCCGAGAAAAGGGGCAGGAAGAACGGCCTGCGCGAACGACGCGCTTCCGCGCCCTGCGGGGCCGGGCACTGCGAAAGGTGCGCATCGGCCCGGACGGGATTTGGTGAGTTTTCGGCTTTGTGCAACAGAGGTGCACGAGCCGGTGCGCAGCCATCTTTGTGCGGCAGAGGTGCACGGGGAGACCGTAATGATGAACCTGGTTCGCTGCGACGAGTGCGGGCGGAACTTTCGCATCCGCCCGCAAACCGAGGAGCTGCCCGGCGGCGGGGAACGGCGCTTTTTCGCCTGCCCGCACTGCGGGGCGGAATACACGACCCTGGAGCTCACGGCGCGGGGGCGCGAGCTCCACGCCCGGCTGGTGCGGTTGAACAAAACGCTGCGCACGGCGATCAGCGCGCGGCCCGCGGACCCAATGCTGCCTCTCGAACGGCTCAACCATCGGCGGCGGATCGGCAGGCTACAGGCACGCATAAAGGAAGTTCAAGCCGCCCTGGAGCATGAATCCGGGGCGCAGGCGGTGAAATGCCCGTAAAGCTCGGAAGTGCGTACGGCGAGGTACGGATCGGTTACGACGGCGCGGGGATCAGGAGCGCGCTGACGGCGCTGGGCGGCTTGACCCAATCGCTGCAGTTCGTCGGGCAGACCTTCGACCGCTTCGTGATCCGGCCCTTGGTCTCTCTGGGCCGCGACGTGGCGCAGGTGGGCGGGGCGTTCGAGAGCGAGATGGCGATCATGGGCACGGCGGCGGACACCACGGCGGACGGCCTGCTGCGGCTCCAGGACGCGGCGATCGCCGTGGGCGAGGACACGCGCCTGGTGGGCATTTCCGCTTCGGAAGCGGCGGCGGCCATGACCAACTTTTACAAGGCCGGCCTGGACACCGAGGACATCTTCGCCAACCTGAACGCCTACATGGAGGAAGGGGCGGAGCTCGGCGGCGCCCTGCGGTCGGCCATCGACCTGGCAGCAGCCTCGGATCTGGACCTGGGCCAGGCGTCGGACGTCGTGGCCGTGGCCATGGCCACCTTCGGCATCGAGGCCGAGCGCGCGACCGATATCGCCAACAACTTTGTACAGGCAGCGGACGCCTCGGTGGCCGAGGTCGGCGAGCTGGCTGCGGCACTGGTCAGCGTCGGGCCCACGGCGGCGCAGTTCGGCTGGTCGCTGGAGGACGCCAACACGGCGCTGGCCATCCTGAGCGAGCGCGGCGTGCGCGGCAGCGAGGCCGGCACGGCGCTCAAGTCCATGATGACCAACCTCATGCGGCCTACCGATTCGGTGACCGCGGCGCTGCAGGCGCTGAACGTGTCGCTCTACGACCAGGAAGGGCGCATGCTGCGCCTGCCGGACATCGTCACCCAACTGCAAGACGCCTTCGCCGACCTGACCGAGGAGGAGAAAAACCACTACATCCAGGTGCTGGCCGGGACGTACGGCATGCGCGCCCTGAGCACGCTCCTGGCCGAGGGGGTTGCCGGCTGGACCGACATGGAGGACGCGATCATGGGCGCGGCCACGGCGCAGGAGGTCGCCGAGGCGCGGACCAATACCTACGCCGGGGCCATGGAATCGCTGGAAGGCACGCTGGAGACGCTCAAGATCCGCCTGTTCAACGAGGTCAAGCCGGCGCTGACCGGCCTGGCGCGCTGGGGGGCCGACTTTGTCGCCGATAGCGCGCCGGCAATCACCGGGGCTTTGTCGCAGGTGGTAGGCTGGCTGGCCGAGCGCCTGCCGCCGGCCATCTCGGCGGCGGGCGAGTTCTGGCAGACCCGGCTCCTGTCGGCCATGCGGGCCGTGGCCGGTTTCGTGCGCGGGCGGGTGCTCCCGGTCTTGCTGGCCCTCGGCGACTGGCTGCGCGACAAGGGCGGCAAGGCGCTGTCTTTCTTCATCGCGCTGTGGCGCGAGCACCTGCAGCCCGAGCTGGCGGCGACGTGGAAAACGCTGAAAGAGACGGCGGGGCCGATCCTGGCCGAACTGGCGGCCTGGTTCAAGGAAAAGCTGCCCGAGGCGCTGGCGGCGTTGTCCACGTTCTGGAACGAAACGCTGCTGCCGGCCCTGCACCAGTTCGGCGGCTTTGTACGCGAGAACATGCTGCCCATCCTGGCCGGGCTGGCGGCGCTGGTCGTGGGCATTGTCGTGCCGGCCTTCATCTCCTGGGCCGCGGCGGCGATCAGCGCAGCCGTGGCCACGATCGCCGCGCTGGCGCCGGTGCTCCTTCCGATTATGGCCATCGCCGCGGCGGTAGGGCTGCTCGTCGCCGCCTGGCAGAACAACTGGGGAGGCATTCGCGACACGCTGACTGAGGTCTGGGAGCAGCACCTGCAGCCGGCGCTGCAAACGCTATGGCAGTGGCTGAGCGAGAACGTACCGGCGGCCATCCAGACCCTGTCCGCGTTCTGGAACGAAACGCTGCTGCCGGCGATCCGGGCGGTGTGGGCGTTCATCACCGAGTCGCTGGTCCCGGCCTTGACCGACGCGTGGTCCTGGCTGGGCGAGAAGTGGGGCGCGGCGACGCAGGCGCTGAGCGAGCTGTGGAACGGCACGCTGCTCCCGGCTCTTCAGGAAGTGTGGGGCTTCATCGACGAGTACCTGATGCCCCTCTTCGCCGCGATCGTCGAGCTGTTCGAGGTCACCCTGGGCAAGGCGCTGGAGATCGGTTCCGCGGTGTGGCGTGAGGTGCTGCTCCCGGCCCTGCAGGAGATCGGGACCTACATCGGCGAGACGCTGCAGCCAGTGCTCGACGCGCTGGGCCAATTCTGGCGCGAGGACCTGCAGCCGGTGCTGGAAGCCTTGGCCGATCTGCTGCAAACGCGGCTGCTGACGGCGTGGACTTCACTCATGGAGACACTGCGCGAGAAGAAGGACGCGGTGCTCGAACCACTGCAGAAGGCATTCGAGGCGATCAAGAAGGTGGTCAAGTCGGTCACCGACTGGATCGAAAACCTGACCGACGCCATTCGCGGCGTTCGCGTTCCGAAGTGGCTGGAAGGGCATTCGCCGCCGCCGATGGCCGACTGGCTGGACCAGATCGCCCAGGCGGCGCACGCGGTTGCCGCGGTCGAGCTGCCGCAGATGCAGGTCGGCCTGAGCCGGGCGGTGCCGGCGACGGTGCCGGCCTGGGCCGGTGCGGGGGGCGCGGGGGCCTACCCGCCGGCGGTGCAGATCCCCGAGGGCCTAGTGCGCGTCGACCGCGTGGGCGACGACGTGGACGTCGAGGTCCTGGCCTGGCGGGTGGCCGAGTACCTGGCAGGGAGGTGAAACGTGGCGCACGTGCTGCGCGTGACAAATGGGACGACGACCGTCAACCTGACCGGCGGGCCGATCACGCTGGCCCAATACACGCCGCGCTCGCCCGAGACCACGGTCGAGGAAGCCACGGCCTGGGCGCTGGAGGATGGCGGCGAGGTGTTCGCCGTGGCCCATCGCAACGTCGCCGAGCCGATCGAGCTGACCATCGTCGATTCGACCACGGCCCTGGTCCGGGCCAAGGTCAACGCCCTGGAGATGCTGCTCGAAGAGGCGGCAGAACGGCAGCGGCGGCGCATCGGCAGCCGGGTGTACGTCGAATTCCAGCCCGGCGCGAGCGGCGACATATACCGCTCCGAGCTGCTCTATGGGCGGCTGGAACTGGGCAACGAGCTGTTGGGCATGGACTGGCGTGCGCCCGGCGCGCGGGCGCTGCTGTCCTGGAAGCGGCGCTTTTATTGGGAGGGACCGCAGAGCGAACTTCCCCTGGCCAACGGCAACGGCAGCGGCACCGGCGGGCGGACGATCCACAACCACGACGACGGCGGAGCAGGACACGACAATTACGTGGCCATCGACGGCGACGACGTGGAGGGCGTGCTGCCGGCGCCGATCCGCCTGGAGATCACGAACACCTACAACCAGAGCACCCGCACATGGGACGTGTACGTAGGGCAGAACATCTGGTCGAGCCCCGGTTCGCTGGATCACATCATCGAGGCCGAGGACCGGGATTACGTGGCCGGCAGCGCCTCGCCGCAGAGTGACGGCTCGTGCAGTGGCGGGTACAAGCAGCCTTCGACCTGGCCGGTGGACGCGCAGACGCTGCTGCTGCGATTCGATCTCTCTACCGCGCTGCTCGGCGCCTGCGCCGGGAACTACTTCCGGCTGCTGGCCCGCTTCCCAACCGATCCGCCCGAGACGGGCTGCTTCATCCAGCCCAAAATCACCTTCCCTTCCGGCACGCCGATCACCGTGGTGGCCGAGGGGCGGGAGATCGAGCTGAACGACCACACGCTGCAATCGCTGGGCGTGATGCAGATCCCGCCCTGGCTGCCGGGCGAGACGAGCCTCTACCCGGTGGATCTGTGCATTTACGGCCGGCAGGCCGGTGGGGGCACGCTGGTCTGGGATTATATCCAGCTTACGCCGCTCGACGGCTGGCGTGCGCTGATCCCGCGCGGCTACGGCGCGGAATACCAGATCCGCATCGTGGACGACGGTATTGCCGGCAGCATCTGGACCGACGGCTGGTCGGGTTCACAGAAGACCGGGCACTACCTGGGCCGCGGCCGGCCAATTCACCTCTGGCCGGGACGGGACCAGCGGCTGTATTTCCTGGCCGGGAACAGCAACCAGAACTCGGAAATCGCGCGCACGCACTCGATTCGGGCCTACTACCGCCCGCGGAGGTTGACGCTGTGATCCTGCAGCCGGTGTTCAAGCGGCGCGACTTCACCGATCCGGAAGCGCAGCCCGAAGCCAAAATCCTGGTCGGCAGCTATTCCTGGCATGCCATCGGCGGGCCGGAGCGGGCCGAGCTGCCGGCCAGCGGCGACCCGCGCGCGCTCTGGGAACTGCTCGAATGGCTGCGCGCGCCGGTCGAGATCGTCGACGAGCGCGACGAGTCGGTGTGGTGGGGCTACGTGGCCGAAGCCAAGGTGAGCATCGGCGCGATCCAGTGCGGCGTCTCGGTGGACGGCATGTACAACCGGATCGCCGTGGCCTACTCCAACGTCACGCCCGGCGCAGAGACGGCCGGCACGCGGGCCACGACCGTGTGGGCGCAGGACGACGACAGCGTCTCGATCTACGGCAAGCGTGAGCTGCTCGGCACGTTGGCCGACGCCCTGCAGGCCGTGGCCGAGGGCAAGCGCGACGCCCTGCTGGAGGCGTTCAAGTGGCCGGCGCCGACGCTCAAGGTGGCCAGCGGGCAGGGCAACCTCTCGGCCTCCCTGCTGTGCCGGGGTTGGTGGGAGACGTTGGGCTGGGTGTACTACGACCAGGCGGCTGGCCTGGAGCAGCACACGACGACCGGGGCGCAGGAGACGGTCGGTACGAGCGCGCAGCAGAGACTGGGCCAGTCGTTCAGCCTGGTCGCCGACACCTCGTGGAACGCGTACGCGGTGCACGTGTACGCCCGCAAGGTGGGCAGCCCCACCGATGCGTTCAAGGTGGCCGTTCACGCCAATGACGGGAGCGCGCCGGGCAGCGAGCTGTGCTCGGGCACGGTGGACGCCGCCAACCTGGGCGCATCGTTCCAGGAGGTCGCGGTGACCCTGTCGCCCGGCACGGTGACCCTGGAATACGGCACGACCTACTGGATTGTCATCTCGCGCACCGGCTCGCTCAGCGGCTCCAATTATTACCAGGTCACGATCGACGATGCAGCAGGCTACGACCGCGGCGCGCTGTACGTCTACAACGGCGCCACCTGGACGGCGCGCTCGCCGGCCGCGGACCTGACCTTCCAGGTGACCGGCACGTGGGAGACGACGCGGCAATTGGAGGAACTGGTCGGCGCAGCGGGGCAGTTCTTGATCGGCGTCGACGTCATAGACGCCAGCGGCAACCGTTCCAGCCCCTACCGCAGCGGAGACACGACGGCGCTGCAGGTGGCCCAGGAACTGCTGGAGGCGGGGGTGGAGGGCGGGCGGCGCCTGCTGGTCGAGGTTACGCGCGATCGCCGGCTGCGCATCTACGAGGAGCCCGAGTTCGACGAGTATTGGACCGAGGTGCTGGTCGACGGGAACGGCACGCCATCCGACCGCTGGGGCAACGAGAACGTGGCCCACACCTGCCCGGTGGGCAAGTGGGCGCTGCTCCGGGACGTCATACCCGGCACGCTTGACGTGTCGCGCATGGCCGACCCATCGCGCTTTTTCATCGAGCGGGCGACGTACAACGCCAAGACCGGGATCTGGACGCCGGAGGCACGCGGCGTGCCGTCGGCCTGGGATATCATGCGGGTGCAGGACGGATGATCCGAGCGACGGACATTGCCAGGCAAATCAAACCCATCGTGCTGGGCTGGATCGCCGACGCCGGAGGCGGAGGCGATGGCGGGGTCTATGCGCCCAGCCCGCACGACCTGTCCAGCGGCCACCACTCGGGCAGCCTGGCCGACAGCCAGGCGCCCCAATTCCTCAAAACGGACGGCAGCCGGCAGCTCACCGGCAACCTGGACGTGGCCGGCGGGGTGACGGTCGACAGCGTGGACGTCTCGGCCTTCAAGAGTAACTTTGATACGCACGTCGCGGCTACCGCCAAGGATGGGCACAGCGGGATCGGCGTGCACACCCACCAGACCAACCCGGAGGGAGGCACGCTGGACCATGGTGCGGCGCTGACCGGGCTGGGCGACGACGACCACAGCCAGTACGTGCACGTCTCGGTGGCGCGGACCATCACGGTGCAGCACACGTTCGGGCCGGCGTCGGCGCAGCCGCCGTTCGTCCTCAGCGTCAACGCGCAGGGACAGACGGTGACCGGCCTGCGGGCGGACCAGCTCAACAAGTCGATCTCGGCGGGCACGGCCCTGAGTGGGGGCGGAGTGCTGACCGTGAGCCGGACCGTCAACCACGGCACGGGCGACTTTGGCGACCTGCACACCAACTATGCCGAGCACGACATAGCAGAGACGATCTCGGCGCTGTGGACGTTCGGGGCGGGGCTGCGCGTGGCGGCAGGGCAGGACCTGCAGTTCGGCACGGACGTCGAGCTGACCCGCATGGCGGCGGACGTGCTCGGCCTGGGAGGCGGCGACGCCTTTCGCTCAGGCAATTACGCGCCGGGGATCAGCGGCTGGGCCATCGAGGCCAGCGGCGACGCCGAGTTCAACAACCTGCACGTGCGCGGCGCACTGCACAGCACGGTGTTCGTGAAGGACTTGATCGAGGCCCGCGCCGGCTCGATGTTGATCACCAAAAGCGGTGGAATGCTGGCCGAGGACATGGTCCCGGACGTGGAGCAGCACCTCTCAGGCAGCGCGCAGGAGGATGTGGGCACGAACGCCGAGGAGCGGCTCGGGCAGTCGTGGTCGCTGGGCACGAACACCTCCTGGCTGGCGCACAAGGTGCACGTATGGGCACGCAAGCAGGGATCGCCGGCGGACAATCTCAGGATAGCGCTTTACTCCGACGACAGCGGCGAGCCGGACGCCGAGCTGTGTTATTTCGACCTGCCGGCCGGGTGGCTCACCACGTCGTTCCAGGAGTTCGCGGTCACCCTGTCGCCCGGCGACGTCGCCATCGAGTACGGCACGACCTACTGGATCGTTCTCTCACGCACGGACGTGCTGGACGACACGAATTATTACCAGGTCACGATCGACGACGCGGCGGGCTACAGCCGGGGCGTGCTGTACGTGTACGACGAGGGAGCCTGGACGGCGCGCTCGCCGGCCGCGGATCTCAAGTTCATGGTGACCGGCAAGTGGTTGATGATGGTCGAGGACCCACCTGGCGGCGGCTTCTTGTTCGAAGACGGCGACGTCTGCCGCTGCAAATCGGAGTATGCGAGCGGGATCGGCGACATCTGGTTCACCGTGTCCGACCGCACGGACATGGGCGATGGCACGCAGCGCTATCGCTGCACGATGGCCAGCGGCACGCGGGACGTCACCTACCCGGAGGGCGCGCCGGTGGTGGATTACGGCGTCAGCGGCGACGGTGGCCTGCTGCTGACGGCGGACCTGAACCATGCGCCCTACCTGAGCGTATTCACCCACGCCGGCAGTCCCTGGTCCACGATGACCGAGCACCTGCGGCTGGGCAACCTGAACGGCCTGGCCGATTACACCGGCGACGCGTACGGGGCCTTCATCGGCGATTACGCCGGCGACAAGTGGCTGGCCTACGACCCGGCGAACAGCCTGCGGGTGCACGGCAACGCGCTGATCGACGGCACGGTGACTGCGGAGAAGCTCCTGGTTGGCATCGGCGGGGGGAACACGCTGACTAATAGCGCATTCCTCTATGACGATGATGGAGATGGAGTCAGCGACGACTGGGCCGAGGGCGGGGATGCGACTAATAAAATAGTAGACCGGCCCACGAGTCCAGGATTGTATGTTGTTGGCGACACGTCACAGCGTATCCAACTAACCGCGGGGAACGTCAGCGGTCAGTATTGGATGTTGTATCAGGATGTGACTATTGCAAAACGGGGGCTGCGAGAGGGTGACGATTTCGTGCTCTCGGGATGGATACGCACAGCGCTGGCCAGTGACGCCGGGGCCAGCCTGTGGGTGGCGTGGAAGAACGGCGGCGGGGCGACCATTCAATCGGATTATGCGGCCAACACGGTGGACACAGCCACCGTCTGGTCGCATTACTCAACAACGAACACCGTACCGACTGAGGCAGTGACAGCACGGATCGTCATTTTGTCTATTTGCACGGCAGATAACGGAACCATTTACTCATATTTCGACGCCGTGCAACTGGAGCGCGGGAACATCGTCACGGCCTGGAAACCGGGTCTGATTGGGCACACGACTATCGACGGCACGCGCGTCGAGGTGCTCGACTCAGGTGGCGGGCGCGTCTGGATGGGCAAACGCGGCAGTGACCTTGGCGCGTTCGGCGAGGACGCCGCCGGCGATCTGCAGGTCGCCTGGTACGCCTCGGGGACCTACAAGGGCGAGGTCATGGCCGGCGCCGGCGCAGTGCGGCTGGGCAAGACCGGCTTTTCCCTGCTGGCCGCGACGACCAAGGCCGCCGAGCGCTCGATCAAGTTCACGCAGGGCGGCGCGACGCGGGCCGACGTCTGGGCCGTGGCCGGGGACACGATGGGCACGGGCCTGTACCTCGACGTGGCGCAGCGGTCGGGCTACGGTGCAGAAATGCACCTGCTGACGCACGCCGAATCGACCCAGACGGCGCTGATCAGCCTCTATTCCGGGGCAACGTACCTGCGCGTGTACGACGGTCCCACTGCGGGCGAAGTGGTAGAGAGCAACAAGCCGATCCACACCCTGGCGGGCTTCCTGGCTGGGGACTCGGATCGCACGCCGGGGGCCGGAGACGTGTTCTACACCGGGGAACTGGTCAAGCTCGTCGGGAGCGGGCTCAGCACCATGTATGACGTGTATGCTGCCTGCCCGCTGTACAGCGGTGCGCTGGCGTCGACCAACTTTGACGGCGACTCGTACAGCGACGTCTCGCGGACGCTGCTCGACCTGTCCTCGGTGTTCGGCGCGCCGGCGGGGATCAAGATGGTCCTGTTCTCCCTCGCGGTCCGGGACAGCGGGGCCGGGACCAACGATTGCTACATCACCATCGGGCCGCGCGACGTCGCGGGCACCGGCTTTTCGTTCGGCTGCCCGCCGGCCAACGATCGATGGGGACGCGGTTGCTTGATCGTTCCGTGCAACGTGAACGGCGACGTGTACTATGAGATCCAGGCCAGCGGGACGGCCACGTTCGAGATTTACATGCAGATCCACGGCTACTGGATTTAAGGGAGGAAGGAATGGCCGAAGTACCGTGGGGCGAATCGCCCTACATTTTCGGGCTGCACGAGCCCGGCGGCGAGCACCTGATGGTCAACGCCGGCCGGCCGGGCTGGCTCGTGTTCACCCATGCCCTGGGCCACGACCCAACCCACACCGGCGGCTACAACTACCGGCCCTGGGCCGACCAGGGGCTGGGCGTCATCGCTCGGTTGAACAACGGCTATGGCACGCAGGGCACGATCCCGCTGCCGGCGTACTATGACGCCTTTGCGCAGCGCGTGGCTAACTGGGTAGCGGCCAGCGAGGGCTGCCGAATCTGGGTTATCGGCAACGAGACCAACCATGGACAGGAGCGGCCCGAAGACACGCCGATCCTGCCGGCCGAGTACGCGGACTGCTACGCCCGCTGCTGGCGGGCGATCCATGCCCTGCCCGGACACCAGGGTGACCAGGTCGTCGTCGCGCCGCCCGCGCCGTGGAACGCACAGACCAAGTACCCCGGCAACCCGGACGGCGACTGGGTCCTTTACTGGCTGGACGTCTTGGACGAACTGTTGTGGCTGGACGTGAGCCCGGACGCGCTGGCGCTGCACACCTACACCCACGGCGGCGACCCCGAGCTGGTCTACAACCCGGTCAAGATGGGCGCGCCTTTTGGCATGTACCATTACCACTTTCGCTGCTACCGTGACTTTCTCGAAGCGCTGCCACCAAGTTACCACGGCCTGCCGCTCTACGTCACGGAAACGGATCAGGACGTCCCGTGGGTCGATGAAAACCGAGGCTGGGTGCAGAATGCATACCGCGAGATCGATGCCTGGAACCGGGCCGGCGATGGGCCAACGGTCCGGGCGCTGGTGCTCTACCGATGGCCGCCCTACGACAAATGGTTCATTGAGGGGAAGCAAGGCGTGATCGCCGACTTTCAACAGGCGCTCGCGCACGATTATCGCTGGACAGAGGCGGAGGAGAATCCGCCAGAGGAGGAACCCGTGACGAACTTGGTGCAAAATCCTGGATTCGAGGGCGCGTTCACCAACCGTGGTGCACCCGAGCTGGACGTGGCCGAGCATTGGGAGATCGGCTGGCTGGAGGGCGACGGGCGGAAGCGGCCCGAATGGAAGCCCGAGCGCGCCGGAGTGGCTTCAGCGCGGGTGCGCAGCGGGCAATACGCGCAAAAGTGGTTTTCCACACACGCCCCGCACGACGCGTGGATGTTCCAGGTCGTCGAGGGCCTGGATGTCGGCAAGCTGTACCGGGCCACGGCGCACGTGTTCGTGTGGTCGAGTAGCGAGGACGATCCGAATACGGCAGTCAGGCCGGGCAAGGTCTGGGTGCGCCTCGGGGCCAACCCGTGGGGCGTGGGCAATGCCTACGAGCTCTCCACGGAATGGGGTGCCTGCTATGTGGACCAGTACCTGAAGTGGATCGAGCTGGAGTGCATCTTTCGCGCACAGTCGACCAAGGCGGCGATCGTGCTGCACAGCGTGGCCGAATTCGGGGCCAAGCACAACGACGCCTACTGGGACGACGCTGCCCTGGCGCCATTCGAGGAGCAGACGCCCCCCGAGCCGGAACCGCCGCCGGAGGGTGACGTGACGCTGGAGGCAATCGGCACGCTGTTGGCCGATCAGACGGCGGATCTGGAGGGAAGCCTCGCCGCAGCGCTGGCGGCCTACAAGGCCCAGGTGCTGGAAGGGGTCGAGGGGCTGACCGCGGCGCAAACGCAGGTGCTGGCCAAGGGGATCAAGGCGGCGCTGGTGGAGCAAACGGAGGCCCTGCGCGAGGCGTTCCGCGAGGAGCTGGAAAAACTGCGCTGGGTGGTCGTCTACAACGACGACGGCGACGAGGTGTGAATGCGGGCCGGGCGCCCGGCCCAGAAAGGACCGCGATGGACGTACAAAGCGTGCAACTGGATCGAGTCGAAGCGAGGACCGTGCTCGCCCTGGTGCGGGAGCGGGATCGGCTGCAAGAGGAGCTCGGCGAGACATTCGCCGCCATTGGAGCGCTGGGAGAGCAGTACGCGCGGAAGCACCAACTGCCTCACCCGGCGCGGTACGAGTTCCAGGGCGACGACGCGAACGGCGTGCGGCTGGTCGCAGCGCCGCTTTCCAATGACGCGCCACCGGGAAACGGCGCGCCACCGGGAAGTGGCGCGCCCAAACCGGCGGAGGAAGAGCATGCGGTCGAGACGACTGAAGGCGAGAAAGCCGAAACGCCGGCGGAAGTCGCGCCGGCCCTGGCGGCCCAGGCCGAGGACGAATAGGCGATAGCCGGAGCGAGCCATGGCCACGGATAACGACGTCATTTTGCAGGAATTGCGCGAACTGTCCCAGCGCTTCGAGGAGCGCTCGGACAAGCTGGAGCGCCAGTTCGACGGCCTGCGCGAGCGGCTGATGGACGAGGTCGCCCAGATCCGCACCGCGGCGGCAGAGTGCCGCGCGCGCCAGGACACACGCTGGGAGAACCACCTGGGGGACCACGTGTCGCCGGCCGACCTGGTCGGCGTGCAGGCCGGGGCGACCAACGGCAAGACCGCGCTGGCCAAGCTGCACGACATGCGCGTCGAGATGGCTGGCCTGGCCAGCGTGCGAACGGACGGCAAGACGGCCCTGGGCAAGGTGCAAGACCTGCGCGTCGAGGTGGCCAAAATCGCGGCTGTCACGGCCCTGGGATCGGGCGTCCTGATGGTGATCCTCGCCGAACTGGCGAAGCGGGTGTTACCACAACTGTTTTCTGGAGGTGTACCGTGAGACTGAAAGCTGAAAAACCCTGGATTCCGATTTCCCTGACGGCGTTCATTGGCGCTATGGCTATTGTGCTCGCCGTCGTGCCCGGCCTGGCGCTGCGCGCCTGGGCCTTTGGGATCGTCGTGGCCGGTATCCTGGCCCGGACGCTGCTGCCGTTCATCGTAGTCGCCATGACCACGATGAAAGAGAAGGGCGAATGGCCGACCTTCGAGGCGCAGTTTTACGTGCCTCTTCTGGGGGCCATCGGGCTGGACCTGGTGACCTTCTTGATCTATCTGGGGACCACTGAGGGGGTCATTACCGAGCTCTCGACGCTGGGGGTGACTATGGCCTTCCTGATCGGCTACGGCGGCGCGCAGGCGCTGCGCGACGTGCAAAAGTTCGTGATCGCGGCGACGACACAGCCGAGAAAGCGTTAGCGCCCCTATACGCAAAGGCAAGGACGGATCGCCCAGCGCCGTAATAGCGCTGGGCGGGCCGTCAATTCACCAGATCTCCAGAAGTGGTTCAGATCCCTAGAGCTCTCGCCCGTGAAACTGCACTGCTCTTGGGTCCACTTGGCGCAGGGCTCGATGGGGTGACCAGGTCTTTACTGCTTCTAGCAGTCTTGTATATCCGCTCATAGGCTTGCTCGAAAAAACTCAGTCTCTCTTCCAGCTTATCTGCGCCAGTTCTTTCGTCGTCAAGATCTGATATCGCGCTTTGGGCCAAGTCAAGCGCCGCAGCGACAATCGCGACCTTAAGATTGTTCGTGTCTGGAATGACTCTGTTCTGTGCCATTGAATCACTTTCTCCTTTCAAAGTAGCAGGAAATAGTTGTCCAACGCTATTGAAGCGTGAGATATATAAAGGCTCCCACTTGTGGATAAGTTTGCGATAGCATTACAAACACTCTGGCCACACATAATTAGTCCATGCTCGCCCGATTCCCCTCCAGCGCCTCGCGCACCTGCCGGCACAGCGTGTCAGGGGTAAATGGCTTTTCCAGGTAAGAGATTCGCGAGTGGAGTACGCCATAGCGCACCAGCACGTCATCTGTATAGCCCGACATGTGCAGCACCTTGCGCACGCGTCCGGCTTGCAGCAGGCGCTGGGCCAACTGGTGGCCGTTCATCTCCCTCTCCATCACGACGTCGGTCAGCAGCAGATCGATCTCGTGGTCGCTCTGCTCGCAATACGCCAGGGCCGCCTCCGCGCTGGACACTCCGTGCACCTGGTACCCCGCGCGCTCCAGGATGCGCTGGGCCACGCCCCGCACGTCGGCCTCATCCTCCACGATCAGGATGCGCTCGCCCGTCTCGCGCTCCACGTCCGGCGCTGCCTCTGCCGGCGGCTTCCGCGCCGCATCCGGTACCCGGGGGAAATAGACCCGGAACGTCGCGCCCTCACCGGGCGCGCTCTCGACCTCGATCAGCCCCTTGCTCTGGCGCACGATCCCGTACACGGTCGCCAGGCCCAGTCCCGTGCCATGACCGCGTTCCTTAGTGGTGAAAAAGGGCTCGAACAGCCGGCCCCTGGTCCGCTCGTCCATGCCTACCCCTGTGTCCTCGATCTGGAGCAGCACGTACGGCCCGGCGTCCAGGTCCGCATAGGCCGCCGTCTGCCTTTCGTCGAGCGTCACGTTCTTGGTCGCGACGGTGACACGGCCTCCGGTGGGCATCGCGTCCCGCGCATTGGCGACCAGGTTGACGATGATCTGCTCCAACTGTCCCGGATCCGCCCTCGTCCAGCCCAAATCGAGGTCGAGCGCTGTTTGGAGCTCGACGTCCTCGCCGATCAGGCGCCGCAACATCCCCTCGACGTCCCGAACTACGTCATTGAGAAGCAGGTTCTCGGGCTTGAGCACCTGCTTGCGGCTAAAGGCCAGCAGTTGGCGGGTCAAACCGGCTGCGTGCTCCCCGGCCCGTTTGATCTGGGCTACATCTTCTAGCATGCGCTCGCGGATCTCCTGATCGGTCGGCTGGCCAGCAGAGAGATCCTCCAGCAGAAAAGTCGTATAGCCCTCGATCGAGGTGAGGATGTTA
>Ga0180432_10003777_pt1 | contig 21339 bp, 13 predicted proteins | sample SS_ome_10_FD_132414 | JGI IMG/M metagenome (GOLD analysis project Ga0180432, IMG submission 132414) | Hypersaline lake sediment archaeal communities from the Salton Sea, California, USA - SS_1_MS_2 metaG | ecosystem: Environmental > Aquatic > Non-marine Saline and Alkaline > Hypersaline >...
ATAAGCTTAAAAATCGGAATTATTGACGATTCACCCGGCTTAGGCAGAATACCATCCATCGTATTAAACGTAATTACATTATCATTTGTTTCGGGTTCGAGTAAGTGGGTAATTACTCTTCCCATCATCTGGCCGGTTCTGATGATATAGGTCCCTTTTGGAAACGTCATCTTTCTTTTAACTGTTTCGTCAGCTGCCGTTACAAACGTTGCCCTGTGGTGGTCATATTTCTTGCCGTATGTAACTCCTGTTAAGACGTACGCCTCAACTCCAAGTGTCGTCTCTTCCTGCAGCACTTCTATCATAACGTTTTGGCGTTTGAGCGTTTCAACAGATTTATATGCCTTCCTTTCCAGTATGTATGCGTAAGGCCGGGGCCGTGATTTGAGAATGTGCGGCTTTTTAATTAAATTGGCGCTGCTTACTTTGATAATTTTTCTTTTATCGCCTTCACCTTCACCGATTTCATAGGAAACTTTGTAATCTTCGGCAACTAACTTCATCTGAACGGGAATTTGCCCCGTGGTATTCTGTCCCATTTGGGTGGTCTCGCGACGGGCACGGTTAATGGTTGTTACAAGTCTCTCTGCGTTCTTGGCTGAATATTGTAAAATCGCTTTATATGCCACGAGTCCGCTTTGAACAGCGCTCTTTAATCCCTGCCAGCCCGGTGATTCATACAAAATACCTACGCTGTTTATAAAGCCGCCGTAATTTCTTCCGTTGTCGGCATCGAAAATACCGGTAGTCCATTCGGTTCTGTTACCGCGGGAAAAATACCATGATTTGTAGCCGTTCTCTTTCATTTTAGCATCAATAAAAGGTGCTATCTCCTTATCAAAGAGCGCTGTAATTCTCTGGTCGGGTGCGGCATTACTGGGTGCCTGATAGCAAAGGTTATATGGGTATCTGCCTCCGCCGTGTCCGTCAGCATACAAATGTGGGTGCCAGGAGTGGATGATGTTTTTGGAGTGAGATATAAGTTCTGGCTGTTCAAGCTTGATGAAGTCACGATTCAAATCAACACGGTTCGAATTTCGATGAGTTACAAGGATAAAACCATCGGGATTCAGAGATGGCACCATAATCACGACAAGGTTATCCAGCAGTTGATTCATTTCGGTGCCTTTAGTTGCCAGTTCACGGATGAGAATCAGATTCGATTCTCTCAGTTTGCGTTCTTCACCGTGAATATTTGCAGTAAGAAGTATAATTGGTTTGCCCGAAACAAGAGCTTCCCATGGCCTTGTTGCCATAGGCCTGCTGAAGACCGCATAGGGAATTTCTCTGCCCTCAATCGATGTCCCGAATATGCCAAGCAGCATATCGGTTGATGTTGACTGAACTTGTTGTAGATACTGCATCATTTCAGGATAAGTTGTGTACTTTTGAAAATCGGACTTCTCGCAGGGCGTGCTAATTACTTGGCTTAGTGCACTTGTACTAAAGCACGATAAAGTGATTATTATGACAACAGGAAAAATATACTGTTTTCGATAACTTGACATTGTAATCTCCTTGCAATTTTACAAAAATATTTCAGTATTCACGGTATGAAATTATAGGCCTTCGAAGAGAAAAAAACAACATATTTTTTCAATCGAATTTTTGAACTCATTTTGTATGAAAGTTTTTTGAAATTTTTCCATCGTAAGCATCTTTTATCTATACTGGTGCTGCTGCAATTATGGGACTGAATTAGAGGGTTCTTTTGTGAACAAACAGTACTTTGATACAGTATACAAAGTATATCGGCGATTTTCGTAAGGAGAACCTATGGTTTACAGCTATACCGCTTTGGGTTGCTGTGTTATTAACTCTATTGTTTAGCTATAGTTACAAATTAGTAGTGTACATTTTTTCCAGTTTTTGAATATACCTTGCGAGGCGCTCTGTAAATCCGCTGCATTATCCATCAAGGCTTGTTAACGAATTGATTTTGCACCGGTTAAAAAAAGTTAAGCAGGCAGAGTGTTGAGCCGATAAAGCCTTCGTACAGAAGGATTTGTAGGCGAATATAGCTTCGTAGAAAATCCGATGTTTGTTGTATTTTATTTGGATTCTATCCGTATATGAAAAGTACACGGAATGTAGCGATTGTATTTTTGTTGTTTGTTGGTATTTACGTGGCAGGGTGCGGAAATAAGTTTTTAGACCCGACGCAAATAGGCAGATTTCGTCCTGTTCCCACGGTGAATGTTATTCTGGACTCACTGGGTGTGGCCGATGAAACGCCCTCAACAGGGGCCTCGGCCCAGGAGCCGCGACCGATAGATGTTCTTGCCTACAATACCGACTATGTTTTTGGCTCCGGAGATGTTATCAGGGTTTCTATTTTCGAACTTCTTCAGGAAGGCGTTCCATTTGAAAATGCTTATATTATTACCGAGACCGGCAACATCTCCATACCGGAAGTTGGGATAGTTCAAGCGGCTGGGCTGACTGAACCACAGCTTGAAGAAGAAATAGCACAGGCTCTCATGCCAACCAAACTAAAAGAGCCATTGGTAACCGTTACCTTGGTAACTTCTGAAAAAAATATGTTTTCAATATCAGGTGATGGTGTGCCCTTTCCAAACCGATACCCTATTCCACGGTATGAATACAGATTAAGAGAGGCTATTGCGCAGGCTGGAGGGATAAGCCAGTTCAATACAAGTTATATCTATGTTTCGCGTTCTGTTACCGGCAGAGAAGCGATAACAGAGCCGGTCGAACCGGAAGTTGCTGAGCCTCTTAGAAAACCACAAAAAGAAATGCCCCAAAAGGATATGCTTGAGATAATAGCTCCCCGGTCACAACAGCAGAGTACCGAAAACAAATTGCTTATAACTTCGGCGGAAATGATAACCGAGAAGGAGCTTGCCGATATGGCAGTCCCTGCAGGGTTCGAAACATCTGCCGATAGCAGGCAGGAGCTGAGTGATATCGAAAATATACTGGAAAGACTGGTCGGGACGGTTAGCCGTGAGACTATTGATGAACCAATAGATGATGGGGAAAAGACGGCTATTGAATGGATTTTTCAGGACGGTAGGTGGGTGCCGGTTCAGGTCGGAAAACTACAGCCAACCCAGCCGGCTAAACGTAAACCTGACAAATCCGTTGAACTGTTGAAAGAGAGAATACCGGAAGATTTTGATTGGGACCAGATTGGCCCGGGAGAAATACAGGGCAGAGTTATAAAAATTCCTGCTGACAAGCTGGCCGCCGGTGACCCCAGATATAATATCGTGATAAGACCGGGCGACAATATTCATGTTCCCGTTGACCTTATTGGCGAATTTTATATTTATGGTAATACAAACCTCCAGGGAGCTGTGCCTTTGACAGGCAGACCGATGACTCTAAAGCAGGCTATGGCTACAGCAGGCGGCTTGGGACCATTAGCATGGCCAAAACGATGTGAAGTTGTAAGGAGGATAGGCAAAAACAAAGAACTGACAGTGATGGTCGATTTGGATAAAATTGCCAGTGGTGAACATCCTGATTTCTTTATTAAACCCAATGATTGGATAAATGTAGGTACTCATCCGACCGCAAGATGGCGCGCTGTTTTGCGAAATGCGTTCAGGGCTACTTATGGCTTCGGTTTTATTTATGACCGCAATTTTGCAGATAGAGATTTTGGAACAAGCAGGCCTTTCCCTAACTGGTCGTTGAAGTAGAATTATTTGGTTATGATGGATAACATTATTTCTTCTGTTGCATAAATACAGTGAGCAAATACAATGCACTCATCCTGTGAGAAGACGCAAAACGAAGCCCCTGCCTGGTCAACTTGGCCCGAACTTGGTGTGCATAACTATATCAGAATAATAATAATCGCAGGCCTCTTCTACTATCTTTTTCAAGGTGAAATTGGCGGTATTGTTCGTAGATGGGCGACTGACAGTAGTTGGTCGCACGGTTTTCTAATTCCTCTTTTCAGTTTGTACTTCATTAACCAGCACAAAAGTGAGATTATCCATTCATTTCAGAATAACCAATTGAAACCGAATTATCTTGGTTTGCTTTTCATGATTTGCGGGATAGTATTTTATCCGCTTAACAGAGTGCACTTCAGCTTAGGTTATTTACAGCCGATGTGTATGATAGCTACACTTGGGGCAATTGTTTTGTTTCTGGGAGGTTGGCGATTAGTCAAATATTCCTGGCTTCCGGTTCTTTTTCTGGTTTTTGCCGTTCCATTGCCGCCGAGATATTATGTTAAATTGACTATGCCGATGCGACATTTGGCGGCAACGGTAGCGGGTGTTTTGTTAAATATGGTACCTAAGCTGCAAGCTACAGTCAGCGGTGTAGTGATTGATGTAATCTACAAAGGCCAAAGATTGGAACCTCCCCTTAATGTAGCAGAAGCCTGCAGCGGTATGCGGCTGCTGATGGCGTTCTTGGCACTTGGCGTTGCTATGGCATATTTACACTATAGACCAATGTGGCAGCGGTTCATACTGCTCGCAAGCACTATACCAATAGCAGTATTCTGCAATATAGTACGGGTTACAACAACCGGATTTATTTATATTTTAGGGAACCCAAAGTATGCTCAGGGCATCTATCACGATTTTCTTGGCTTAGCGATGCTTCCGTTGGCATTCGGTTTATACGGTTTTCTTGCGTGGTTTATGTCGAGTTTATTTGTTGAAGAAACAAAAGCAAAACCATTGGACATTGTGGTTCGGCGCAAAGAGGATGGCCAACAATGATGTTTCAGAGTCTGAAGTGAGACAAAGGATGCGAGAGACGATAAAGAGTTATTTGCAGCCGGCTTTTCTGATATGTGCCGTTGTCCTGGCAACGGCCGGAAGCAGTATGTCGATAGCGATAAAAAGTTTCGGTGTATATTTAAAGAAGGAACCGCTCCCGTTAAAAAAACCTTTGCTGCTTTTGGACGAGACGAAGTTGTCCCCTTATAAAGTAGTATCGAAAGGAGAAATTAAAAACGAGCAGATTATTAAGGAACTCGGCACCGAGGATTATATTCAGTGGGACCTGGAAGATACCAGTGTCTCAGCCGACAGTATTATTCGGCAGTGTTCGTTGTTTATTACTTATTATGGGCTTCCGGACGTAGTGCCGCACGTTCCTGAAGAATGCTATACGGGTGTCGGTAACCAAAGGCTGGGCTCTGAAAGTGTGGTGTTTTCAGTCAATAAAAATGGTACAATGCAGAAAATTCCAGGCAGATACCTTGTTTTTGGCAGCACAGATTCCACCCACTGGCGCAGTACTAAATTCCCTGTTATGTATATTTTTAACGTTAATGAGCAATATACCAATAGTAGAGAAGCGGTCCGAATAGCTTTAAATAAGAACCTTTTTTACAGGCATTCGTATTTTTGTAAGGTTGAATGGAAGTTTTTCAATATGAAATATGGTTCACGTATTTATCCAAACAAAGAAGAAGCAATTATAGCAGGACAAAAGCTTCTAAGTGTGATTTTGCCGCTTTTGGAAAAAGAGCATTGGTCTGATTGGAAAAAAGTATCGGACAAATAATCAAATAAGTGGTAAGAAAGGAAAAAGCAAAGCACTCTACAACAAATAGATAAGGAAAGGAAACATTAATGGCAAGGAAACAATTGAACAAAAAAGTCGCGCTTGTTGGCTCAGCGGTTTTTGTATTAGTGGTGCTGGCCGCTATCGCAGTATTTCTACGTCTCAGTCAAAAGCCGGATAAATTTATTAAAGATGGCGATGCAGCATTGCTTGTGAAAGATTATAACGAGGCGGCACACAGTTATGGCAGAGCTCTTAACCTGGCAAAAACAGATTCACTCAAAGAAAAAATGCATTTTAAGCTTGTGGATGTTTATATCGAAACCGACGAGTGGCCAAAGGTGCTCGGACATTGGAGTGCTATAGTCCAGACTGTCCCGGAAAACAAAAAAGCACGATTCGGACGATTGAAATACTATTACATAATAGCTGACAGTGGAGGCCGTGTGCCGATTTGGCAGGAAATTATAACACAGACTACTGAATTTATTGATATAATAGAGGAGCCGGAGCTTCTTAAAGAAGATACATCCCAATGGGACCCCTATCTAAAACAGAATGAAGCAGGAGAGGGACAGTTAGGTCCTTTTCTGCACTTAGTCAGGGGAAGGGCCTTTTTTGAAATCGCAAAAATGGGGGCTGTGGCCGACCCAAACGAATACCTTACTAAGGCAATCGTGGATTTAAAGAAGGTTCTGGAACTGGACCCGGGGCATATCGATGCCTATTGGTATTTGGCCCAGACAATTATCACAAGAGGGAACATTCTTGCCGCGCAGGGTAGTCTCGAAGAAAAAGATAAGGCCGCAAAAGAAGCTGAGGCATATTTAAAACAGGCGGTTGAGATTTCTGATAACGATGTACAAACACATATCAATCTTCTGACTACCCGACTTGAGCTAAGCAGCAGGGACCAGCGTCAATCTCTTGAGCCTGAATATTTGTCGCTTTTAGACAAGTTTCCTTTAGAACCGAAGGCACACTGGGCTTTAGCTAACTTCTATCTGAATCTTGGTCACAAAAGTTTCGATAATGCGATAGAAGCGGCTACAAAAGCGATTGAGTTGGACAGGGAAAACGTAAATTATGTGTTAGCTGCGGCAAATTTATATTATCACAAATACTCTATTTATGGTCAAAAGCCGTCGCTTATTAAAGCAGTAGAAGTGGCCAAGAACGCCCTTGCATTACCGGACGCCCAGGAAAGCAAAGGCCCGTGGCGATGGGCAAATCGAATAAAAAGAAATTCATTGTATATTTTTCTTGCGAATTGCTATATCGAACAGTTGCTTGAAATTAACGACCCCCAGTCGCCGGTTGCTAAAGATTTGTTAGCGGATGCCGAGCAGGCAGTGTACCAAATTGAGCAGCTCGCCGGAAGTGGAGAGAACCCACAGGTTGTTAAGTGGCGGGGGATGCTTGAGCTTGCTAAGGGAAACGTAGCTGTCGCCGTTAGGAATCTATACGAAGTTTATGAGGAAAACAAAGCCTCCAGACCACCTCCGGACAGAGATGCCCAACTTTCATATACGCTTGCTAAGGCCTTTCGTAACACCTCTGAAATAGGGGCGGTTGCAGAATTCCTGACAACCGCACTAAACGCAGGATTAGGTTCGGTCAAGCCTGAAGTTTATTTGGATTATGTTGAGATTCTTCTGAGGTTCAGGCTCTTTTCGGCTGCTGTACCAAATATAAAAGTTTATGAGGAAAACTTTGCTCCCAGCGAAAGAAGCCGAATGCTCCGCATCAGTACATATATTGCTGCAGCCCAGTTCGATGAGGCCGAAGCAGAAATAGCCAAAAGACAACAGAACGAACCTAATACAATTAAGCTAAACCTCGCATTGTTGCAGGGCAAAATCAGACAAATTCAAGGTTCTTTGGCACAAAAAGAGAGTTCAGCTTTGTCACCGAGCATAGAAAAAGACAAGGTTGAATCAAGTACTGCTGAAGAAGAATTGATGAGAGCTGAATTGAAGGGCTACAGGCAGACTTTAGGCAAATTGACAGAGCAATTGCTGCCGATGGAGCCGAATTCCATTGTTGGTGGCCTTATTGCTCTTATTTGTGAACATTATATGGCCGAGAGGCAGGTAGAAAAAGCCAGAAATTTAGTGAATAAATATTTGGACTATTTCCCTGAGAATGCAACAGCTATGTTTTACAAAAAGTTACTTTCGGAGCCCGAGCCTCAAACGATTCCTCAACAAAGGCGAAAGGAACTTGAAAAAGATGTTTTATCAAATATCTCTGAACCGGTCCTCAGAACTATGAGCCTCGGAGCATTTTATCAAAGAAATAACGAGCCGAATAAGGCGGTTGAAGAATTTAAAAAAGTGCTTAGTGTGGACCTTCTGGCCAAACGTTCTGCAGTCGATGATACTGAGGAAATGACAAATTCACAGCGAATAGCTGCTAACTATATCTTTCAATTGTCGCTTGCGTCAAAAGACTGGGAGTTAGCCGAGCAGATAGCAGAGATAGTCCGCCTAAAAAATCTTGATGATTGTGGCGGTAAATTCTTTGCCGCAAAGCTTGCTGCAAACAAAGGCCAATATAAAGATGCGATATCATTATTAGATGATTGTCTGGTGCAGAGACCTGTCTTTTCACGTGCTTATATGTTGAGAAGCTCCGTAAACAGTGCTCTTGGAAATGAAAGTGCTTCTATTGAAGACGCCAAAAAGGCCAATTCCCTGAACCCTATGGATGGGGATGTTGCAAAAGTATTGGTCGGTGTGCTGTATACGCGTAATAGAAAACTTGGGAATAATGCGTCGCATGACCAGATACTTGAAACCGAAGAGGCCTGGAACAGAGCATTGGCACTGAACCGGACTGATTTGCGACTGCGCAACTTGTATGCCCAATACTTAAGTGAGAAAAAACCACAGGAGGCTTTGGCAATCCTGCAGAATCTGCAAAGAACTGCTCCGAGTATGGAGAATGCTCTGCAGCTTGGCAAAATAGCGACGAATATGGCTCGTGAAGAAATAGACCCAAAACTCAAGGATGCGTATTTTGATATCGCTGCTTCGTCGTTCGAGCAGGCCCGGCGATACGAACCGAATAATGAGAGGGTGCTTTACGGGTATGCAGATTACTACCGGGCCAGGGGTGAAGCTGAAAAAGCAGAAAAATTATTGATGGAATCGGAAGATAAAATAATGCTTTGGGATCATTATTATAAAGCAGGTCGGTTCGAAAACGCAAAACGAGTTTTGGAACCTTTATACACTAACGGCGTCAAAGACAGTAATGTGGTCAAAGGACTTCTGCTTGTTGCTGAGAAAACAGCCGACAAAGAAGCTGCAAGGAAATATTCTGAAAAACTTTTAACTCTTGAAAACACAACTGATAACCATCTTTATCAGGTTCAGGTTTTCCTCAGGCTTGGCCTTATTGAAGAAGCTGAACACAAGTTGCAAAGCTTTAAGGAAAAGTATCCGGATAAGCCGAGGGCATTGTTGTTTGAAGCGTGGCTGACTATGAAAAAAGGACAACTGGAAAAAGCTTTTGACCTGATAAATCGATATCTTGAAACCAATCAGGACAACGCTATGCCCTGGCGTTTGAGAGGTGAAATAAATTATTTGTTGGCAAAGTATGAGCAGGCAATCAGCGACCTCAAGATGAGCCGGTTACTGGCGGATGAGCCCTCTACTAGGCTTGTTTTGGCCAAGTCTTATCGGAGGGCATCTCGAGAAGAGGAAGCCATAACTGAACTTAAAAGTACGATTGACCACCCACAAGCTCCTATGGAAGCCAGATTACTACTTGAACTTATTTACACACAACTGCAAAGAAGGGCGGACTTAATAAAATTTTATGACGATTCCATTGTAAAATTCCCTGATAGTGGTTTCTGGTACAACCGGGCAGGGGCTTTTGCTGTGGCACAAAATAACTTGAGTCTGGCTGAGCAATTGTATCAACTTGGATGGCAAAAAAATGTCGAGGCCAACGATAAAAGGGCCGCAGAAGATGCTTTCGGCAGATATTTGCAGGTGCTTGTGTTGGCTGGAAAGCTTGATAAAGTTTTTGAGGAGGCGGGAAAGTATGTTGATGGTGATTTTGCATCTGTAGCCTACCTGGGAATGGCTGAGGCAAAACTGAAGATGAACGATAAACAAAATGCCATACAATATTGCCAAAGAGCACTTGTTAAAGCAGAAAATGATGAAACCCGGGAACTGAGGGTTTTACAGAAAATGTACTCGCTTTTAGGGGGAAAAGAAGTTTTAGCATACTGCAATGAAAGACTTCAAAAAAATCCGGACTCCCTCCCTGCTAACTACACTATGTTTAATTTGATGAGAATGAATGGTCAGTATAATAAAGCCATTGACTATATTGACAGATGCCTGGAGTTAACTGACCCTGACAGCCCGAGCGTAGTTAGTTACATATTGGGAAAAGCAGCCGTCTTAGGTATGTCTTACGCTAAAACTTCCGATAATAATTATCTTATAAAGGCTATTGAACAGTACGAAAGTCTCTTACCTAAAATGCCGAGTAATACAGTAATTCTGAATAATCTGGCTTATATGCTTGCTGATGGAGATATGCAGCTCGAACAAGCTCTCGAATATGCCGGACGGGCTCACCGTATAAAACCGGATGACCCCGGCTTGTTAGACACTTATGCTTACGTGTTATATAAGAATGGTAAATATACAGAGGCAGTTCAGTATTTGCAGTCGGCACAGCAAATATATGAGCAGGGTGCTGTTTCTGCACCGGCAGAGGTGTATGAGCATTTGGGTATGATAAAGGAAAAACTCGGGGCCAATGCCGAGGCTCTCGCAGCATATAAACAGGCATTGGAAGATGGAGAAGGTCAGTTATCAGAAGTATCAAAGCAAAAAATAAGAGGAGCTATTGAACGTCTTCTACGTTAATAGCAATAGGTAAAGTTAAAAGTTATAATGGTGGAACGAAAAGAAATAATAAGCAGGATGGCGGCACCAAGGCCGGCGGCTGCTCCCGTGACGCTGACGCCGAGGGATGTTTTTCTAATATTGCGCCGCCACATATCGCTGATTATTTCTTTGACTATTTTAGGATTTATAATGGGAGGTGTTGCTTGGTTTTTCTTACAGAGATATGCTCCGAAATACACCGCTCAGACTCTTGTTAGAGTTCTATCGCCTATTGAAAAGGACCCTACGAAAATCGGCGAGGGAATACCGGCACGGGAGATTCAATATGGCCATCGTTTGTCAATGGCTGAGCTTATGAAGAGCCAGGGCTCTTTCCAGGAGTTACTCGGTAGAACACCCGTACAAAACACCAAATGGTTCAAACAGTTTGGTGATATTAGATACGAAAAATATAAATGTATTGCAAAAAGCTTTAAAAAGTTGAAAAAACGTTTTGGCGTTTATGCCCAGAGAGATGCAGAATTTCTTGTGGTCTCGATGACCTGTGGCGATGGAAAGGAAGCAGCGCTGATAGTAAACGAGATGGTTCGTTTATTTCTTAGTTCGCGAGGAAGTAGCAAGGAGACCGAGGTTGCAAAAAAACTTGCAACTCTTGAAGACCGGCGGGATAAGGTTCAAGGTGAATTGACTATGATTGAAGGAGCATTGAGTACCATCCGCCAACAGTATAATTTAACAGATATTGAACAGCGTAATTTCCAGCATGTCATAACTCAGAGACTTGCTGATTTGGAGCGAGAGGAAAATAAACTTGCTCTGGAAATAGGCCAGGCAATGGCTGATATGAACAATCTTCAGATCCAGGCGACAGGCCCTGTTACTGAGTTGGTCAAACACGAGATAGAGAGAGACCCTATTATGCTTTCGCTCCTCCAGCAGCTTACTTTCCAGCAATCATTTCTTACGGGTATGCTCACGAAGTTTGGGGAGAACCACAGAGTTGTGCGTGAAGCACGAGACCGAATAGAGAGACTCAAAGAAGAAAGAGCTGTCAGAAAAGCTGATATCGCCGAGCAGACCCGACAGGCAAATCTCCAGGCTGCACGGAACCAGTTGGCTGTGCTGGCAGGCTCGCTTGAGGAGTTGGAAAAATTGCGTAGGGCTGCAGCAAGTAGAAAGAGAGACCTTGACCTAGCACGCGTACAGTACGAGCGGCAGATGAGTATAAAAGATGAACGCAAAGCCATGATTAATTCAATCAAGGAGCAGATAGACCTGCTGAGAATAATGCAGAAGGACCCGGAAACACCTAAAGTCCAGTATGTAAGTGATGCCCTGGAACCGTTGGAAATAAGTTCTCCGAAATTAAAAATTTATCTCCCTGGTGGGACGATGCTGGGCCTTTTGATGGGTATGGGCCTTGCGTTTTTGATAGAGTTGCTCAATGACCTGGTGCGCACCCCAAGAGACGTAGCCATGTATTTACACATTCGCCTTTTAGGAGTCATCCCCGATGCAGCGGAAGACAGACATATTAGAAAAATCAACCCTTGTCTTGTTGTCCAGCAGGCGCCTTATTCTATCTTAAGCGAATCATACAGGCAGCTTCGAACCAACTTAAAACTGTCCAATCCAGCAGAACCTTCGAACGTCTTCCTCATCAGCAGTGGTGCCCCGGGTGACGGAAAAAGTTCGGTAGCCGTTAATCTCGCAACAACTTTTGTTGCTGAAAGCAAAAGAGTCTTACTTATCGATGCCAATTTTTGGCAGCCGATTTTGCATAAGGTATTTCCTGCGGCAGATTCAGAGCAGCAGAAGCTTGAATCCACACCTTTAGGATTAAGCAATGTGCTCACAGAGCAAGCCGATTACACCCAGGCTATAAGGCCCACTGGAATCGATGGCTTTGACCTGCTCGATTCAGGTACGCTGCCTCCTAATCCTACCGAGTTGATAGGAAGTGCCCGAATGCAGGAGTTAATCAGCCGGCAGCGTAATAATTACGATTATATTGTAGTTGATGGCCCGCCTGTCTTACTGGTTAGTGACGCTAAAATATTGGCAGGGCTTGTTGATGCCACAATATTAGTTTTTAATACCGACTCTACGAGAAGAGGTGCTGCTTTGAGGACTATCCGTGAACTGACCAATGGCGACACAAAAATTGCCGGCTGCGTTCTTCTTGCCGCAAAAGCAATGAAGGGCGGATATTTCCACGAGCAGTTCAGGTCCTTCCAAAAATATCAAAAGTTACAGCTTGCAAACTCCATTTAAAGCAGACATAATACTCACCATCACTTGTTTTTCTGAAAGGCCGTTTAATGGAGAAGTTTTTGGTTACCGGCGGTGCCGGGTTCATCGGTTCGAATATCTGCGCAAAACTTGTCTCGCAGGGCTGTTTTGTAAGAGTCGTTGATAATTTAATAACAGGCAAAAAAAGCAATCTCGCAAATATTTTAGACAGAATTGAATTTATAAAAGCCGATATGGGCGATGAAAAAATCGCTCGTGCCGCAATGAAGAATATTGATGTTGTTTTGCACCAGGGCGCCTTATCTTCGGTCCCCCGCAGCGTTGATGACCCCGCCGCCACACACCGGCATTGCGTCGATGCCACTTTCACACTGCTTTTGGCCGCTCGTGATGCCGGAATAAAACGTTTTGTTTATGCGGCCAGCTCCTCCGCTTATGGCGATACTCCCACTTTGCCCAAAGTCGAATCTATGCCTCCCGGCCCGCTGTCACCTTATGCCGCCGCCAAACTCGTCGGTGAATATTATGCCAAAGTTTTTTATGAAGTTTACGGCCTTGAAACTGTGTCGCTGCGATATTTTAACATTTTCGGCCCGAATCAGGACCCTGCAAGTCAATATGCAGCCGCGATACCGGCCTTTGTAACGGCTATATTAAAAGATGAAAAGCCCACCATTTATGGCGATGGCCGGCAGAGCCGCGATTTTACCTACGTCGATAACGTCGTCAACGCAAATCTCCTTGCCGCAAAGGCCGAACACACTGCTGGCGAGGTCCTTAATATCGCCTGCGGTACAGCCGTTACCGTAAACCAGATTATTGCTCTGATTAACGAGCTGCTCGGCAAAAATATTGAACCGCTTTATACCGACCCGCGACCCGGTGATGTAAAGCATTCACTTGCCGACATTACCCTCGCCAGCAAGATTATCGGCTATAAACCAACAGTACAATTCAAACAAGGACTTCAATTAGCCATAGATTGGTACCGCGAAAACCTCCTGTAACCACCCCCGAAGCTTGTAACTACAAGGCCTCTGTCATTCCTGCGAAGCTTGTCCCTGCGCCCTCATTCCGGCCTACGGCACCAATTCAAAATTACCATTTACCAGTTACCATTTTCTTACACTTTTTTTCACTTTTTTGCGATATTCGTGGCTGAAATATCAAATCCACCTTTTTATCCATGAAGTTACGCCGATACTTCTTTTTACCATAACCAACGGTTTTGAGCATCTGCATGCTATCTTTTCGGGTAGAGTCTGATGAGTGAAGCGGTAAAGCATCGGCTTGTTCGTCGCACCCATCACTACCAGGTCATGGTTTTTAGATTCTTTCTGGATTGCGTAAACGGCGCTTCTGGATTTTATGGTCTTGCCCTCGAAAATGTTACGCTCAAGACCCAGATTCTCGCATTGCACATCAAGAAAGCTTTCGATATCGAAAGAATATTTTCCGGTATCGACGGTCAGTGCGGTTATCTTCCGCTTCTCAGGATGCGCCAGTATCGCAGCTATCTCAAGAGCAAAGCCGGCATTTGGTCCGCCCCCGACGGGAACCAGCACATTAGTAAATTCATCCTCGCCCCCGCAATCCTTCATAACCACAACGTTGCACGGAGACTGCTCAATTATGGGGTCGAGTTTTGAGCCGAGCGAAAAGTATTTACTCGCAGGCTTGCCGTGCCAGCCGAGAATGAGCATCTCTGTCTTTTTCTCGCGAATAGCTGAAACAATGCCGCGCGCAATGCTGCGGCAGTAGCGGACCGTTGTACTCAAAGGAAAATGAATAGACAAATAGAGCATCGCCTCGACGAGTGCTTCCTGCCCCGGTTCCATATATTTTCTCGCATCAGCAAGGCCGACGCTTTCCGGCACGGGAACCATGTGAATCAAATCGACCTGGGCATCCTTGGCACTGCAAAGACGATACGCATTGCGCACCAACTCGAGTGCATTGTCCGGATTGGCTACCGAAACCATAACACGGTAACGGTCGGACTCAGCTAACTTCTCCTCTTCGAGAACTGAAATTTCGTCTTCGGTGGTTATCGTGTGAGACTTTGAGTATGTCTGGTAAATTAAAAACCCCGCAATTATCCAGGCCGGCGCAACGACCCAGGCAATCAGGCTCATATGGACAAGCCAAACCGCCAAAGTCAGCTGGAATATAATTGCCAGAATAGGAAACAGCGGAAACAGTGGCATTAAAAAACCATAGGTCAGTTCGTCAGCCATACTTCGCCGGATCTTGATTACGCACAGGTTGACTAAAAAGAACAGGAACAAAAACATTATGCTGGCACTTGAAGCGACATCTTTCGTAGGAAGGATTGTAGTAACAGCAAGTACAATCACGGTGGTTAGCGACAATGCGCCAATGGGTATATTGCGCACTTTATGAATTCTTGCTAAAAACCGCGGCAGCATTCGGTCCCTGCCGAGGGCGTAAGATGCGCGGGTAGCCGAATATATCGTGGCGTTCAGAGCCGATGTCGAAGAGAATATGACGGCCAATGTCAGGATGAAATTCCCGAATGGCATTAGTCGCGCAACCGCTTCGCCAAAACCTTTCTCACGGTACTGGCCAATCCATTCCCACGGTGCTTTGTCAATGCCAGGGGAGCCCGCTTTAACAGAGACAACCGTCGCAAATGCCACCAGCACGTATATGCAGGTTACGATAAAAACGCTGTATATCATCGCTTTAGGCAGATTCTTTTTCGGCTCGATTGCTTCATCGCCGGTTTGAGCGATAACTTCGTACCCTTCGAAGGCGACATAAGTAAACCCCATACAAACAAGTAATTGGCTCCATCCCTTCGGCATGAAAGGCTGAAAGTTTGCAAGGCGGGATGGGTCTTTCATTAATATTGCGACACCGAAAACCCCGATGACTATAACGAAAATGGTTTGGCCGAACGTGATAATCGCCCCGATACTGCCGGTCTCCGAAGCGCCGCGATAGTTTATATAAATGAACAGGCAGACGGTTACAACAGCAACTGTTTTTGCGGCAAACCAGGCGGCCGCTTCCTGGCTGGCGGCATCAGGAGAAACGTTGAACAGTGTAAAAATCCAGTCCAGGCCGCCCAATACCTTTACATATCGAACAACATAAAGTCCGAATGTCAATGCGTACATACTGCCGGCAACGCTCGAGGCAAACCACTCCATCCACCCTGCAAAAAAACTGCTCCTCTTTCCAAAAGCTAACCTGGCAAAATTATAAGCGCCCCCGGCTTTCGGAATTGCTGAGCTTAGTTCCGCAAAAGACATCGCGGTGAATATTGCCAACAGGCCGTTCAAGGCAAAGGTCAGTACAACGCCCCCGGGACCCGCCTCACTGATAGAGATGCCCATCCCGAGAAAAACTCCGGCCCCTATCATCATTCCCAGACCCATCATCGTGATGTGAAACAAAGACAACTCGCGGGAAAGTTCACCTTTGAGATGTGTTCTATCGTCCACTATTGAGTACTTTCAGAGTTTCGCGGGAGGTATGATAGCCTTTCCGGGAAATCTTATTAATTATCCGCAGAGACCAAACGACCAGAATGAACAAAAACAGCATCGCAACAATAAGAATTGCTGCACCTGTAATCATGCTACTATCCATAGCGGCATAGTTTAACAAATACACCTCTTATTGACAATATATTTAAACACTTTTTCCGGCCGGCATAAGGATCCTTGCCTTTTTCATATTGTCATTATAAATATATTGCCATGTGAAGGAATTGGGCTCATCATTGTCATCAGCGGTATATATCGTACGACTGACAAACAGCCCTGAATCATTATAAACCTGTTTTATCTTAATGCCTTCGGGATTTGTTATCATGGCCGTATTATTTGCATCGTCATAGTCGAACAAATAGTCACCACCTCCCACCGTCTGCTTATAAACCATATCATTGCTGTCATAATAGTTTCTTACCACTAAATCGTCATTGGCATCGTAAACATATGTAATGTTATGGCTATCATAGAGATAAGTAGTGCTAAGACCGGTAGGATACTCATCAGTTGCCGGCCCTGTCACACCTACCAGGTCGTTTGTATTGGGGTCATAGTTGTAGTCCCATGTCCTGCCTGAAAAATCAGCAATCTGGGATAGAAGGCCATCACTGTCATATGACAGGGTTACCTGACGGCCTAAATCATCCGTGATGGCTGTCAGTTTGTACGCCATCGCCACAAGGCCGCGACCGCCGACCGGACCGCCATAATTAGGGTCAATAAAAAACTCCGATGGGCCGTATACAGGCAGCAGGATGTCATTGCCGTATTCGTCCTGTTCATAAGAAAAAGTAATGCTGTTGCCATGCTCATCTGTAATCGATGATAGTTTGCCGTCAATATCAAAGGCATATTCAGTGCCATCGTTGTCCACACGCGTAAAGGTATTGTCTATACTGTTATAGTCATAATAGTGGCTAAGATACGTATCGTGTACATACTTATTCGGGTCTGTGGCATCCTGTGTATATTCGTACTTACCGCATTTACCATCGCGAAAAACAATGGTATTTGGGTCATCTTCAACAAGCTTGTAAAGTTTGAGGTTATAACTAACGTCCCAGCCAAAACCAAAGCGGGAATTATAGTTATGCAGACTGCTGTATGACCTTGTAATCTCTATCGATAGGCTCCGTCCGGGAATGGATACATCTGTAGCATAGACTCTAAAAATACCATCTCTCATTGTAACAGGGTCGCCCGCTGTGGCTAAGCAATGACCGCCACCGCAGCCGCCGCTACCGGAACCTCCTGGGGCAGAAGAACATGAAGGACCTGGCGGAGGCGGCGGAGGCGGCGGAGGCGGTGGTGGGGGCGGAGCACCACAACTTGGACATCTTTCACTAGGGGGAGGGCAGCAGCCACAGCAATCCTCTTCACATCCATCATCAGAGTCATCGTCCGCCGGCTCGCCTCCATTTTCGGCTGCATGGTCCGCTATTGCTGCCAATGGTGAGAAAACAACTGTTACTGTAAATGTAATAACAAACAGTATTAAAGCAATTCTTACATACGTTTTTGAACTCATAATTATTTCTCCACGATGACTTTACGGCTTACAATTCCGATGTGGTCTTGGTCGCTTCGGAATCATAAACAGCTAAAACCTTAATGCCGGTTTGTTTCTCAAAAGCTTCAAGAACCGGCTGGCTGAAAAGCTTATCAAGAGATGTGTAAATTACTACCTCTTTTTCGTTGGAACTTTTGTCTTTGCAGCCAGTCCCAAACAACGTCAACACAACTAATAACAAATAAAAAGTAAAGAGAAAAAAAACTTCTCATAGTCACTCCTCAAAGGACTGTCAATATATTCGCCCTCACAAGGCCAATCATCACCCCACGACAAACCAACAATGTATGTTGGAACTGCCCCCAACCACATGTGCAGCCGGCAAGCGGAAACACAGTGCCTGAAGTAACCATATTAACATTTGAAAAAGCTGCAATGCGGCTAGCATAACCAGGAATACAACAAACCTTCTCGATAAATGTGTCTTTATCATTTTATTTCACACTCTATTATAGAATAAACTCATCTAACCTACCACGTAATCTGTAACGTCTCTTGTCCACCATATGCATTTGATGATCAGCAGCACAATGAAGATTGTAACTGGAACTAATGGTGACGAATCATCCGGGCCCAAGCCCAGTGACTCTTGCCAACAATCATGGCCAGCTTCTACAGATTCTTCACATGCTTGTTCATTATCAGGATTCCTGTCACAACAATGCATGCAATCCACATTAGGTCCTGAATCTCCAGCGTGTGCCTCACATACCTCCGAACACCTCTTTACTTCATAGCTTACCCCTTTGCAAACAGGACAATTTGTAAGGTTACTTTTTAAACCAAATGGATCAAGTCGATTAATAGGATTGTTACCAACGTATGTATATAAATTCACACCATCAACATAACCGATGGGATCGGTCTGCAGGTATCGGCCTATTTCTGGGTCGTAATATCGAGCACGGTAATAATAATTGTTCGTCTCCGTATCAAGACGTCTGCTAGTGAACAAGTAAGAATTATCTACATTGCTCTCAGAAATTTCCGTGTTGTTTACGTCGTAGATTTTCAAGGCTCCTAAAACCTCATATTTGTAGCTCTCTACAATATTAGCATCCGCATTGGATAGGGCAACTACAGAACCTAGACCATCGAAGTGGTAGTAGTATACCGCATTATTATCTTCAACGTCAATTATGATAATCGGCTCATCAATACCCGGGCTGTAGATGAATGGTTGCTTATGAATAGGATATTCAGCAAACTGCTCAAAAACAACCTAATCTTCCTTCTACATGGAAAATACGAAACTCAAGCCCATAAAAAACCAAATAATCATACCAATAAAACTCAGGAACAAACTTGTTTTACTTGGGCGAACCAAGTACATCCAGATTGTTATTACTGGTAGAACTAACATACCAATCCCCAAGATCATATCTGACAGATTAGCTATTACGCCGTTTGCCGGTAGTGTCAGTTCAGATATATGGAATAGTGATACTCCCAAAGCGAGCAAGGGACCTAAGTGAGAGAGAAGCCAAGTACATAGAAAAGGCCACAGTGTGTATCCACCTCGAAAAAATGGCAGACTTAAGAATAACAGCGTAAGCATTGAACAGACAATGAACTCGACAAGAATTACCTTCATCGGTTTTGATAATTCAACCTTCATGATCAAACATTTCCTATCGAAGATTTTAATACACTGTCTGTTGTCAAACCTTCATTCCTCGGAAGAGCCATACCATATAAGGGAAGGTGCTATATCAACGGCAGAATGTCTGATGGAACTCGGCCAGTTCCATGGCGCGTACCAATGAATGGCTGGTTGCCAGATGTCATAGCTGCCGCCTACAAGCCTACCGTTTCTGTAACAGCATTGGGAACCTCCTGGCCCAGATGGGTCCCCACGACGATAGCATTGTTGACCCCTGTGAAATGGATTCCAGCGTTCCCTTCTCCAAGGATTAGGATTATCACCACATTCGTCTACTTGACCATCTTCTGGCTCATTTCGTGGGCAAATGTTGTACCTATTGCGATCCCTATGCCATAGGGGTGGTTTAGGCTTAGGTAGTGGCACTGGGTATGGCCGTGTCCATGGTCCCGGAACAGGTGGTATCAAGCCCATTGGGTCTGTCAAATTGACCGGATTGTTGCCAACGTATGTATATAAATTTACACCATCAACATAACCGAGGGGGTCCGTCTGCAGGAACCTGCCAATTTCCGGTGAGTAGTATCTGGCGCGGTAGTAATAGTTATCAGTCTCCGTGTCTAATCTTCTGCCGGTAAATCCGTATGGGTTCCCTATCGCAGATTCAGTCAAGACATTATCAGAAGCGTCTTTGATTGTCGTGCCTCCAAAAACATCGTATTCGTATTGCTCCGTCATCTGTCCTCCGTTATCCGAAATAGCCGCTACGCTGCCTAAGCCATCGAAGTGGTAATAATACTTTGTTTCGTTTTGGCCATTTACAACTATCATAACAACCGGTTCGTCTATTCCAGGGCCATAGACAAACTTTCTAACCAGAACATCATTTTCATATTCTGCGATTACCTGAGCGCCATCGTAACAGTATTTCGTTGTATTGCCATCTACAATCTTTCTAACCCTTCTGCCGGCAAAATCGTACTTATACGAAGCTACGGCACTGCCGTTTTCGTTAACGTCAATCAGACGGTTCTCGCAGTCGTAATAATACTCGTATGTGCCGTCATCTGTCAAGTTTCCGTTTTTGTCATAGCTGAAGCTATTGCTATCTACGCAGGTATATTGGTTTAGGCAGTTGCGGGCGTAAGTGGTTGTTCCGCCGCCCGTTACTCTGGTACGATTGCCCAAGGAATCGTAATAGTATGTTGTGCTATTGCCGTCATTGTAATCGACCGCTGTTAGCTGATAGAGTTTATCGTAAGTATAAACGTGAGCGTTGGAGTCATCTATTTTCATACTCAGCCGGTTGCCGACCTTATCGTAATTTGCATAATCAAAGACAATGGAGTTGGTATCATCAAGATTATTTGTTAATTTTGTCAATCTATTACCAAGGTCATATTCGTAAACGGCGTTAGCGTCATTACCCAAGGTAACCAATGTTCTTCTTGAAAGCTCGTCATAGGTGTACTCGGTTATGTTGTTGCCATCATCATCTTTGATTTTACTCAGTCGTGATAAGGCCATACCCATAATTTTCAAATACTTTAACGGAAATATCTCCGCCCAAAATTATACCAACTTCCCACACCCCGTCAAATCAAAAAAATCCCCTCAGAGTTTACCCGAAAGAACCGCAAAAAACACTTTTTTGCAATATTTGACTCTTTTTGACGTTTTTTTACATTTTCTTGCATTTTTTTACTCTTTTTCCTTACCCCGTGCAGCTCAGCACAGCCTCCGCGGCGCCTGAGCGGAACAACAGTCACCGCGGCGATTGAGCGGAGTAGAATCATTTGCGCAGGTATTGTTTTTATAGTTGAAACTTTTTCCAAAATTTTTTTATCTCTTTCCCCATAACAACTTACAAATTTACACGCCCAAAAATCACCCTATTTTTCGCACCAAACGCGCAGGTTCATCTAATTATGGGGAGACCTGTTTTTTTAAACCCCCCGAAGGAGAACTTAATAATGACCACCAAATCTCAAATCCACCAACACCCCC